>TARA_R110002124_G_scaffold24670_1_pt1 | contig 17258 bp, 7 predicted proteins | sample TARA_R110002124 | Tara Oceans TARA_R110002124 (sample SAMEA4397445) | marine metagenome | biome: Polar Biome; feature: [SRF] surface water layer (ENVO:00010504); material: water (ENVO:00002006), including particulate matter (ENVO:01000060) such as... | depth 5 m | reverse complement strand
CGTTCAAACGGAATGGGCGGTCACGATGGGCCGGAATATGCATTTTTCAAGCCACCCCATTGGCCGCTATCGAGATGATGGCCCAGAGAGTGGAGAAGTTTTTAGGGAAGACCTCTTGATCCCAAAGCTCAAGAACCTCAAAGCTGGCGAACAGCTGGAAATCGTGCTTGATGATGAAGTTGAAGGCTACGGTTCATCCTTTTTAGTTGAAGCTTTTGCAGGAGTCGTGAAAGTTGGATTTATGAGTTCGGAAGAATTACTGAGAAAATTGACTTTCATATACAGTGACGAGGATTTTGAGTTTTTTGAGAAGAAAATAAAGGAATATATCTCTGAAGCGTCGTTTGGAAGCGCTAAGGAAAGCAGGTAATGGAGGAAGAGCTACTTAAAACAATTATAATCCAAGGAAACTCAATAACCAATCTACTCGAATCCAACAGGGAATCGGCAAACTTAAGGTTCGCATATTTTGGAGGGATCAGCTTGGCATCAACGGCTCTTGGTGCCTTCCTTGCCTATTGCGTTGGCCATTTATCGCATAAACGACATTTAAAACCTGAGTCAGCTAAATCTTTTATTAAACTTCTTAGCAAGTTTGAAGAGCAATGCTTAGAGTACTGGAGCAAAACTCATGACCCAAAAGAAAGCCTTATAGAAGAAGCCAAAATAAAAGCTGGACACAAACAACTCAGACTTTACGCTGAATACGGTAATTTTGGATTGAAAGCCTCGAAGAAAAAGCATCTTGAAAAACTGATTTCAAAACTCTTCGATGAGGCTACTGGCGGAGACTTTGAATCAAAGAAACGTCAAGCATCGCGGACAAGAATTCAAAAAATCGCCATGATCACAACCTCCATTGCCCCCATCCTTATTGAAAAAAGTTTTGAGTAGGAACGCGGGCGGCGGAGAGCGACTCGTTTTTTGGCTCGTTCTGACCAAATTCACTTGAGCTCAGTATTGTTCAAAGCGTCGATGGCTACACAAGGGGAATGCCAGAATGCAACTAAAAGTCGCTGTCGAAGATTACGAAGGCAATCCAGTTGCTGAAGCATTTGTCGAGCTCAACGCCCCAGAGTACGACTTCATTGATACGGGCAAAGAGACTGGATCCTGTGGGACCATCGAGTTTAACCTACCAGAAACCTACAAAGAAAAAATCTGGATATACCTGTATGTTAATGGTGCAAAGCTTTGGAGCGATTACGTAGACAGCACTGGAGAAACACTGTACCTGAAAGATTCATAATACCGAGTTAATCTCCCTCAACCAGCAGAAGCATTACTGTCGATTGGGCGCGTTTCGCTGAGCGTATCAAAGATACCTTCGATCACCTGACTCTTTCCGGCAAACAGAGCCTCAGGTCCACCTGCATGAATATTCGTGAAGGGCGGTTCGTAAAGCGAAGAAGGCTCTATAACGCCCCTGGACGCCAACTGCTCGATAACAGTCTCGACGAAGCGGATCTGCGACCCACTGAGACTGGTGTCTGACAAAAACTTTGAAAAAGCTGCTTTTGCCGTGGCTTCGTCCATCCCAACCAAGCTTCGCACAAAATACGGAAGGGAAGGCGCACCTGTTCTTTCCAACAAGCCGGAAAGCAGCGTTTTGCCATCGTCCTCCCCCAGTCGAACCAGCATGTCTTCCAACGTTTCCAAGTCCTGCTGCGTCAGGGGCTTGTTCGTCCTCAACCGGTGGATCACGATGTTGTCCAGGTGGCTCGTCAGGTATTCGCGAACCTTCTTCTCATACTGGACACTGGTCATCCTGGGCATCGGGACCACAGGATCATCCCGCACGCCGATGATCTCGTCTTTGAAATCCGTGTAGACGACCTTGCGCTCTCGCTTATCGAGAAATGGCACCAGGCCCCGGAGTTTCAAACGCAGATCTTCCAGCGTTGGTACATCCATGCCTTGCCAGAAGGTGGGGTCCTGGATCGCCTGCAGATATTCCAACTGTTTAGCTACCGCCGGAATGCCGGTTTTTTCTTCCAGCAGCATGGCGATTTCGATTACTTTTTTGCGATGGCGCTCGAAGGCGGTGTCGTCCCCTGTTAGCACGGCCTGTTGAAGCCGTAATGCCGTTAAGTCGAACATCCTTGAGCGCAGGTCGTCGAACTCCAGCTCCGTGGGCAAAGCCGCCACATCATTGCTGAGGACTTGCCGGTCTTCTTCGCTGAGTTGCTCCCAGGCTGCCCTGTCCTTGAAGCGCTCGACCTGCTCCCGCTTCATACGTACGATGAAGTTCTCTTCGTTCATCGCAGAGACTTCACTGTAGAGCCCTTCAGTCAGGTTACCCGTTACCTTTGAATCCGGGTCCAGGTCGGGCACTTGCTGCAACTGCCCCAGCAGCTCGATACGCGCACGGAACAAGCGAACGCTCAACGGCTCACTGCCCGCAGCGTCGATTCCGTTCGGGTTTTCATGGAAAAAATCGAAGTTGTAGCAGAAGTCGAAAATTCGGAAGTCGGCCTTATCGTCTCCCGGTCCATAAAGATCCGGACACAACCGGGTGCCGCGCCCAATCATCTGCCAGAACTTGATCTTGGAGTAAACGGGCTTGAAGAAGACCAAGTTGACCACCTCTGGAACGTCGATGCCGGTGTCCAGCATGTCCACGGAAATGGCAATGTGGGGCGTTTTGTCCTTCAGAGAAAAGTCATCAATCAGGCTTTGGGCATAGGTGCCCTTGTAAGAAATCACCCGAGCAAACTGCCCGGCATGCTTGGGGTAGTGATGATTAAAGCGCTTCTCGATAAATTCGGCGTGGTCCTGGTTGCGGGCGAAGATGATTGTTTTGCCCAGCCGGTCACCGCCTTCGACCCGATGACCATTCTCCATCAGGTGCTGAAGCCCTTTATCGACGGTATCTTTGTTGAATAGCCAGTTGTTCAGCGCTGAGGCATTCACCTGCTCGGGAATTAGCGTGCCTTCTGGAACATTGTCTCCCCATTCCAGTTCTTCCCACTGTTCTTTCTCGTCCTCATCCAATGCATCGTAATCAATGCCTTCCCGGGGAAAGCGCAGATCCACTTGCTGCACCCGTGGTGGGACCAGATATCCATCACTGACGGCCTTCTCCAGCTCGTAGGCATCGGTGGGTACGCCCTGCTCCAGATCAAAAAGCTCATAGGTGTTGCGGTCCACCTGCTCCCGGGGCGTAGCCGTCAGCCCGAACAACAGAGAATCGAAGTACTGAAAGATTGCCCTGTAGCGCTGATAGACCGAACGGTGGGCCTCATCAATGATGATCAGGTCAAAATGGCCAACGCCAAATCGCGCCTCATCCGAATCCGGGCCTGCATTGGCATCAATCAGCCCCATCATGGTGGGATAGGTACAAACGAAAACCCGCCCCTCGGTGTCTTTGTCCGTCACCAGGTTGACCGGGATGGACTCCGGCAGATGTATCTTGAAGGCATTCGCCGCCTGTTTCACCAGCGACACCCGGTCTGCGAGGAAAAGCGCGCGCTTGACCCAGTTAGCTCGCTGGAGGGCGTCCACTAGTGCTATGGCCGTTCGCGTTTTACCCGTACCCGTCGCCATGACCAGCAAAGCTTTGCGTTGAGAGCTTTCAAGCTGTTCAAAGATGCTACCGATAGCGCGCTTCTGGTAATAGCGCTCCACGATATTGGTATCAAGTGTTGCGACATCCAGCGGCTTTCTGCTCTCGTGACGACGGATCAGCCGAGTCAGTTCGTCTTTCTTGTAAAATCCGGCCACCTGCCGTGGCGGATAGGCCTGATCGTCCCACAGCCAGGTGTCATAGCCGTTGGTGTAAAAAATCAGCGGCCGCTGGCCGTGCATCTGTTCCAGGCAGTCCGCATAGAGCTTTGCCTGCTGCTGGCCCACAATCGCATCCACGGTGGTTTTCTTGGCTTCTACCACCGCCAGCGGTTTGCCGTCATCGTCCCAGAGCACGTAGTCCACGTAGCCGAGGCCTTTATTATTAGGCATCCCTGTGACTTCGTATTCCCGATCTCGCTTCTGATCCAGGGGCCAGCCAGCGCGGTGCAGCTCCAGGTCAATCAGATAGTGGCGGGTTTCCGCTTCGGTGTAATCGTGGGTATCCGGTTCCTGCTCTCGGGCTTCTCGCAGAGCCGCCAACTCTTGGCGCAGAGTCTGAAGCTCTTGATCCAGAGCATCTCTCTCTTTCTGCTGTTTCAGCGCAGCTTCATGCTGAGCGGCCAGCTTTTCTTCCAGTGCCTTGAGTTCCGCGCGCGGAACCGCCTCGGACTTATCCAAAGGCTTCGGCACTCGATCATCCCGCCAGGCCGCACCTTCGCGGGAAGCCGAGGGGGCGTATGTGCGCACCAGCCAGTAACAGACGTGATGAAGTTCCTTCACCACCTGCATGGCGCTTTGGGTTTCAATCGGCTTGGTCTGGTGGACGGCGATATTGCCGACCTTCTGAATCACCCGGGCTTTCTGAAATACAGCTTCGGGCAGCAGGTTCATAAAGGTAGGTTCGTGCAGCAACGCGCCCAGTTTGTTGTCATAGGGCATCCGCAGACTGGCATCGTGACGGTAGAGCCAATGCACCACTGCCTCCAAAGCAAACCGGGCATGAAAACAGGCGGCGCGGGGATCACCGAGAATATGGCCTTCCGCCAGCTTGGCAGCTTGACTCAGGTTCTTGAAGTCGTTGGGCAGGAAGGCGAAATTGGTCATAATCCGTTACAACTCCCCATTAAACGCACGGATTTGGAGCGAGGCAAGCAAAGCATCGATTTCAGCTAAATGGAGATGTTGACGAGCTTTTTGTCGTTCGATCGCCTCAACGATACTGGCAAAGCGGCTTTGAAGATCACGAGATGGTATCGGAATTTCTATTGCAGAAAATGCGGACTTGCTGACCATCCCCTTCATGGAGTCAGTGGACGCTCTCTGAATGAGGCGCTTACCAACCAGAAATAGCCCGAATGCATACCAAAGCTCTATTTTGTTATTTGGAACGAAAGCATTAATCTGCTGATTGAACGCGACATCACGATCTGCAACGGCCGCATTTCCAATACACGATTTAGATCCCGCGATACAGGTAACAAGTATTGATCCTTTAGGCGCGACTCGCGCAACATTCTTACCTTCGTCAGAAAGTCCCTCATCCGCTCTAGTCAATAAAAAAGAAGGATTATTTATGTTGTCTGACTTTATCCATTCTATTGTACTGCCATAGTATTCAGGTTTTTTCCGTGAAGGTGTATTCCCAGTGATCACTTCACCCAGGCTACTAATCTGACATAACTGCCATCCCTTCTCATTTACGACGGGATCGCCGAACATATCTTGGAACGTTGATTGAACCAGGGCATCTAGCTCGGACAGGCAGTATTGGCGCTTAATTCGGAGCTTCTCCACCACATCCAGAATCTCTGCGATCCGCTTCTGCTGAGGAAGAGAAGGAAGTTGGACGTCGACCTCGACAATATTCGCCCGAATAATCTGTGGCTGAGACGTCCCCGAAATGGTGTCCCGGAAACCTCGATAGCGGAGATACTTTTCAAGAAAAAAAATATCCACTCGCTGCTCATCAAGATCGTCAAGTGCCATAGCATTTCCGTTTGCATAGGACTTAGGTTCTGTAATATGAACAGAACCACATGATCCACGACAACCCACCAAAATCACAGGTTTTTCATGAGTGAAAGTTTTGCTAAAACCAATGCGCCCGTTCGCTCCATAGACCGGAAAGCCTTCAGGTGCCATGTCCTTCTTCGAAAGCGTCTTCCACTGCTTTGGGCGGCAGATATCCCCTAACTTCACTTGTTCCCAATTCACGCCAGCATCCTTTGTAGCTCTTCCCTGCCCCTTGCAATATCCTCCTCCAAATCCGCTAATCGAGCCAAAATAATCCCCGGCGGATCGTACTCAGTAGTCTCGTATTGCACCTCTTTATAGCGATTGATCGATAAGTTGTAGTCATTGGACGCAATTTCGTCACGCGGTACCAAGAAACTCTGCTCTGTGCGCTCGCGCTCGGATTCTGAACCCTTGCTTTGCCAGCGGGCGAGCAGATCTGGCAGGTCCGTCCTTTCTGGTTGGGGAGTGCGTCTGTCATCAAGTGAGAAGCCGTCCGCCTTCATGTTATAGAACCAGACCTTGTCAGTGCCGCCGGAATTGGTTTTGGTGAAAATTAGAATGGCCGTAGAAACCCCGGCATAGGGTTTGAACACGCCTGGTGGCATCGCTATGACGGCATCCAACTTCTGCTCTTCCACCAGCATTTTCCGCAGACTCTTGTGAGCATTCGATGACCCAAATAGCACACCGTCTGGGACAATCACGGCTGCTCGGCCACCGGTTTTTAACAGCCTGAGGAATAGAGCCATGAATAAAAGCTCTGTTTTCTTGGTCTTGACGGTTTGCAGCAAATCTTTGGCAGTAGACTCATAGTCCAGACTGCCTGCAAAAGGCGGGTTGGCGAGGATCAAGGAGTATTTTTCCTCATCCGCATCATCGGCTTGAGCGAGAGAGTCTTTGAAGCTGATGTCCGGATTTTCGACACCGTGCAGCAACATGTTCATGCTGCCGATTCGGAGCATGGTGGTGTCGAAGTCGTAGCCGTGGAAAGTAGCTTCGTTGAAGCGACGGCGGGTGTCTTCGTCTTTGTAGATGGCTTCGCTGTGGTGTTTCTGAATGTATTCAGACGCAGCCACCAGAAAACCTGCAGTACCACAGGCCGGATCGCAGATCACATCCTTTGGCGTGGGAGCAGTCATATCCACCATCAGCTTGATTATGTGACGCGGAGTACGAAACTGGCCGTTCTGGCCTGCGCTGGCGATTTTGCCGAGCATGTATTCGTACAGGTCGCCCTTGGTATCGGCATCGTTCATGTCGATGCTGTCGAGCTGATCCACCACGTTTGCCAGCACCCGAGGGGTGGGCATCATGAACAGCGCGTCTTTCATATGGTGGGTATAAGTGCTGCCGCCCTCACCGTCTTCCTCGCCCTTGGTGCCGAGTGTCTTGATGAAGGGAAACACCTCGTCCCGGACCGTGTTGAACATCTGCTCCGGTGCTTTGTCTTTGAAGCGTGACCAACGAAGGTGGTCCTCATCCGGCTCGAATACGGGCTCATCAATGGATTGCCCCAGGCGCTGGGCTTTCCGCTCTTTGAGAGTATGCAGTTCGTCCAGCCGTTTGATGAACAGCAGATAGGTGAGCTGTTCGATCACGGACAGAGGGTTAGACACCCCGCCGGACCACATGGTGTCCCAGATTTTGTCGACTTTGGATTTAAGTTCGCCGGTGATCATGAATGCGTTGGTTCTCTCTTGATTAAATTAAGCCAGAGCTTGAATAACTAGCTGAGCAGGTCGCCCTGAGACACCTCGGAGCCTGCGACGATGTCCAATACCTGGGCCAGATAAGTTTTCGCTTCTTTTGGTTCCGTGGCCTTCCTAAGGTACTCCGGGATCAGCTCCACAAATTCAGACGATGCGACAGGTTCATGCTCAACCAGCGCCTCAATCATTGAGGGGCGCAACAACCGTCTGTCTTTGGGTGTGTTAGGGAATTGCTTCGCGATGATGGTGTCGCCAAACGCCTCCAGCCTGCCACGCAAATCTGTTTCGTCATCGAGTAACGCGATGACCTCTGTTGCCTCGGCCTCCGGCGCACTTTCTGCTTCTTCAATGGGCTCTGCATCCAGCTCGAAGGATTCTTCGGCTTCAAGCCTTTCTGTTTTCAGGCTGTGCAATTCCCGAATGATGGGTTCCAGTTCGCCCTGGGGGTTACTGTACCAGTCCGTGGACCAGATGCGGCGGATTCTCCACCCAAGCCGTTCGAGAACCTCCTGCCGCAGGCGGTCCCGGTCACGGGCTGATTTGGCCGAGTGATAGGTTGCGCCGTCGCACTCGATGCCCATCAAATAGCGGCCTGGTTTGCCTGGATCTTTCACCGCAAGGTCGATAAAGAAACCGGCAACCCCCACCTGGGCTTCGCTTTCAAAGCCAGCCTGGTGCAGAGCTTCAATGACAGAAATTTCGAAGTCGCTGTCCGGCGCTTTGCCGGTATGCAATGGCGTTCCGTCCATGCTGCCTTTTTCGGCGTAATCGAGGAAATTGCGCAGGGCAATGACGCCACGTTTTGAGGTCTCAGAGATTAAGATGTCTTCCGCGCGCATGGAACTGAAGATGTGCATCCGTTTCTTGGAACGGGTGAACAAAACGTTCAATCGCCGCCAGCCGACATCGGAGTTGATGGGCCCGAAACGCTGATAGACGCGACCACCAACTTCACTGGGGCCATAGGTGCAGGAGATGAAGATGACGTCTCGCTCGTCACCCTGCACGTTTTCCAGGTTTTTGATGAACAGGCCGTCTTCCATATTGCGAAGGTTATCGACGGCTTCCGAGACCTCGTCGTCCAGTTTGCATTCTTCCTCGACAGCGCGCTCGATCTGTTCCCGCTGCTTTGAACTCATGGCCACGATGCCGAGAGATTCCTCTGGGTGCTGAAGCGCGTGTTTCACTACTGCTTTGGCCACCACCCGAGACTCTTCGACGTTGTACTGGTTAACAAATCGACCGCCTTTGATGTAGCTGAACTTCACGCCGTATTCCGTCGCCTTGGCATGGGGCGATGGGAAGATAACCAGATCGTTTTCGTAGAAATTCCGATTTGAGAAGGCGATCAGGCTCTCGTGTTGAGAGCGGTAATGCCAGCGCAGCCGGCGCATTTTGAATAACGGCATGGATGCGTCGAGGATGCTGTCGGTTTGAGCAAGCGCGGCGCTTTCTTCATCCTCGTCGGTCATATCCTGACGGTCGAAGAAACTTGTTGGTGGGAGCTGTTTTGGGTCGCCAACCACGACCAATTGTCCACCTCTTGCGATTACGCCAAGTGCGTCTTCCGGCTTTACCTGGGAGGCCTCGTCCATGACTACCAGATCAAACTGAAGCTCACCGGGTTTTAGATAGTGTGCCGCTGACATAGGCCCCATCATGAAACAGGGCTTCAATGCCAGCAGAGCATCGCCTGCGCGATTTATCAGTTGACGGATAGGAATGTGACGGGTCTTTTTGCCTAGCTCATTATTGATCAGAGCCATGCCGGTGTATTCGGACTTTCTTCCTCCAGAACTTCCCTGCGGAACGTGGCGTTCGGCCAGGGCACTGGCAATTCGTTTTCTTTGAAGGGTCTTCAGTTTTTGATCGTATTCCCGGAATGTGCCTTGCAGAGCTTCCTGGTTCTTGCCGGACACCCGTTGTAGGTAAGGACGTTTAGTGAGGATTTCTCTCGCCAACTGATCAAAAATTGCCAGATCTAACGCAGCCGCCGCATTAGAAACCTTAAGCTTGCCATTGGTGACGATTCGCCAGATTGGCTCAAGGCCCAAAGCTTTCATTTCATTTCGAATACGCACGAAGTTGATCCAGTCGTTAAGCCATTCGGGCTTTTGTATCGCCAACTGGTTTCGGTCTCGAAGCTCTTCGATGTTCCATTCAGCATGATTAAACCACTGAGCCGGATTCAACTCAGCCTTGCTCTTGAACTGCCCATACGCCTCATCTTGAGACTGCCAAACCGAAAAGTAGTCCTGGGCATTGGCCTTAAGGACCTCGTAATTCTCGTGAGTTTTCACGGAGAGAATCACGTGTCTTAATGGCTCGAACCTGAGCTTGCGACGAACATAATTGGCAAAGTCCAATGTTTCACGAATGCTTTCGAGCGCTTCTTCGTTTCGCACGTCTTGGCCAACGATCAGTTCAACCTCGGGAGCGAAAAGTTCCCGGAGCAATTTATTCTCCTGGAACGTAGACTGTACGTTTTGCAGAGATCTAAGCTGCTCTGTGCTGGCTTGGACATCGGCAATGGTAAATTCTTTGTCTTGAAACCATTGTTGAATCGTCTCCACGGCGGGCTGAAAGCGACGATACTCAGCTAGTAATGTTCCCTGCTCACCGGTTAAAACCCGGTTCCGCCTTACCTCATGCTCAAGGCTCGGCATGACGGATTGGATTTCATCGAGTGCATCGAGGATAGCCTGGAGCTCAGAATGGAAACCTTTCTCTTCGAACTGCTGAACCCCTCTGAACAATTTTTTATCGAGAGAAAGGATGCTGTCCCCAACGGCAACTTTCGGCCCAAAACCAATCCCATAGGTTTCACGGACTTTTTTATACCACTCGCGCAAACGAAAGAGATCTTCGACCGACGTATCCAAGCCATCAAATTCAGGCCCTAACGCTCGCTGATAACGATTCGTGTCGAATTCTGCCAGGCCCTGCGAGTATTCGACTGCTTCACTCAGAACCGTGCCGATCTGTTTAATGTTCAAGGCAGGATTAACAGCAACTTCCTTTAAACGCTTACGAGCCCGCCACCAGTTGCCCGAAAACCATTTTCCGATTCCAGTGCGTACTGCTTGAACCTGCAATGCCTGAAGCTCTGTAGGTTCTGGCAATTTCTCTAGATCGATAACCTGGCCCACTGTCTCTCTCAATGGCCGAAGGTGGCGCACCTCTTGGTCAAGATCCTGCAAAGCTGAATCAGCATGTTCTTCATCAAAGAGTTCAGAACGAAGATTAATCAGGGAACTGTCCAGAGATCCAATCACTTCAATCATTTCGATTGAGGCGCCTAGATCGTCCACAGTCGGCTTAAAGGTTTCACGCAGTGGCGAGGGTAGCGCCGATTCAAGCTGCTCCAACTGGGCAGCAAGCGGCTGCATCTCAGCTTCCAACTTTTTCAGCCTCAAAGTAGCGCGGACAACGTCGTTAAAACTGGTGGACTGATCCGCCCCCGTCAGTCGACTAAAGTTTGGAAAGGCGGGAACGGGCTCTCCATCTGCCAGCCCGATGAGCTTTTGTTTCGATATGTCTTTTGAAAGATCTACGTAACTTTCCTGAACGTTCCGGTGGAGGCGGAGCAAATCCTCAACTTCGGATGAGGTCTGCTCGTCGAGACGATCCAAAGCTTGGAAAAGCTCCTTTTTTGAAAGCTCTGGCAGGTCTCGCAAATCAAGGGCAAGCGCTTCGCAATCTTCCAGTGTGGAAAGCAAAGATATGTCGACCCGAATAGCTTCTGCCAATTCCACGGTCCGTGTCTCGAGATGCTCAAGAGCGCACTGCCATTGCTCGACGACAGCAACGATCTGTTGGGACTCGAACATCTGAATGCTGGTATTTTCAACGCCAGACCAGGGGTGGTCGTGAAGATCAGCGTCCACTCCCACCTGCTCCCGCATGGCAGAAAATATCTTCTGGAATTCGTTAACCTTATCGACCAGTTCTAAGCGCTTTAGATCGGTAAGTGCCTCTCCGGAGAGACCATCGACGTGAACATCTGCCGGACTGACCTCTAGCTCTTGTCGATATCGAGATGCGCCGCTGAGGATTTCATGAATTGTCCGGTTTGTATTTGCCCATGGTTCGTTGATTTCCTGAGCGTACTGATTGAGGCTTTCCTTGAGTTGTTCATAACGCGTGATTTCAGCGTCGATATTCTGTGTAGACCGAAGGTGCTTTTCTCGAACAACCCTCGAATTTATATCCTCAAGCACTTTTCGCTTCTGGGACTTGTGGCTGTGAAGCTCTAAACAAAAGTGTCCGAGCTCTGCCTTATCGAGACGCGTTTTAACGACATCGAGCGCGGCCATTTTCTCGGCAACAAATAGGACTTTCTTACCGCTGAGCATCGCAGCAGCAATCAAGTTGGTGATGGTCTGTGACTTCCCGGTTCCCGGCGGACCTTCTATGACCAGGTTCTCACCATTTACGGCATCAATAAGTGCGCTGTGTTGGGAGCTATCAGCGTCGTCAATAAGTGGAAAGAAATAATGAACGTCTTCAACTTGATCAATATAGTGTTCGGCAGAATTGCCGCCGCCCTCTCCGGATTTATTCTCTGAACTCTTAAAAAAACGTTGAACAATCGGATTTTGAATCAAGTTGCGCTCGTCTAGGGGCCAGCGCCTCGGGTCTAGGTCGAGATACATCAGCATCTTGCCAAAGTTTAAAAGAGCAAGGGCACCGTATCTGCGCACAGACCAACCCGGTTTCGTGCTTTTGATTAACTTGGAAACTTTATCCAAGTATTCTTCAGGAGACAGCTCTTCCTCGACCTCTGGAAGTGCCAATCCGAAATCCAGGGCGAGCTTCTCCTTGAGGGATAGATTCGGGAGAATGTCTTCGCCTGTGTAACTCAGCGTGTACTGATAGGTTCCAGTTCGATGATCCAGCTTTCCGCGGCTAAGGTGCACAGGCACCGTAAACAATGGTGCGAGCCGTGTCTTTGAGCAGTCATCCTTTTCGGTCCACTCCAAGAAGCCAAGAGACAGATACAAGATGCTAGCGCCCATCTCTTCGATAGCAGTTTGCGCTTTGCCTCGGATGGCCCTCAGTCTCGATTCCATCTCGGGCGGATAAAGGAGCACTTGAATGGCGTCGTCCTGGTGCTTTTCATCACCAGGGGTCTCTTCCTTCCTTGGAAGGTCGTACCCGATGTCGAAACCTAGCACCTTAGCCCATTCTCGAGCGTCGGGATTGGGTTTGAGGCGCTGCTCTTCCCCAGTTTCCTCATCGATCTCTATGTAACCGTGCTCAATCAGCTGTCTTCGCGTCGGCGAAGGAATTGGCTTAAATCTAAGTTCGCGGTCAGCAAGCAGCTCTTCGCAAAGCTGATTGGGCACTTCGTCAATAATTCTTAGTGCTGCGCTTTTTTGGTGAAGAGGAAAGTTCAGCAGTCGATTCCGTGCTGTCAGGTCTAGGAGCTTCTTCCGCATAAGCTCTAGCGACTCGAGTACAAACGGGTCAGAAGATTTCAAAAAAACATCTGCAGCCTGGTCATTCTGCTCGTTAGACATAGATTCGCTCTTTTCTGTTTTTGAAGGCCGCGCAGCGCAGCCCTCACGTTCCTTTTCAGACTCGGTGGCTCTTGATTGTTTTTGCTTAGGACCGCGACTCAGCTGTTCTTTAAGGAGACCTTCAACACGTTTCTGCAACTGCCGTGCAGCGCCTGTTTTCCGATAGCTTAATTCGAAGAGAACATCTTCTAGGAGAGATGTATTACTCGCATTTCGATTAACTACTTTGCTTAACCGACTGAAATCTAACGCAAGGTAAGGCCGCCTTCCCATACTGCCCCTGAGACTAGATTATTAGTATTTTTAACACACCAAGGTGCCACTTTTTTCTGTTATATGAAAGAGATGAACTGACTTTCTTTTCTTTCAACCAGTGGCAAGAATGTGGTTCGACTTTTACAAGAAGCCGAAGGACTCGTTCCCTGATTTATGTCACAGCCATTGCTACACCTCAAAAGCAAAAAACTTAAGCCCAACATCAAAGGCGTTGATGTCTATCTCGCGGAGCGAGTCATAGTCAGCTAAAGCCCGGAGTGTGTTCTGCTTGCGTTTCCCAGGCCCGTGGAGACGCGGTTCAGAGAATACGCCCTGGCCGGTTTCCGGCCCGTTATTAGCCGGGCGAGCGCGGTGCACCGAGCAAAGTATAATTCATTAGAAGCAGTGCGTGCTCCAGGCACTAAAGTGAAGTCATTTACAGCCAGTGCTTCCGGAGGTGGCCGAGCAGATTTACAGGGCTGCAGAACCGGCACCTCCCAAACCACGATATCTGTCACCCCGCAGACCCGCGGCGACGCCCTACCTTGTTTCACTCCTGCAACTGCACAGCCCGCTCCTTCGAAGCCTGAATATCCACCGGCGGCACACCAAGGTCCTGCCACTTCTCCGGATGGCAAGTAAACAGCAGTATCTGATGCCGGCTGGCTGCGTCGAACAGGATGCGTTTCATATCTTCGAGGCGCTCGCTGTCACTGTGCACAAGGGTGTCGTCCAGTATCACCAGGGTCGGCCTTCCGGCTTCCCGCAGCAGATCGGCATAGGCCAGACGGCTGATCAGTCCCATCTGTTCCCGGGCACCGAAGCTCAGTTCGGACATCTGCCCCAGTTCGCTGCCCCGGCTGAAGGTGCCGGGCCGTAGCTGTTCGTCGACTTCCAGGGAGGCTTCGGGGAAAAGCACTGACAGGTAATGGTTGAGGTGCTTCTGCAGAGGTGCCTGCAGGCGGCGTGTGAGGGCCTGGCGTTTTTCCGTGAGCAGGGTCAGCAGCAGATCCAGTGCCTGGGCACGGCGGTGCAGTTCCTGATAGCGGCGATTGCATTGGTCGAGGTCTGCTTCTTTTTCATTGAGCTGTTCTTCCAGCCCTTCCGCACCCCAGGCTTCCAGCCGGACTTTGATATCCCTGAGCTCACGCCCGCGGCTTTCCTGGGTCTGGCGCAGGTTATTAACCGCGTTCTGGTAGCGTTCGATGTCCTGTTTGAGAAAGTCCGGGCGGGCTTCACGGATTTCCCGTTCGCGGCGTTCGAGGCTGGCTTCCAGTTCGGTCTGTTGTTTTTCGATGTTCGCCAGGCCGGTGGTTATCTGCTGAAGTTGCTTTTGCCGTTCCGGGCTCTTTTCTTCATCCGCCAGCCGCTGCCATTCGGTTCTGGCGTTATCGCGGGCCTGCTTCAATGCCGACAGCGTCACCTGATGCTCACGGTCATCAGATTCGGCCTTATCCAGCGCGGTGCCCGCCTGAACAAAAGCGGCCTCCGCCTCTTCCAGGGCAGGTACGTTCTCTTTCTGGTCCGGTTCTGGCGTGGCCTGCAACTGGCTTCTGGCTTTCTCCAGTTCGCTTTCTGCCTCGCTCTGTTCGGCGACATGTTGCTCAATGCCGGCCGGTGCCACGGATTTGAACAACTCTTCGGCGTGCTTCAGGGTTCCTCCGGCGCTTTCAAAGGCTGTAAGGCGGTCCTCTGCCTGTTCCACCGATGTCACACCAAGGGTCTTCAGCTGTTCTGCAAAGCTGTCCTCGAGGGTTTTGAGCTTCCTGCGGGTGCTGGCCAGCTCTTCGCCACCGGGCGTTATGCCCAGGGTACCCACGCCGGGGATAACCAGGGTGGATTCTTCCAGAAGCTGTTGCTCGCCTTGTCCGGTCAGCTGCTCGTTGTTCAGTGTTAATGACGCGCTGGCGTCCAGCTGCCAGCTCAACCGGGTGGCAATGGTTCGTGAACGGATGGTTTCTTCGTTCAGCTGGTTCGCGGTCGCTTTCAGGTTTTTGACTGCGGCGGAATCAATCCGGTTGTCTCTGGCCTGCTGCCTGGCTTGTTCCAGCTGCTGGTGGTAGTCCTTGGCTTTGGCGAGGTTCTGGGTCAGCACCTGCTTGTGCTGTTCAATCCGCCGGACATCTTGCTCCAGCCGTGCCCGGGTTTGCAGCAAACCGGCAAGCTTGCGTTGCTTCTCCGCCTGCTCATAGGCGGTTCTGGCTTCGGCCAACCGACCGGTAATGGCCGGGGTCTGTGCTTCCGCCATACCGAAATCGCGTTCGGCGCGGTCCAATTCGGTTTTTCGGCTCTCCAGTTGGCGGCTCAAGCCTTCCAGTTGCTCTTTGTTCTGCTGCAACAGTCGGTGGTTTTGCTGCAGCTGGGCAAGCGTGGCTTTCTCCTGGTTTTGCTGTTGTTCCAGGCGCTCTACCTGCTGATACCGTGTGCGGGCTTCTTCCAGCTGCCGCTGGGCCTCTTCCCAGGGGCGCTCGGCCTCTGCCTGATCGTAGTCCCGGGCGAGCTTGCCGAGTCGGTCGACCTGTTCCTGATATTGTTGTACCCGTTCCTTCAGCTCTTCGATGTCACGCTCATACAGGGCACGGTCTTTTTCCAGTTGCAGATAGTCGCCACGGGGCTTGCCGGTTCCGGTTAGCAGGGTGTCCCGTTGGCTGCGGACTGCGTCAATTAGGTCATCGCCCCCGGAACTGGCTACCTCTCCGACCATGGAGTTCAGGGCGGACTTCAGGTGATCCCCGGCATGCTCTATGGCCTGCTCGATGTCCTGCCCGGTGCCCTGCTCCACCCACAGCAGTCCGGGTATGCCCCAGTGTTCGGCTTTACTGGCGCCGCGTTTCGGGTATTGGTAGCCCAGCAACTCGGCCAGTTTTTCTTCCGCGTCGTCTTCGCTGTAGCTCTCGGTGCCGACGGTCAGGTCGCAGCGTTTGCGCTGCAGGAAGCTTTTGGTCAGATGCCAGTTCCGGTTGTCGTGCTCGAAATCCAGCTCGATGGTGGGCGCCGCAGCGGAGTCGCCCCAGGGGCGAAGGTCGTCAACGGCGGTTGAGCGATAGCGCTCGAAAAACGCCGCCCGGATCGACCGCACCAGGGTGCTTTTCCCGGACTCATTGGGGCCGTGAATCAGGTTGAGGCCGGGTTGCAGGTTGTCCAGAACAAAGGGTTTGCGGAACTGGCGTAGCTGCTCAATGCGCATGCGCTGCAGTTTCATTGGCTGGCCTCCTGTCCCCGCTCTCTGAGCAATCCGGCCAGTATGGCCAGTGCATCCCGGGCGGCATCATCCTGTGCGCCTTCGTGTTCTTGTTCTTGTTCTTGTCCTTGCCCTTGACGCTGCCGCAGGCTCTCAATCACCTCGCCCACATACCCATCGGCTTTCAGGTCGGCGATGTCTTCATCGGTGGGGGCAAGTTGTAAGCCGCTGCGCTCACAGCGCAGGCTGCGAAATCTGGCTTCCGCGACCGACAGAGCCTTCAACAGGGTTTCCTCGCCGGCCAGGGTGACCGAGCCTTCAAGGCGTAGGTCGACCACGGCGGATTCGGGCAAGGCATTCAAACGCTCCAGTAACCGCTCAAGATCGGACTGGACGGCCAGGGTTTCCCGCCACTGGTGCCATTGGTAACGCCCCGTTGGTAATTGGGTGACCTTGGGTGTTGCGCCGGGTTCGGCAACATCAACAATCAAGGCATTGCCTGCTTCGTTGTTCCGGAACCGTTCCGGCTCGGGGGTGCCGCTGTACCAGGTGCGGTCATTGATCTGTTTGGTGCCGTGCCAGTCACCCAGCGCGAGGTAATCAAGCCTGCTGGATTCGGCACGGTCTGGTGCGATGGGGTTGGTGGAGTCAATCTCCTCAGATAACAGACCCTGGACACTGCCGTGGGCCAGGCCGATTCTGGGGAAGCCTTCCGGCGACTCGTAGCCGCTGAAGGGTTCGGTCAGATCGCCGTAGGTATTGCGCTGAGTCAGAGGCGCGCAGAGTATGCTCAGGCGTTGAGGTTCCAGATCAATGACGCCGGGCTGAAGTGCAAGCTGAACGTTCTCAGGCACCGCACCCAGGCGCTGGGCTCGCGTCCAGACACTCTCTGCCAGGTCGGCATCATGGTTGCCGGGCAGCATAACCCAGGGGCCAGCAAAGCCCTTAGTTGCGTTGAATACCCGCCGGATAGTGCGATCGGACACCGTTTGCGCATCAAACACA
>TARA_R110002124_G_scaffold60484_3_pt1 | contig 17326 bp, 9 predicted proteins | sample TARA_R110002124 | Tara Oceans TARA_R110002124 (sample SAMEA4397445) | marine metagenome | biome: Polar Biome; feature: [SRF] surface water layer (ENVO:00010504); material: water (ENVO:00002006), including particulate matter (ENVO:01000060) such as... | depth 5 m | reverse complement strand
ATTGACGGTTACGTGCACAGCGAGATACCGGAAGGGATTCCGCAACAGTCTCCCGGTAACGACGGCTACATCGTGGATGAGTTTAACGATATTGATCGCTGGGGCGGACAGGCACAGCTGCGCTGGATACCCGGCGACGACCTGGTGCTGGATCTCAACTACAACTATGGCAAGACCGACCAGGGGGCGCGCGGCCAGAATTGTGAAGTGGTGACGGGCATTCCCGGCGCCGGATGGCAGTCAGTCCTGCAGGATGCCACTATCGTCATCCCCTCCACCGGCCAGTCGATCAAGGACTGGTGTCGGGCTAATGAGGCACTGGGAAAAGACAAGATTATGGCCAACCTGCAACCCAACCGTTATACCGCCGAGGTTAACGCGCTTGCCCTCACTGCGGACTGGGAGATCAGCGATACCTTGAATTTCAAGAGCATCACTGCCTGGCGCAGCATCTCGGGCGGTGAAGTCAACGAGCTCGATGCCATGGGAATCTCGCAACTCGGCCGCACTAATTTCGGTTGGAACGGCACGGAAGAGCGCGGTACCGACGCCTATACCCAGGAGTTCCAGCTCTCGGGCGAGGCTTTCGACGGCAAGCTGGATTATGTGGTGGGTGCTTTCGGCTTCCACGAGAAAACCAATCAGGGCGCCGCAGCTGGGCCTTCCGGCCCCTATTTCAATTCATTAAACCAACCCAATCTAGCTTTTTACATCAATGATCTCACTGAGCTCCTGACAAAAAACAGTTCGGCGTCACTATTCACCCAGGCGGACTGGCACTTCGACGAGTACTGGACCGCCACCCTGGGCGTTCGCTACACCTGGGAGGAGCGCAGACTGCATCGTATAAACAAGAATCCGGATATCGCAACGCTGGCAACCACAGGGGATGCCCAGCCTTTTGCTATCGACCCGTTTTTTACCTTCCCCAGCGGTCCGGAAACGTTCAATCCCAACCACGGCTTTGTGATGTCCGATGACCCCTCTGCCGATCAGACCATGCATACCGATGATTCCAAGTTCAATCCGATGATGAGCATCCAACGCACATTCGACGGCGTTGGCTTTATGGACTTCGGCAACGTCTACTTTACGATTGCCAACGGTTTTCTCTCGGGCGGTATCTCCGACACGCTCTCGGTTCTGGATAACAGCCTCGAACCGTACGACCCGGAAGAGGTCTGGAACTATGAACTCGGCTTCAAGGTGGATGCCTGGGAACGAAAACTGCGACTGAACACAGCGGTGTTCTATACCGATTACCAGGATCGGCAGCTGACGACGGTGCGTCTCAACCCTGAAACCAATCGCCCGCAGGGCTCGCTCATAAACGCGAAGTCCTCCTGGATTGCCGGTATCGAGTTTGAGGCTATAGTGCTGCCAGTTGAAAACTTGCAGATTACGGCTAATGTGACCTTCAACGACAGTGACATCAAGGAGTACGAGGACGAACGCATTACTATCGGAGTCTTGGGCGATATTCCCCAGGGCTGCACTCAGGTGGACACGGGGATTGGCGCACTGGACAGCTGCCCCATCGACCGTTCCGACGAGAGCCTGCCGCGTCTGCCCGACAGCAGTTACTTCCTGGCGGTGCAGTACACCTTTGAAACGGACTACGGCCCGATTATACCCATGGTGTCCTGGTCGTATCGAACCAATCTCGATAACTGCTTTGACTCTGCCAGCTGCCTCTCTGGCATCTACAAAGTGGATCAGGAAGACGTGAGCGCACGCCTGACCTGGTTCTCACCGGACAGTGCGTGGCGTGTATCGGCCTATGGTAACAACCTCACCGACGACCGCTATGTGACGGGTGGCACCCCACTGGTGGACGTAACGGAGACGGCAGGTACTCTTTATAATCCGCCGCGCACCTACGGTATCGAGGCCGCTTACACCTGGTAACCGCTGACCGCGGCTCAGTACCAGTATAAAGGGCCGCATGTAGAGCCTCGGGTACGGATGAATGCTCATCCCCGTTAACTCCGTAGAGCCGAGCCCCTCAATGTATTGATTTATAAATAAAAAAATGGCTACGGGTGGACTTGAACCACCGACCCCAACATTATGAATTTTGCTGGATAAATTTAACTATTTGATTTTATTCACGTTAATTCGAACATCCACAGCGCAATTTGCACTACAGAGCACAACAAATCAGGGTGAGTCCCGCAAATCTTCCGCAGGCGGGGTACTGGCCTTTGCCCTTGCGCCGGATTCGACAACCACGCTACGTTCGAAATTCACACACAAACTCAAGTAGTTTCAGAACTGGACCGAACTATTACATCTGAAATTTATCTAATAAGATTCGAAAACAAGCTCTTGATGTCGTCATCAGTAAACTTGTCCTCGCCTCGTTCACGACGCGGAGAGTAACCCGTAGTCCTTTCGGTCGCGTCACTCTCTTCGATCTCCTTGATACGATTTTGCACAGCGATTTCTGCGTGCTCGAGAGCATGCCCTGTTAGTTTTGCGAGTGATTTCAAGTAACCTAAGTGCTCAACTAAATCATCCTTTGAATCAAGATGAGAAATGGCATCTTCTGTCTCCAAAAATTCATAGCTGATGACACTATCTAGCTCAGCGTTTATATGGTCTATGTCACCATCGGCCATATATTCATCAATTTTCTCGACGATAGTCACCAGATCATCGGTCGCAACCCCACGACTGCTAACATCAATAAGTCGGTTTTCAATGGCGATTAAAAGCTCAGGCTTGCAATGATGATCATCGTCCACAAAACTCTTTACCCACCAATGCAGTTCAGGAAGCGATGACCCATCACGCCAGGGCACAAGTTTATGCGAGGGCTCTAACAACATTGAAAGCGCTGCCTCAATAAAGATCTCATCACCACTAGCTTCCCACCAACTAAATAGCAGCTCAGCCGTATCTGAAAGGCAGAGGTCATCTTTTTGTAAGCATGCCGCGCCATCAGAAGTTGATCGTTTAACTGTTGTGGTTGCTTCAATATTTTCTATAAAAACTACAAACAGGGAAGCAAAATAGCGGATTTCTTCTTCCCATGTTTTAAAATGATCTTTGATATGTACCCAAAGACCCTTTGACCAATCGCATCTACTGGCAGTTGCGGGCAGCAGGCCCAAAAAATCTCTGTCGATAAGGTGCAATTTTAGAAAGTCTCGAACAGAGGGGTTGACAAAATTTACTCTAGATCCAGTGATCGACAAAAATCCAGATTCCAATGAACGAAGCGCCTCTTCAAAATCGCTTGGCTTCGTCGACTGGGAGTAGAAATTGCACACAGCGCGATGAAGCCCGGTAAAGTTTTGGCGGAGCTCTTCGATTTCTTGCCCATATTCACCACAGAAAAATAGCGCGACCAGTATATTCTGGGATTTCATATCAAGAGACTTGAAGGGCTTACTCCATATAAGATCAGGATTCTCTAGAGCTTGATAGATGTATTGCGGGTAAGCTTGGTGATCAACTTTGTCAAGACAGTCACTCGAAATAGACGCGATAACTCTTGGGTTGTAGTTCTTGTGATCGATAATCCTCGCTAGCCAGTCGTCATCAAGCAGGGCCCGAAAATGATCCTGACTTAAGCCTGATACCGACAGGTGATTGAACAAAATGTGCGACTTTATCCTTCTGGTATATGAGCCAACATCAAGCAGGTATTTGGCGAGCTGGAGCCTTCGATCATCTACATGATCCGACAGTCTTCTCCCCTCTTCAAAAATATGTGCCCTCGAAGTAAGAATGAATCTAGCGTTCTTGGATCGACGTATACTTCTAACAAAAGCTGAGAGAGCAGTATCACGCTGGAGCAGTGACTGCCTATCCAGCTCTATTCTACCTAGAAAGTCATCAAAGAAAAAAACAGTTGGTTTCTCATCATCTATCTTTGCAAACCCGTCATCCAGAGAGTTGATCGCATAGAACTGCCACCCATCATTCAGGTATTGATACGCCACCATCTTCGCAAGAGTCGTTTTCCCGACGCCTGGCGGGCCTGAGACAATCAGAATTTTTTCGCCCTCAAGTTTCCTGATTGCATCGTCGAAGCTAGGGTTGCGCGCATATATTCTGAGATCCTCCAATATCTCTGCCTTAGTCCCTTGTGTAAAAGCTTCTAGACCTGACTGTAAGATCCTCTCCAAGACTGCTGTGCTGGACAACCAGAGCTTTATGTGTGACTTCTCTATCTCAGGGTTTCGTTTGAGGGCAGCTTCGATGTCCTCTCGCCCCCAGATGTCGTCAGGTGTTTGGAGGAAGTGGGAGAATATCTCTGCTAGTTCATCGCTCTTCTTCGGGCTGAGCGATTGTGACGTGAAAAATAGATAGCGCTTTGGGTTAAACTTTTCAATGTTCTCAACCTCCCCTTTTGCCGCCTTTTTAAGCTGCGAAAAGCTAGAGCCTATATAGTGCTTACACTGCAAAATTGTGGCTGCATTCCCTTTCGAATGACGCCCATCGACACCACCATCAGGGCCGGGGCTAAAGGCTGAAAAGCGCCTCCCCGTATCTGCTTGCGCCAAATCGCGACAAAGATCTTCGAAATCGATTGCTGATAGGTTTTCCAAGTTTGCCATCAATACTTATTCCACTGGACCAGCTTGATTTTCAGCGGCCTACCAGGCACAGACTTCATCGGTGATGCAAACACCCTCATGGGCGTGAATGCCCCGGCTGCCACAAGGCAGAAAGCACCTCGGCCTGCTGCAGCACCGTTTGTACCGCCGCATCCTGCAGGTCGGGCGGGTAGCCGTACTTGCGCAGGATGCGTTTGACCAGCACACGCAGCCGCGCTCGCGCCGATTCGCGGTGGGCCCAATCGACAGAGACGTTTTCGCGCAAGCTCACCAGCAGTTCGTGGGCTATTACGCGCAGATTTTCATCGCCCATCACTTGCAGCGCGGATTCGTTTTCCGCCAGCGCGTCGTAGAAGGCGATCTCCTCGTCGGTCAGACCTTGTTCTTCACCCCGGTTACGTGCAGCGCGGATGTCCTGGGCCAGCTTGATCAGCTCCTGCAGCACCTCGGCTGTGGTGATCGCATTGGCGTGGTAGCGCGCAATAGCATCTTCCAGCCGCTCGGTGAAGGCACGGGTCTCGACCACGTTGCTGCGGGTCCGCGAGCTGATACTGTCACCCAACAGCTTGCGCAGGGCTTCCAGCCCCAGGTTCTTCTTCTCCATCTGCTGTACTTCGAGCAGAAACTCGTCGGAGAGGATGGAGATATCCGGTGTCTGGATACCGGCCGCAGCCAGGATATCGACAATCTCGGTGGAGACCACGGCGCGGCTGACAATCTGTTGGATGGCCAGCTCGCGATCATGCCTGGTGGCGCCAGAACCGGTAGCCGTTTTGACCAGCGCGGCGCGGATCGCCTGGAAGAAGCCGACTTCCTCGCGGATGCCACGCGCTTCATCGGAACTCGCGGCCAGCGCAAAGGCCTTCGATAGCGCCAGCACACTATCGGCAAAGCGGCGCTGCGCCTGCTTTTTGCGGTCTGGCGTTGTTTCTGCCGCCGCCCACTGTTGCTGTTTGTCGAGAATCCATTCAATGGCACCGGCCATCATCGCCAGCCGTTCGCCCGGGGTGCCGGCCAGGGCCGTGCGGTAATCGAAGCCGTGGAACATGTCGCGCACGATCTCGTACTTCTCCAGCAACACCGCCACCGCCTCGGACTCGTCGATGCCGGTTTTGTCTTGGTCGGGCTTGGAGTACTGCGCAAGCGCCGACTTCAGGTTCTGGGCGATGCCGATATAGTCCACGATCAAGCCAGCGGGCTTGTCGCGGAACACGCGGTTGACGCGCGCGATAGCCTGCATCAGGCCATGGCCGCGCATCGGCTTGTCGATGTACATGGTGTGCATGCTGGGCGCATCAAAGCCGGTCAACCACATGTCGCGCACGATCACCAGCTGGAGCGGATCTTGTGGATCACGGGCACGCTTTGCCAACAGGTCGCGCCGTGATTTGTTGCCGATGTGCTGCTGCCATGCCACGGGATCGCTGGCCGCGCCGGTCATCACGATTTTGATGCGGCCGGCCTTGTCATCCGGGCTGTGCCAGTCGGGTCGCAGTTTGGTGATCTCGTTGTAGAGGGCAACGCAGATGCGCCGGCTCATGCACACCAGCATCGCCTTGCCATTGAGTGCCGCCACCCGGTCCTCAAAGTGCTGCACCAGGTCGGCCGCTACCAGCGCCAGCCGTTTATCGCTGCCGACCAGCGCCTCCACCGTGCTCCATTTTTGCTTGGTGCGCTCGGCGCTGGGCTCGTCCTCGTCTTCCAACAGTGCCTCGATCTCGGCGTCGATGCGGGGCTTCTCGTCCTCGTCCAGCTCGATGCGCGCCAGCCGCGATTCGTAGTAGATTGGCACCGTGGCACCGTCTTCCACGGCACGGCTGATGTCGTAAATGTCGATGTAGTGGCCGAACACGGCCGGCGTATTCACATCGGTGGCTTCAATTGGCGTGCCGGTGAAGCCGATGAAGGAGGCATTGGGCAGCGCGTCGCGCAGGTACTTGGCAAAGCCATAGGCAATCTCGCCGGTTTTGCTGGCCACCTTCGCCCTGAAGCCATACTGGCTGCGGTGTGCCTCGTCAGCGATAACCACGACGTTGGGTCGCTCTGTGAGTGAGGGAAAATCGGTTTCATCCGCCGCCGGGGAAAACTTCTGCAAGGTGGTAAAGATCACGCCGCCAGAAGCGCGGCCCAGGAGGGCGCGCAGATGCTCGCGATCCTGTGCCTGCACGGGCGTTTGACGTAACAGGTCCTTGCACATGGCAAAGGTTGCGAATAACTGGTCGTCCAGATCGTTGCGGTCGGTGAGCACCACCAGCGTGGGGTTGGCCATGCGCGGGTCGAATACGAGCTGGCCCGCATAGAAAGCCATCAGCAGGCTCTTGCCGGAACCCTGCGTATGCCAGATCACACCGGCTTTGCGGTCGCCTTTGGGTTGTTGGTCCACGCCTGGCAGGCCGTACTCCGCCGGATCTTCCGCCTGCACGTTTTCCATGCTGGCCCGCAATGTGGACGTTACGGCTTTTTTTACCGCATGGAACTGGTGGTAGCCGGCGATGATCTTGATCAGGCCGGAAGGGCCCTGGCCAAACACGGTGAAATGGCGCAGCAGGTCGAGGAATCGCCCTTGCTCGAACACGCCTTCGATCAGCGTCGCCATCTCTGGCGATCCTTTCGGTTCGATACGTTTGCCGTCGCTGGTGCGCCAGGGCATGAAGCGCTCGCTGTCCGCCGACAGCGAGCCTACGCGCGCCATCAACCCGTCCGAGGTCACCAATAAGGCATTGCTGTGAAACAGGGCCGGAATCTGCTGCTTGTAGGTTTGCAATTGATTGAAGGCGCTGCCCAGTGTGGCGTTTTCACCACCGGGCGCTTTCAGCTCGATTACCGCCAGCGGCAGGCCGTTGACGAACACCACGACATCCGGGCGGCGTTTGGCCTGGCCTGCCACCACCGTGAATTGCTGCACCGCCAGCCAGTCGTTGTTGGCAGGCCGCTCGAAGTCGATCAGCTTTACCTTGCCCGCTGTGAGCGCGCCGTCCTCCGCGTAATATTCCACATCCGCGCCTTCGGTGAGCAGCCTGTGTATGCGGCGGTTCTCCTCCAGCAGGTTCGGCAGTTCCGATTGCGTCAGGCGGCGAATGGCATCAGCCTGCGCCTCAGGCGGCAGCGCTGGGTTCAATCGCGCCACAGCGGTGGTGAGGCGCGCCTTGAGCACTACCTCATCGTAGGCCTCGCGCTCCGGTTGCCTGCCGTCGGGGCCGATGACATCGTCCGCGGCGCAGGTGTAGCCCAGGCCCGCAAGCTGCGCCAGCAGCGCGCTTTCCAGTTGCGCTTCCGATAGAAAGGCCATCGCTGTTCCTTTAGTTATTTGTTGTTTTCTTTTAACAGCACGAAATGCTCTACCAGCTTCACCATCAGCTCCTTCTGGTCGGGTTTACTCTCGGCCACCAGCAGCGCCAGCGCCACCAGAGTGTTGTCGTTGACCAGCCGTTCCACGGGCCGGGCTAACAGGTGCTCATTTAAGCGCAGGTACCACAGGAACAGGAAGGAGCCAGTGCGCTTGTTGCCGTCGGCCAGCGGGTGATTCTTGATCACGAAATACAGCAGATGCGCCGCCCGGCTGGCGACATTGGGATAGAACAACTCGTCGCCGAAGCCCTGCTCGATGGTGGCGATGCTGGATGCCAGCCCATCGCCGCGCAACTGGCCGAACAGTTCAGTGGCTTCGCCTTTGGTGATCAGCTCCCGCTTGAGCTGGGCAATGGCGGTGAGCGCGTCATCGAGTTGCAGCGCGCGCATATCACCCTGCTTGCCGGTCTGCCCGGTGAGACTCTGCTCATCGTAGCCTTGCAGCAGGCTCCAACTGCGGGCGTAGTCGGCGATCACGCCTAGCACCGCATCGCCCTGGGCGCTGACCAGTTGCTGATTCGCCAGAGTGCGCGAGAGCAGGTCCAGCGCCTGCTCGAATTCGATGCCCCGTTCCTGGAGCCGCTGTTGGTTCAGGCTGTAGCCATCCACCAGATGCTGGCGCAATACGCCGGTGGCCCACTGGCGGAAGCGGGTGGCGCGGGTGGAGTTGACCCGGTAGCCCACCGAGATGATGGCGTCGAGGTTGTAGTGCTTGAGCTGTCGCTTGACTTGGCGCTCCCCTTCCTGACGAACCACCGAGAAATCCTCGGTAGTTGCCGGCTCCTCCAACTCCTTGTCTTTGAAGATGTTTTTCAGGTGCAGGCTGATGTTGTCAGTCGACGTGCCGAACAGCTCCGCCATCTGCGCCTGGCTCAGCCAGACGCTTTCACCCTCCAGCCGCACCTGCACGGGCTGATTCTCGGTTTCAAAAATCACGATGTTGTTCATGGGTTCCCTCCCTGATCTACGACATGATCACAGGTGTGGGAGAACTCATCAACATCACTCGGCGCCACCATTGCCCATTTGCTTCTCGAAGGACTGGCGTATCAATCCCATGACATAGGGCATTTGATCGGGTGTATTCAAGCAACTCGGGGTTGACGGGGATGCGGGTCATTGCGCCTCCTCTTTCGGCGGGTCAATCAACTCCACCATCGCGTCATAATGGGCTGCGTCCTCATGTTGGATGAGTGCCAGCAAATCTGTCAGGACGGCCTGCGCTTCGCCGAGGGCGGATGGATCGTGCTCGGGGTCAACAATGGCGTCAGCATGTGAATGAGTATGCAGGAAGCGCAGCACCCGCAGTTTCTTGGTTTCATCAAAGTCGACGTCCTTTAGCTTCTGACGTAAATCGCCCGCATTCTGGGGGCGGCGGAAGGCAAGGAAGGTTTCTAGTAGTCGGCGCGCCATATTTGGGAAGATGTAGTTCGCTTCCAGCCCGCCCTGATCATTGGCTTTCGCCTTTCGGTAAACGCGGGCAAACAGGTAGTGATACTCAGATTCGAAATGCTCCAGCAGCGGGTCAAGCGACGCGATGCTAGAGCGTCGGCCCTCGTCAGTAAGCGAGCACTCCAGCATGTAGAACCGGGCCGGGCGTTTGGTTAAGTCGCTTTTTTTCTGACCGGGAAGGTGATGAAACCAGTTCCGCACTTGGCGAAACATAGAAAAGTTGTGCGTCAAGATGATTATCTGGGCAGCCTCATCCACGCAGCTTCGAATAAAACCAAACGCAAGAAACAGTGCGTTAGCATCCAGGCTGGATACCGGATCGTCCAGCACAACTAATCCCTTATCCATTTCAAAACGGCGGTCTTTCAAGGTTTTAAGGAAGTACAGCAGTGCGATAGCCGTCATCTCGCCTTCGCTTAACGAACGGGCTGGAGTGCCATTTCGCGTAATCGCGTAGCCGGTGTCCTTTACATCGAGCTGAAGCTCGGCGTGGCCAAGGTATTTATGCATATCCTCGTTCAGTTCCTCAGCAGGCTGCCGATGTTCGATAATCTCACGTTCGAACTGCGTAATCTGCGCGGATAGCTCTTGACTCTGGGTACTCGCCAGATTGATTGCTGTATCCTGAGACTCCAGCCCACCGACCAAGCTCTGATACTCATCCAGCGAGCTGGCGACTGAATCTGCCTCCAACTGCTTTCTGGCCGTACTCACATGATTTTCAAAATTCGCGCATGTCTGGTTGTGGCGCCGAATGATGGTATTGATATCGCCAATGACTGACTGCTGGATATCAGGAATGGTTGCTTCGAGTGCCTGCGCTTCGAAAACCCTTTGCTTCTTGTCCATCATGGATTCGATCAGCGTCGTCAGGTGGTCGGTAATGGTCGTGGCCGTTCTGTCGAATGCGGCTTTCGCCTGATCGAAATCGGCGGCGAGGTCTTCGTAGAGCTCGGCTCGATTGGGCAGTGAAATCTGGGTAATTGATCGCGAGCTCTCCTCAAGTTGAGCAATCTGGGCATCCAGTTGATGCAGAAGCTGTTCGTACTCAATGCTGAAGTGTGCTTCAAGCACAGCAATACGGCCATCCGGCAGCGGCTGCTCGCAGAATAGGCAGTGATCGACTTCCCGCTGCTGATGTAGTCCCAGACCGTCGCGGGTCCATGATGACAACTGCGAGTCGGACTTGAGTGTGGCGATGGCGGACGACACCACCGACTTCTGCAGCAAGTCGCGGGTTTCGTCGGTCAGCTTGTGGAGGTCGGGCAGATGATGCTGCACTTCGCTGATCGTGTTCTTTGGCGTCGCTTTACTTTGGCTTAGCAGGCGCTCGCGTTCATCCTCTGCGAGCAGGTGGTTTGCTTTGTCGCCGACACTCTCCATTGTGGAGACGCGCTGCTTGTAGCGCGCCTTGTCGTAGTTGTTGTAGGGGTTGTTGCCGTACGATCTCAAGGTCTCACGTATCACCGTGGCTCGATCAACGCAGTGCTTGTCGAGTGCTCTTTCCGCTTTGGTCTTTTCCTGCCTGGCGGCATCGAGCGCGCTCTGAGCCGCGGCTGTCTGGCCTCTCAATTGTTCGACCTGCGCTTGCTTTTCCGCGCTTTCCTCGCCCAAGACAAAAATGGGCGGCACTTCTCCACCAACTAACGGGAACACATTCGCAGAAACGAAATCCCGATTGAAAACCCGTACCGGCAGGGTCGCTTGGGCGAAGTCACTGCCCGTGACCGTTTTATCGGTGATGGCGAGTGTTGCTTCGCCCTCGGGGGAGGTTCTCAACTCCAGGGCGCGAAACAGATTGCTGAGCGTGGTCTTGCCGGTTCCGTTCCAGCCATAGACCAGGTTGTAGCGGCCTAACGTGGGCAGCTCTGGAGGCCAGGTGAAGTCACGTAGTACACCGGGATGGCGAATGCGGATGATCTTGGTAACGAGCGTCATGCCACGCGCTCCATGAACTTCTCGGCATCGGCGATGCGCAGCTGGCCGGAGATCAGTTTGGGCAGCAGGGTATCGCGGAGTTGGGCGAGACTTCGGGATTGACGTTCGTTCTCAACAATATGGCGATAAAGCGGCCCTGTGCGCTCTCGGAATGCGTTGAGGATTAGCTCGGGCGGCACGATCGCCGGAATCGGGCGGAAATTGCTCTTGCTGATCTCTTGGAACGTAGAGCCGTTGGCATTGCCAAGGATGACGTCCATGTTTTCACGACACCAGAACAGGACGAATACGTTGGGCAAAGCGCCATTGCACTTCATGGCGATGAAGCCTTGATTGATGGCTGTCGGCACTTCTGCGATGGCGAGATAACCGATAGGAGCACGCGACGAGAGCAGCACAGTGCCAACGGGCAACAGACCAGAACTGATCTTGTCGATACCTGCATCAGTGATCTTTCGACCCGTGTCGAGTAACACGGGGAATGTCAGCGCCGATAGGTCTTTGGGGGTTGCCCAGTGATGCTCGCCGCCCTCCCAATACGCGGGCTCCTTGGTGCTCGGTGTCGAACCGCCACAGACGGTAACTTCGCTGCCGATAGTCGAGCGCCGCCATCCCTCCGGCTTCCCCTCGTCATCAAGGCAGTCAGGGAAGAGTTGCCAGAGTTCGGCTTGGAGATAGGGTTCGCGGCCTTCCATCTTGGCGCGGACGGGGCCGAACTCGACGAACCAGTCATTGAACAGGGCGCGCGCCATGGCTTCCAGGGTCTGGTTGCGGCGGCGGTTGAGTTCGATCTTGTCGTCCAGTGTGCCCAGGATATGGGCGATGGCGCGTTGCTCGGGTTTGGGCGGCACATCGACGTCCTGCATGTAGACGGCTGCACGGGTGGTCGACGGAATTGGCGACCCATCATCAATTTCGCCCAACTTGTAATGCTTGACTGCGTAATAGAGCCAACGCATATCCAAATCAGTCTTTGGGACCAAGTAATAAGCTGTGTCGATAACCCAATAAGGGTCGGGCCAGTACTCAACCCCACGATATGCCCCTTTTCGTCCGAGGATGACTCCGGGCCCCTGCGCGAGGGGTTCGGCAGTCCAGCCAATTGGTCCGTTCGAGCCGAAAACGCGATACTTGCCGTGAGTTTTGCTATATCCGCGGATTGCCTTTCCGTATTCGAGCGATACCTCGTCACCCCAGTTCGATGGACGCCATTCACCCGCCATACCCAAGCTCCCTCAGGTTGACCTCAATCGCCGCATCCAGCCGCGCGGCTTCCTGCTGCTGCTCGCGCCACTGCGCACTGAGGCGCTGCATCTTGTCAGCGAATGGCTCACCTTCATCCTCCACAGCCTCGGCACCGACATAGCGGCCGGGGGTGAGCACATGGCCATGCTTGCGGATGCAGTCGAGGGAGGCACTCTTGCAGAAGCCGGGGATGTCCGCGTACTTCCCGGCCTCTTTCTCGCCGCGCCAGGCATGATAGGTGTCGGCGATCTTCTGGATGTCCTCGTCAGTGAGTTCGCGCCGGGTGCGGTCCACCAGCGCGCCCATATTGCGGGCATCGATAAACAGCACTTCGCCGCGCCTATCGCGCAGGGTCTCCTTGCCGCGCTTGCCGTTGGACTTGTCGCGGGCCAGGAACCACAGGCAAGCGGGAATCTGGGTGGAGTAGAACAACTGCCCCGGCAGGGCGACCATGCAATCTACCGCGTCGGCCTCGACCATGGCCTTGCGGATCTCGCCTTCGCCGCTCTGGTTGGAACTCATAGAGCCGTTTGCCAGCACCACGCCAGCGGTGCCAAAGGGCGCTAGATGCCAGTGGATGTGTTGCAGCCAGGCGTAGTTGGCGTTGCCCACTGGCGGCACGCCGAACTGCCAGCGCGGGTCTTCGCGCAGGCGGTCGCCGCCCCAGTCGGATATGTTGAAGGGCGGGTTGGCGAGAATGTGGTCGAAGCGCAGGTCGCGCAGCTCGTCCTTGTGGAAGCTGCCCTCGTTGTTCCAGCGGATATCCGAGTCGATACCGCGTACGGCCAGGTTCATCTTGGCCAGGCGCCAGGTGGTGTAGTTGCTCTCCTGGCCGTAGATGGCGATGTCGCCGATGCGCCCGCCGTGTTGCAGTACGAACTTTTCACTCTGCACGAACATTCCACCGCTGCCGCAGCAGGGATCGTAGACGCGGCCTTGGTAGGGTTCGAGCATCTGTACCAATACCTGCACCACGGAGCGCGGGGTGTAGAACTCGCCGCCGCGTTTACCCTCGCTGCCGGCGAACTGGGCTAGAAAGTACTCATAAACGCGGCCGAGTAAGTCACGGGACTTACCGCCCTGTTCGTTCATGGTGATGCCGGAAATCAGGTCGATGAGCTCTCCCAGCATGACCTTGTTGAGCGCGGGGCGAGAGTAGTCTTTGGGGAGTACGCCTTTCAGGGATTCGTTGTCCTTCTCGATGGCGCGCATGGCATCGTCGATGAGGGTGCCGATCTCAGGGCGCTTGGCGTTGGCTTTCAGGTGAGACCAGCGGCCCTCTTTGGGTACCCAGAAAATATTATCGGCAAGGTATTCATCCTTGTCCTCCGCTGCTTGTGCATCTTCGGCCAGCAGTTCGGCGTGGCGGGCCTCAAAGGCGTCAGAAATGTACTTGAGGAAAATCAGCCCCAGGGCGACGTGCTTGTAGTCGCTCGGCTCCATGTTGCCGCGCAGTTTGTCAGCGGTTTTGAATAGCTCGGCTTCGAAGCCAAGCTGCGATTGGGACTTGCCGCCGTTGCTCTTGTTTTTGCCCTTGGCCATTATAGTTCCTGTTGTTCAGTCGCGGTGGGGGTCAGTCCAGCACTGTTAATCCAGCACCACAAGAAATTCGGTGGCCAGCGCTTCCGGGCGCACGGCGCGGGTGTCCGGGCTGCGGTGCAGCTTGACCAGGCCGTAACCCTCCAGATTGCGCAGTGTGCGCGACAGGTTGCTGGCCGCGCGTCCAGACAGTTCTGCAAGTTCCAGTACCGTGCGCGGCTGCTTATCCTCAATCAAGCGTAGCAATGCCCGGTTCTCGTCTGACAACACCCCGGCCAGCTGGCGCCATGACGCGAACCAGACCGTGGGTGTAGGTTCTTCGCTGTGGCGGGAAGCTTGGCTGGTCCGCTTTTCAGAGCGGATGCCGACGACTGTGCGCATGGGTACCCTCTTTGTTATGGGGTGGCAGCGTGTAAGCACCTGATGCTATCACGCGAACATCGTATGGGACAGTGAGTTGGCGAGACGGTTTGTAAAATGTCGTAAACGTATACCTACAGTATACGTTTACGATAGTGAGTGAACCTTAGGATGGACCCTGTTTGGACGTGCGCAGGCGCTCTCGACACTGGAACAGGTGTTGCGCCGGTAAGCACGCGCTCAAGTCACTGCCAAGCGCAGCGGGTAGTGACGTGGGCGCCTCCGCTCTACGGCAATAATCTCAGTACCTCATCTGCTCAATGAGTTTTCAGGCATGGTTCCACTGGAACCACTGCATTAAGTAGCGAAATGTGTGGATACCCGTGTGCGAAACCGCGCTCATTCCCCCTGTAGTGTCATTTTTCGACCGAGTCCTGATAATCAAAGTTCTGGGCGTTCGATAAGGACCACGCCGGATGGGGATCGAATTCCCTGTGACACCCGTATTACGGGTTCGTATAGTAGATCCACTAAACGCGGCCACTGCGGAAAAGTGGCAAGGATGACCCCACCTTGCGCAAGCGAAAGGGGTAGGTAGAGTCTCGTTGTTTTGGAATCTGTTGAACGCGTCACTCAGGGTCTGTTTAGGCGCAGCGGTCAGTTATGACCGGGTCCATCTTCAAACCATCTCAGTGCCGCATCGTTTGGGTGCGACGCCTTCAAATCTCTCCCTCTTGTTAGTAGTGGGCCTGTTTCATAACCGCTGTTGAAACCCGGTCACGTTTGACCGGTCTTTTCGACAGTCTCTTCAACCACGCAAGCACACTGGCGTTCAGTGCGTTCTGCTCAATTCAAAAAGCAGGAAATTGGCTCTTCATCATTAACGGGGGGCTTCCACAACAAGATGGAAATGATCTCGAGGAGGGCCTTTGGTTTTAGAAACTTTGAGAATTATCGGTTGAGAGTGCTGACCCATTGCGGGTGGGACGGTATCATCAATCGGGTACGCATGAATGCCCGTCCCCCGATAATGGGGTAGAGCCTAGAGCCAGTTGCTGATATGCATAAAAAATATGGTAGCTACGGGTGGACTTGAACCACCGACCCCAGCATTATGAATCGTGCTGGAGATTTTTAAGCGATTGATTTTATTAACTTAAATCCGAACACCCGCAGCGCATTTTGCAGCACAGAGCACAACAAATCACAGCAAGTCCCGCAAATCTCCCGCAAGGGGTGCACCGACCCCCTATAGCTCGGTCCGCCAATCGCGACACTTTATTTGTCGCAATAGCTTGATCGCGACAGATAAATGCGTTTATATGTCGCAATTGAAGAAAGCGCGACATAACCCCTATGCCCAAACAAGTCTCAGAAGAGGAACTTGAAGCCATTCGGAGAGCCGTTGGCGGCTTTCCAGAGGGCGCCTCTATTGACGAGATAAGCGATGCCATAGAGCCAAGTATCCATCGCAGAACACTGCAACGGCGGCTGGCCGTACTGGTGGAAAGGAAGCAACTCCTTCTCGAAGGGGGAGGGCGTGGTAGTCGATACAAAGTTCCAGCTATCCGTACTGATGTAAACATCGAGGTAGGTGGAGCACAGCTTAGTTTGACCAGCGGAATCCCCGAGGTCGAGATCTATACCCCAATCTCAGAGGTCGGCGCAGAGATTAAACGACTTGTGAGGCAACCCATTCAGCATAGGCGCCCTGTGGGCTACAACCGGGACTTTATCGGAACTTATCAGCCCAACCGCACTTTCTACCTGCCCGAGGAAGTGCGTAAACATTTACTGGAGATCGGTCAATCCCAAGCGGGTGTACTCGCAGCGGGAACCTATGCCTTGCAAATCTACAACAGGCTGTTGATCGATCTGACGTGGAATTCCAGTCGTCTTGAGGGAAACACCTATTCCCTACTTGAAACTGAACGGCTCATCGAATTGGGTGATAGCGCCGAGGGCAGGGATGCTCTGGAAACCCAGATGATCCTGAACCATAAAGCAGCCATTGAATTACTCGTGCAGTCAGCGGCGGATACGGGGTTCAACCGATACACCATATGTAACCTCCACGCGCTGCTTTCAGAAAACCTGCTGCCAGATCCTGCAGCCTGCGGCCGCTTGAGGCAGCACTCGGTCGGCATTGGTGCAAGCGTGTTCCAACCGCTGCAAGGCGGCGCGTTGATAAATGAATGTTTTGATGAGGTGTTATTCAAGGCAGACGCAATCAAAGATCCTTTCGAGCAGGCATTCTTCGCCATGGTGCAGTTGCCTTATCTGCAAGCTTTTGACGACGTGAACAAACGCGTATCTCGCCTGGCAGCAAACATTCCTTTCATTCGAGAAAACCTGAGCCCCCTCTCTTTTGTCGATGTACCTGAGAAAGTCTACATTGATGGCTTGCTAGGCATCTATGAACTCAATCGCACTGAATTGTTGGCTGATGTTTTTGTTTGGGCCTATGAGAGATCTTGCGCCCGCTATTCTGCGGCCCGTCAATCACTCGGTGATCCCGATCCGTTTCGGTTGCGTTACAGGGAATTCATCGCTCAGCTGGTCTCCAATATCGTCCGTTCCGCTCTAAACAAGCGCGAGGCGGTTTCAGCTATAAAGCAGTTCATAGAACAAGAAATTGTGGAGCAAGACAGAGCGCGCTTCATGGAAATGGTGGAGACGGAACTGACTGGTTTGCATGAGGGAAATATCGCCAGATATAAGTTGAAACCTTCAGAGTTTGAAAACTGGTTAAAGAGATGGAGTTGAAGTAAAGATACCGTCTTATTCCACAGTGATGTAAATGAAATAGGAGCCATTTTATTTCACTTTTACCGCTAAAAGTGAAATAAAAGGATAGGAAATACTAACGGCCTATT
>TARA_R110002124_G_scaffold114535_14_pt1 | contig 17396 bp, 19 predicted proteins | sample TARA_R110002124 | Tara Oceans TARA_R110002124 (sample SAMEA4397445) | marine metagenome | biome: Polar Biome; feature: [SRF] surface water layer (ENVO:00010504); material: water (ENVO:00002006), including particulate matter (ENVO:01000060) such as... | depth 5 m | reverse complement strand
CCGGCGCCGGGGTGGGAATATCGGCGGGCGACGGGGTGGCCTGGTTCTGCTCGGTATTGCCGGTGGGCTGGGCAACTTCGGCGGGGCTGTCATCCTCCACGATCGAGGGCGTCTCCGTCTCGACAATGGTACTGTCGAGCTGGCCAGCCCGAATGTTGGAGTATTCTTCCACCGGCACCAGATCGACCGAGATCGACTCCACCACCGGCGTCAATGGAGGCGCCAGACCCAGATTGATCAGGCCGATTGTCAGGATGACGATGTGGGCAACAATCGATGCTGTAACGCCAATGCGCACTGGACTAGCCCGGTTCCCGCTCGGTGATCAGGCCGATCTTGCTGAACCCGGCGGCCGACAGAATGCCCATCACGCGCATCACCGAGCCGTAATCGGCTGTGGTGTCGCCGCGCAGGAAGATGCGGTCCTGCGCGCCATCGGCGCCCATGGCAGCCAGTGTGCTGGTCAGATCGGCCTCGGCGACGACGTTCTCATCGACATAGATGACGCCATCGGGCGTCACTGCCACGGTGATCGGCTTGGTCTCGCTGGGCATGTCGGCAGCCGCTGTCTTGGGCAGATCGATCGGCACACCCGCTGTCATCATGGGTGCCGCGACCATGAAGATGATCAGCAGCACCAGCATCACGTCCACCATGGGCGTGATGTTGATTTCGCTCATCACCGCTTTCTTGCGCCCGCGACGGCCGCGACCGCCACCACGGCCGCCTGATGCTACGCCCATGCCCATGTCAGTGGCTCCGCGCTTCGAGCTGGCGGCTGAGAATGGTGGAAAATTCGTCGGCGAAGCCTTCCAGCCGGCCCACCATCTTGGCGGAGTCCGAGCTCAGCTTGTTGTAGGCGATAACCGCCGGAATAGCGGCAACCAGGCCGATGGCGGTAGCAAACAGCGCCTCGGCAATCGGCCCGGCCACAACGGCGAGGTTGGTACTGGACGAGGCGGCAATGGCGGTGAAGGCGTTCATGATGCCCCAGACCGTGCCGAACAGGCCGATAAACGGACCCGCCGAACCGATCGTCGCCAGAAAGCCCAGGCGTTTTTCCAGGTTCTCGCTCTCGCGGTTGATGGCCACGTCAAGCACCTTGTCCAGGCGCTGCTGCATGCCCACAAAGCTCGCCGCGTTCTGCTCGTGGCTGCGCTTCCATTCCTTCATGGCGGCCACGAACACCGCGCCCATGCCGCCCGAAGGCTTTTCCGACTGCATCTGGTAGAGCTCTTCGAGCGACTGCCCCGACCAGAATGTGCGCTCGAAGCGGTTCATCTCGGCATTGGTGCGACGATAGACGATGGTCTTGTCGATGATGATCGCCCAGCACCAGATCGAGGAGCCCAACAGTCCAAGCATCACGGATTTGACGATCCAGTCGGCGGCCCAGAACAAGCCCCATATGGAAAAATCGGTGTGCGGCACGACGGCGCCCACAGCGTCCATGGCTTCCATGTAGTGATCCTTTTTGGCCTGGTTCACGCACCCGACCCTCAGCCCTCAGGCGATGGGGTCGAAATCTGTCAAAATTAAGAGAAATGCCCGGAAAACCAGACCTTTGCGGACGAGAGGCCGGACACATGCTCGCTTTGCCGCAATTATGGTCAAGGAATGGTTAATAAACCGATTCTGCGCGCCCGCCCGGCCACGCGCATTATCAGCACTTGATTCGTGACATTCGAATATTCTAATATATAACTATAGGTGATAGTTCTGCCGTCGCTTGCGCAAGATCAAACAAGCGCGGGCCGGCAACTGTCATGATCGGGTGCGGACACGAGCAATGCGACGCCCGCCCGACCTGACGTCAACGAGGAGGACTGACTTGTCACATATTGTTGTTCTGGGTGCCGGGCTGGGCGGCACCATCATGGCCTATGAACTGCGCGATCGGCTGGGTGCCGAACACAAGGTCTCGGTCGTCAACAAGGGCGCGCGCTATTCCTTTGTGCCCTCCAACCCCTGGGTCGCCGTGGGCTGGCGAGATCGTGCCGACGTCGAGATCGATCTCGAGCCCGTCTTTGCCAAGCGCGACATCGGCTTTTACCCCCAGGGCGCCAAACGGCTCGATCCGGCTGCCAAACGGCTCGAACTGCTCGACGACAGCACGCTGGAATATGATTATCTGGTGATCGCCACCGGCCCCGAACTGGCTTTCGACGAGATCGAGGGCTTTGGCCCCGAGCAGCAGACGCAGTCGGTCTGCTTCGTCGACCATGCGGTTTCGGCCAAGTCGGCCTTTGATCGCCTGCTCGCCAATCCCGGTCCGGTGGTGATCGGCGCCGTCCAGGGCGCCTCGTGCTTTGGTCCGGCCTATGAATTCGCCTTCATCCTGGACAAGGCGCTGCGCGACGCCAAGATCCGCGACCGCGTCCCGATGACCTTTGTGACCTCCGAACCCTATATCGGCCATCTCGGTCTTGATGGCGTCGGCGACACCAAGGGCCTGCTCGAAGGCGAGATGCGCCAGCACCACATCAAATGGGTCTGCAATGCCAAGGTAGAGAAATTCGCCGACGGAAAGGTCTATGCTGCCGAGATCGGCGATGACGGCGCCGCCGTCCGCCAGCACGAGATCCCCTTTTCCTACGCGATGATGCTGCCCGCCTTCCGCGGTGTTGCCGCTGTCCGGGGCATCGAGGGGCTGACCAATCCACGCGGCTTCATCCTGGCCGACAAATACCAGCGCAACCCCACCTTCCCCGATATCTTCTCGATCGGCGTCTGTGTGGCCATTCCCCCGGTCGGCAAGACGCCGGTCCCGGTCGGCGTGCCCAAGACCGGCTTCATGATTGAATCCATGGTCACCGCCACGGCCCACAACATCGCCAATCTGGTGGCGGGCCGGGCCCCTCAGGCCGAGGCCACCTGGAACGCCATCTGTCTGGCCGATTTTGGCGATGGCGGCGTGGCCTTTGTCGCCCAGCCCCAGATTCCACCGCGCAATGTCAATTGGGCCGCCTCGGGCAAATGGGTCCATGCGGCCAAGGTCGGCTTCGAGAAGTACTTCCTGCACAAGATCCGCTCGGGCACGTCCGAGCCCTTCTACGAGAAGCTGGCGCTGCAGGTGCTGGGCATCGACAAGCTCAAGGCCATCAAGCTCGACGAACCCGAATAGCCACCCATCACCGGGCCGGCGCGAACAGTCCCAGGATAGCCTTGGGCATCCGCGCCGGCCCGCCGCTGGTCTTGATGGCCGCGACCACCACCTGAGCCCGCGTCAGCACCTGCTCGCCGCGCATTATGGTCTGGTTCAGCACCAGCCGGGCGCCGGAAACCTTGGCCACTTCGGTGCTCACCGTCAGCAGATCGTCGATATGGGCCGCCCCGTCAAAGTGGATTTCCATCGAGCGCACGGCAAAGGCCAGGCCCTGCCCGGCCAGTTCGCTGTGATGGATACCGGCGTCGCGCAGGAACTCCGTGCGACCCCGTTCGAAGAATTTCAGATATGCCGCATGGTAGACATTGCCGGAGAAGTCGGTGTCTTCATAATAGATGCGGATCGGGAACTGATGTGCGCTCATGGCAGGACCATATCCGCCGGCTCTTCGACAAACACCACATGCTCTGGTCGACCCGACAGGTTGCGGAGCCGCTCGGGCAGCCAGGACGGCTTCAACTGTGCCGCGCCCAGGGCCGGCCCGTCCAGCGGCAGCCATGAAAACTGCAACAGATGCCCCTCGTCTTCCCGCACGAGGAAGGGCTGCGGCCCACCGGGTCGAACCTGCGGAGGCAGCTCGATTGCATAGACGAAACCCAGTTCGTGATAGCGCTCGCCGGCGCGGCCATAAAGGCTCTCATAGGTGAACAGCAGCGGGCCGGGATCGGCGGGCATCGCCAGTTCCTCGGCGATCTCACGCGCCAGCGCCAGCGCAGTGGTCTCACCCATCTCCACCCGACCGCCGGGCAGCATGCAGTAGTCGTCGTCATCTTCATGGTCGACCAGCAGATGTCCGTCGCGAATGGCGGCACCCGCAACGCGGAAGTTGAAGCGCATGTCCTCGGCGGCAAAGCTCAGCAGGGTGCGTCCACTCACTCCCCCGGCTCCTCGAACAGGCTCGCCTGCAGGCCGACAAAGCCCTGCGGCACGCTCTTGCCCAGATGCTGGAAGGCTGCGCCGGTCAGCATGCGCCCGCGCGGTGTGCGCTGGATAAAACCCTGCTGCAGCAGATAGGGTTCGACGATCTCCTCGATGGCGTCGCGCGGTTCGCTCAGCGCGGCGGCGATGGTTTCGATGCCCACCGGCCCGCCATCGTAGAAATCGGCGATAGTGCCGAGATAGCGCCGATCGAGCTGGTCGAGACCGCGCGCATCGACGTCGAGCCGCAGCAGCGCCTTGTCTGCAATCGCCCGGGTGATCTCCCCCGAGCCATCCACCAGCGCAAAATCGGTCACCCGGCGCAGCAGGCGGCCGGCAATGCGCGGCGTGCCGCGCGACCGGCGGGCGATTTCCATGGCCCCATCGGGCGCCATCGGCATGCCCAGCAGCCGCGCCCCGCGCGTGACGATCTGCACCAGCTCTTCGGGCGTGTAGAAATTGAGCCGCACCGGAATGCCGAACCGGTCACGCAAGGGCGTGGTCAGCAGCCCTGCCCGGGTCGTGGCGCCCACCAGGGTGAACTTGGCCAGATCGATCCGCACCGAACGGGCGGCCGGGCCCTCGCCGATGATCAGATCAAGCTGGTAATCCTCCATCGCCGGATAAAGGATTTCCTCGATGGCCGGGCTTAGCCGGTGGATCTCGTCGATGAACAGCACATCGCGGTCTTCCAGATTGGTCAGCAGCGCCGCCAGGTCCCCCGCCTTGGCAATCACCGGTCCGGAGGTGGCGCGAAAGCCCACACCCAGTTCCTTGGAGATGATCTGCGCCAGCGTCGTCTTGCCCAGGCCCGGCGGACCGACGAACAGCACGTGGTCAAGCGCGGCCTTGCGCTGCTTGGCCGCCTCGATGAACACTTCAAGATTGGCCCGGGCAGCCGCCTGGCCGACAAACTCGGAGAAGCCGGAGGGGCGCATGGCGACATCAACGTCGCCGTCACGATCGGCACTGGGGGAGGTAAGCGAGGTCAAGCGAGAAGGTCCATTCCGCAACGAGCTGTGGTCATGTCATCGGCTGCCAAAATCGAACCCCTCGACCCGCGCGCAGGCCGAACGAACGGCCTTCTTGCCCTTGAGATCGGGATTGGAGCGGCTCATGCGGTAGAACATCTTGGTGAGATATTCGAGCCGCGCCCCGCAGGACCAGCGCAGCAGGGGTTTGGCGGGATCGTGAAACAGATAGGGCTTGGTCGAACCATCGGCCTCCTGGAAGTAGATGGCGACACCCACGACCTCATTCTGATCGCCAAGCGCCACACTGGGCATGCTGGCCGCAATCATCAGGCTTGCCGCAACAAGGCACGACAGATGCTTTTTGCTCGGTAGAGACATTTGGAAATTCCATTTTTCCTGCTGTGGTCAGCGCAGCCTAGCTGCTCAATTCCCGCAGGCCCAGCCGGATCAGCTTTTCTGTCGGCACGCCATCGCCCTCGCGCGCCACGATCCGCGCCAGGGCGGCCGAGGCCTGGGCGCTCGAATAGCCCAGATTGGTCAGCGCCGAAACCGCATCGGCAATAGCGCCTGGCGCCACGCCTTCGCCAAGCGCCGCCTGCAGGCCCAGCGTCCCCGCATCGATGCCACCGCCCGCCGGCACCTTGCCCTTGAGCTCGGTGACCAGCCGGACCGCCAGCTTGGGTCCCACGCCATTGGCGCGACCGATCATCGCCTTGTCCTGCAGCGCAATGGCGCTCGAGAGTTCCGAGGGCGAGAGCACCGACAGGATCGACAGCGCCACGCGGGCACCCACGCCCTGCACGGTCGAGAGCAGGTTGAACCAGGCTTTTTCCGTCTCTGTGGCAAAGCCATAAAGACGGATCATGTCCTCGCGCACGATGGTTTCGATGAAGACCACGCCGGCCTCGCCTACGCGCGGCAGGGACTGCAGCGTCCGGCTTGAGCAAAACGCCTCGTAACATACCCCGCCGCAATCGATCAGCACATGGTCGTCGCCGAAACTGTCGATCAGTCCCTTGAGCTTGCCGATCATGCCGAGGCCCTCAAGCGCTGGTTGGAAACCCGATGATGGGCGTGGCAGATCGCGATGGCCAGCGCATCGGCGGCATCGGCGCCCTTGAAGTCGGCGGCCGGCATCAGCGTGCGCACCATCAGTTCGACCTGCCCCTTGCCGGCATGTCCCGTGCCCACCACCGATTTCTTGACCAGATTGGCGGCATATTCATCCACCTGCAGACCGCGTGCCGCGGGCGCCAGCAGCGCCACGCCGCGCGCCTGGCCCAGAATCAGCGCCGAGCGCACCCCGGCATTGACGAAGGTCTCTTCCACCGCCGCCTCCTGGGGCAAGAAACGGTCCAGCACCGCGCCCAGCCCGGCAAACAGCACCGCCAGCCGCTCGGCCAGCGAACCGTCCACCGGCGGCGTCACGGTGCCGGCGCCCACAAAGGTCAGCCGATTGCCCTGGGTTTCGATCACCCCCCAGCCGCAACGACGCAGGCCCGGATCGATACCGATGATTCGTGTGGATAAGCTCATGGGGCATCCTTAGTCACAGGCCGCAATCTTACCAAGTTCAATGTGAACAAAATGGCAACAAGGCCAGTGGATAACCATCAGATCGTCTGATTTTTATCCATCACGCAAACACATTATTCAAGATACGGGGTCTAGCTTGCGCCGCAGGAATGCAGGGACGCACCCATGACCGGAATCAATACCGTGCTGCCGACACAGTCTTGGCGCCGGATCAAACGCCTGACGGGTGTGGTAACCGCCGTTTCGGTGGCATTTTCGGTCATCTTGACCAATGTGATCATGGAGACTTTTTCGGCCGGCGCCGGCCTGACGGGCCTGATCGTTGCCATTGTCATGCCCATCGTGCTGGGCGGCCCCATGGTCTTTATTCTCACCCTCAAGCATGAGCAATTGCGCCACGCCAATCACCAGCTTGAGCAGATTGCCACGACCGACTGGCTGACCGGCTGCCGCACGCGCGGCGCGTTCACCCACCAGGTGGCGGACCATCTCGAACGCCACCCCGACACCGGCGGCGCGCTGCTGGTCATCGATGCCGACAATTTCAAAAGCGTCAATGACCGGTTCGGCCATGATATCGGCGACCAGGCGCTGCTGCTGATCGCCGACGCCATCCGCGCCGCCACGTCCGGCAAGGCCATCGTCGGCCGTCTGGGCGGCGAGGAGTTCGGCGTGTTCCTCAGCAATGCCGATGCCAGCACCGCAGACGGGCTCGCCGAGCACATTCGCCGCACGGTAGCGGCGATTGCCTTCGCACCCGAAGGCACTGCCTGGCCCCTTTCGGTGTCCATCGGGGGCGCCCATTACCGCGCCCAGACCCGGTTTTCCGTGCTCTACCGCCTCGCCGACCAGCGCCTCTATCACGCCAAACAGGCTGGCCGGGATCGTGTTGCAATGATGCAGGCGGCCTGAGCGTCAGGCCAATCACACCGAGGCGAGGCTGCCCCTGACGCCGACAGGCCGCCTGCGCAATGCCGGCCGACAACAAAAAAGGGCGGCGCCCTCGGCCCCGCCCCTGCAACAGTAATGCGCGAAACGTCTCAGGCCTCGAGCTTGGCCATGTCTTCGTCGCTCATTTCAAAGTTCGAATAGACGTTCTGCACGTCGTCATCTTCTTCCAGCGTCGCGATCAGCTTCATCAGGGTCGCGCCCTTTTCGGCGTCGATGGGCGCATTGGTCTGCGGCTTCCACACGGCCTTTACCGATTCAGCTTCGCCAATCGCCTTTTCCAGGGCGGCGGCAACATCGACCATCGCCTCGAAGCTGGTGGTGATGTAGTGGCCGTCTTCGCTGCTCTCGACGTCATCGGCCCCGGCCTCGATGGCCGCTTCCATGATGGCATCCTCGCTGCCGGCGCTGAGCGGATAGACGATCTCGCCAACCTTGTCGAACATGAAGCCGACCGAATTGGTTTCCCCCATGGCGCCACCGCACTTGGAGAAATACGAGCGCACATTGGACGCCGTGCGGTTGCGATTGTCGGTGAGGGTCTCGACGATCAGCGCAACGCCGCCTGGGCCGTAGCCCTCATAGCGGATTTCCTCGAAATTCTCGCCGTCCGAACCGATCGCCTTCTTGATGGCGCGGTCGATATTGTCCTTGGGCATGGACTGGGAACGCGCATTGACCACCGCCAGGCGCAGCCGCGAATTAAAGGCTGGGTCGGGCATGCCCATCTTTGCCGCCACGGTGATTTCGCGGGCGAGCTTGGAAAAGACCTTGGAGCGCACTGCATCGCTCTTGCCCTTGCGATGCATGATGTTTTTGGCATGGGAATGGCCGGCCATTCAGATAACCTCGGAGCGTCTGACACAAATTTTGCCCGCTTATAGAATCCGACGCGCCAAAAGAAAAGGCGCGAGCGTGGGGCCGGCACACACCGGCCCCGCCCGGCCTACGTCTCGCGCGTCCAGATCGTGCCGTCGATCTTGCCGGCCAGTTCGGGATAATCCGCCGCATGGAAAGTGGGCACCTTTCCCGCCTTGCGCTGGCTGGCATAGTCCTTGGTCAGCTTGGCTACGGTGCCCGACAGCAGGACAATGGCAATCAAGTTGACCGTGGCCATCAACCCCATCGAGGCATCCGCCGCATTGAACACGGTCGCCACACTCTCATAGGCACCCCAAACCACCATCGCCAGCACGGCCAGGCGCAGCGCCGTGATCCATGGCTTGCTGCCCAGCTTGAGAAAGGTCATGGCGTTTTCGGCATAGGAATAGTTGCCGATGATCGACGTGAAGGCAAAAAACAGGATGGCAATGGCGACGAAATACTGCCCGAAACTGCCGATATGGACAGTCATCGCCGCCTGCGTCAGCGGTGTTCCGGTGAGGTCGCTGCCCGGCACCATGACACCGGAAAGCAGGATCATCAGGCCGGTAGCCGTACAGATCAGCAGCGTATCGATGAACACGCCCAGGGCCTGCACAAAGCCTTGCGAGGAAGGATGATGCGGGTTGGGCGTCGCCACCGCGGCAATATTGGGCGCCGAGCCCATGCCCGCCTCATTGGAGAACAGACCGCGCTTGATGCCATTGAGCATGGCCCCGGCAATGCCGCCCGTGGCCGCGCCCAGGCCGAAGGCATTTTCGACGATCATGCCCAGTAGCGCAGGCACCTCCCCGATATGGCTGAAAACCACAAAAAGGGCCACGGCCAGGTAAATGATCGCCATGAATGGCACCAGCAGTTCGGCGACCCGCGCAATCTGCTTGATGCCGCCGAAGATGACGACGGCTGTCAGCGCAGCGACGGCGACACCGACCCAGATCTTCTCAAAACCGAATGCACCCTGGAAGGCATCGGCGATGGAATTGGCCTGCACCGCATTAAAGACCAGCCCGAACGCCAGGATCAGGCAGACCGAAAAAATGCCGCCCGCCCAGGGGGCACCCAGTCCCTGGGCAATGTAGAAGGCCGGGCCCCCGCGATAGTCGCCATCCTGATTGCGCGTCTTGTAGAGCTGCGCCAGCGTCGATTCCGAATAGGCCGTCGCCATGCCGACCAGCGCCACCATCCACATCCAGAACAGGGCGCCTGGCCCGCCCAGATAGAGCGCGACCGCCACCCCTGCCAGATTGCCGGTTCCGACCCGCGACGCCAGGCTGGTGCACAGGGCCTGGAACGGGGTGATGCCGGACTTGTCGTTTTCCTTCGAACCCAGAACCGATCGGAACATTTCGGGAAAATGCACGAACTGCACAAAGCCCAGCCGGATCGTGAAAAACAGCCCGACCGCAAGCAAGCCATAGATGAGGACATAGCCCCAGAAGATGTCATTGAGAAAATTGATGATCGGGTCCATGGCCCACTCGCTCCTGACGCAGTTGCATTCAAAACGTCTTGGGCGAGCTCTGGCGACCGTCTCTGCAATGACTGAATATCAACCGTCGTAATCACCCAATTGCTATCGGAGCCCACAATTCGGGGCTGCGCAACACAATTGCGTGGCGCTGTGCATAACCGGGATCAGTCTTGTGACGGGGAAAGGGCGCACGAGGGGGCCGCGGCGGCTGGCCGGGGCTCAGTCGAAGCGCGGTTCCGCCTGCGCCAGCGTACCGCCAATCCGCAGCGGCATCACCTTGAGGGCCAGGCCCGTCTGCGGGGCGGTCTGGATGGCGACGCCGCACAGCGTGGCCTCACCTTCCGATGGCGAAAACCGGCCATTGGGAATACCGGTCAGAAACCGGTTGAGGGGCTCGTCGGTATCGGTGCCGATGATGGAGTCGAAGTCGCCGCACATGCCCGCATCGGCCATCAGCGCTGTTCCGCCCCTGAGCACGCGATGGTCGGCCGTGGGGATATGGGTATGCGTCCCAACCACCAGGCTCACCTTGCCATCGAGGAAATGGCCCATGGCCTGGATCTCCGAGGTCGCCTCGGTGTGAAAATCCACCACGATGGCGTCAGCCTGTTCGCCCAGCGGGCAGGCTGCCACCGCGGCCTCGACCGACCGGAACGGATCGTCGGCGGGGCCCATGAACACCCGGCCCAGCGCGTTGATCACCAGCACGCGATGCCCATTGCGCCCCTCGATGAACATGGCACCGCGCCCCGGCGTGCCCGGCGGCATGTTGATGGGCCGGATCAGGGTGTTTTCCCGCTCGATATAGGAAATGGTCTCGCGCTGGTCGAACGCGTGATCACCCAGCGTGACGACGTCGGCCCCCGCATTGCGGATCGCATTGAAATGCGGCGCCGTCAGGCCCTTGCCATGGCTGGCATTCTCGCCGTTCACGATGACGAAATCGAACTTGTACTGCTCGATGATGCCGGGCAGGCGATCGCTGATCGCATCGCGGCCGGAACGCCCCATCACATCGCCCAGAAACAGCAGTCTCATGCCTGGCCGCCGAAATGGCGGATACCGGCCTCGGTGATGACCGCATCAAGCGGTACATCGTGACTGTCGCGCGGGATGCTGTCGAGTTCCTGGGCCGCAAAGGCCAGGCCGATCAGCCTGGGCGTTTTTTTCATATGTGCGAGAGTCCGATCATAATAGCCACCGCCATAGCCAAGCCGCGTGCCCTGGTTGTCAAATCCCAGCAGCGGCACGAGGACGATGTCCGGTTCCTTCTGGGGCGCCAGCTCCGAGGGCGCCAGCGTGCCGAAGCCGGCTTCGTAAAGCGAAGCGCCCTGCTCCCAGACCCGCATTTCGAGCGGCTGGTCCGGTCCCAGCACCACCGGCAGCACCACGGTCTGGTTGCTGTCCATCAGCCGAACCAGGATGGGCTGGCAATCGAGTTCGTCACGGATACGCCAATAGGCGGCGACAACGTCATCGGGCTGCAGGGGGATGCTGTCAAAAAAAGTCTGCACCACGGCCGCGGCGGCCTCCGCCCGGCTGGCCTGCGACAACGCTGCCCGCGCCGCCAGAGCCTGCAATCGCAGACCGGCTTTGACGTCTTCAATGTGTCCGTCAATCATGCGCCGTGCTTCAGCCTGCTCTACAATTAGGTGCCACCCTGGCCGTGGGATAAGCGATCCCGGAACCTACTTTACGTAGGTGGGCGCCGTATGTCCGAACCCACGGGTCCGGTCAGGGACAGCTCCCTTAAGATCGATAAGGCCCCGGGGATATTGGTATCCTCACGCACCGGGCAGCCTCGCAGATATAGTGCGTCCCGGCGGTTGTGCATAGGGGAGCGGCACGCAAAGTAGCTTGTTTTTGCGCCGCCCCATCACCACTCTGTGAGCACCTGAGCGGAGCCCCCGATGTTTGCCCATATTCTCGTCGTCATCATCGTGGCCATTGCCATAACGGCGCTGGCCGAACGGCGCAATGTGCAACCCGCGCTGCTGGTCGCCATGGTGGGCCTCGGCGCCTCCTTCATTCCCGGAATTCCCAGGCTGGAGCTGGCGCCCGAGATTATCCTGGGGGTGTTTCTGCCACCCATGCTGTTCTCGGCGGCGAGCGATTTCTCCTTCTCCAGTTTCGCCCAGCGCTTCGGCTCGATCGTCAATCTCGGGGTCTTCATGGTGTTCGTCGCCGCCACGGCGGTGGGCATTGTCGCCACCTTGGTCGTGCCGGGCCTGGGTCCGGTATCGGCCATCGTGCTGGGCGCGGTGCTGGCCCCGCCCGACGCGGTCGCGGCCATCTCGATCGGACGCAAGGCCGGGCTGCCCATCGCCGTGATGACGGTACTCAAGGGTGAGAGCCTGATCAATGACGCCGCCGCACTGACCTTCTTCACGGTTGCCCTGGCCACCGCAACGGGCACCCATGCCTTCATCGGCAATACGCCGCTCTATTTCGTCTACGCGGCCATCGTGGGCATTGTCGTGGGGGTGATCATCGGTCAGCTGGCCCAGCTCGCCCGTGGAAAGCTGACCAATCCCTCGCTGTCCACCGCCGTTTCGGTCATCGTGCCTTTTGCCGCCTATCTGCTGGCCGAGGAACTGCACGCCTCAGGCGTGCTGGCCGTGGTGGCGGCCGGCTTCGCGCTGGGGCACCATGCCGCCAGGGCCGGTTTTGCCGAGCGCATCCAGGAGCGCAATTTCTGGCGCACCATCGATACCCTGCTCGAAACCTTTGTCTTCGCCTATATCGGCCTGCAGCTGCGCTTCGTCATTCTCGATGCGGACGCCGCCGGCTACAATATCTGGGCGCTGCTGCTGGCCTCGGCCATCATTTTCCTGGCCACCGTTCTGATTCGTTTCGCCTGGGTGTTCGGCACCGCCGTTCTGGGGCGCTGGCGCTACAGCCGCATCAGCCGGAAGCCGCAGCGCAGTGCGGCGGACCTGCCCAAGGTCGGGCGGCGACACCATCCGGACCGTCCCGTGCCCCAGCGGCCCTTGAGCTGGAAGGAAAACCTGGTTGTCGCCTGGACCGGCATGCGCGGCGTGGTGACCCTTGCTGCCGCGGCTGGTATCCCCACCATGACGGTCGCCGGCACCGCATTTCCCGGGCGCAATGCGATACTGGCCATCGCCTTTTTCGTCACCATTGCGACCCTGGTCATCCAGGGGTTGAGCCTGCCCTGGCTGATCCGCGCCCTCAAGCTCGACGATACCGCCGACCGTCAGTTTGCCGCCGATCAGCAGGCGCTGGCACAACGACTGAGCGATGAGGCCGACAAGGAGGCCTTGCAGGCCAGCCTCGCCACCGAATCCGATCCCGCCAAACGCAAGCTGATCGAATATGTCGCCAAGCGACTGCACCGCCAGGAGACGCATAACGATGCCGGATTCAATTCCGATGCGTCGATTTCCCTGGGCAGCATTCTGCTGGAGGCACGGCGCGCCAAGCTGATCGCGGCCCGGGATGCCCGCCAGCTCGACGACACGGTATTGCGCGACACGCTCGAGCGAATGGATATCGAGCAGGCCTTCATGCACGGCATGACCAAAGCCAGGAACTAGTCCTGGCTCACCCCTGCGGCAACGGCGCGGTGTCGTCCAGAACGCCGGCCACGCCTTCGAGCGCCTTGGCGGCTTCTGTCAGTTTCTGGGTGAATTTTTCTTCCAGCGCCTCGATTTCGGCGGCCACTTCCTGGCCGGCGCGGGTCAGCACCAGCACCTCCGATTGTAGCGCCTTGATCTTGCGCTCGGCTTCGGAGAGTTCATCGACAACCGCAATGCCCGCCATCACGGTCAGCCGGTTGTCGCCAATTTCGCCAACCGCGCCCTTGAGCTGCTCGACATGCGCATCGAACCGTTCGGCCAGGCCGATCAGGTGCTGCTGCTGGCCTTCTTCGCAAGCCATCCGGTACTTGCGACCATTGATCTCGACATTGACTTCGGGCATCCCGCTACTCCGCCTTCGCCAATACTGAGCGCACCGTCTCCATCGCCTCGACAAGGCGGCGCGACACGTCGTGGGCACTGTCATCGAGCCGCTTGGCACGCGCGGCCGACTTGTCCAGCTCGGTGGCCAGGCGCGCGCGCTCATGCACCAGCCGCTGGGTATCGACCTCCATGCGGTTATGCTGGCGCATTCTGGTGCCCAGATCTTGCACCGACTGATTGAGCCGCGCCAAAGCGCGATCAAACCGCGCACTGGCGGCAGTCAAACCATCTTGAAGTTCCGTGTCACTCATTGCTGCTACGGTCCTCAACGCGCGGCGATTCCGGCCCCGCAAGCCTGCCCCAGCGCTCGCTGCAATGCAACAAGCCAGCGATCATCGGCTATTGCCTTGTCATTGACAGGCAATCCCAACCTGTTATGCCTCGAACCCGCCTTTGGGAGGAGGCTTTCGGTCCCTCTTCTCCCCAGATTTCAGTCCCAAAGAAAGCGCACCCGCGATGACCAACACAGCCCAGCAGAACGATTTGGCGAACGCAATCCGCTCCCTGTCGATGGATGCAGTCGAAAAAGCCAATTCCGGCCATCCTGGCCTGCCCATGGGCTGCGCCGATATCGCGACTGTCCTGTTCACCAAAGTGATGAAGTTTGACCCCGCTGACAGCAAGTGGGCTGACCGCGATCGCTTCGTCCTGTCGGCAGGCCATGGCTCGATGCTGCTCTATTCGAGCCTTTACCTGCTCGGCTATCAGGACATGACCATCGAGCAGATCAAGAATTTCCGCCAGCTCGGTTCCAAGACCGCCGGCCACCCCGAATACCACTATGCCGAGGGCATCGAGACCACCACCGGCCCGCTCGGCCAGGGCATCGGCAATGCCGTGGGCATGGCTGTGGCCGAAGCAAAGCTCGCTGCCGAATTCGGCGCCGACTTGGTCGATCACCACACCTGGTGCCTGGCCGGCGACGGCTGCCTGATGGAAGGCATCTCCCAGGAAGCCATCGCCCTGGCCGGCCACCTCAAGCTGGCCAAGCTCACCATCATCTGGGACAACAACTCGATCACCATCGACGGCGCCGTCTCCAACGCCGACAGCACCGACCAGATCGCCCGTTTCAAGGCGTCCGGCTGGAACACCATCGAGATCGACGGCCATGACCAGGCCGCCATCGAAAAGGCGCTGCTGGCCTCCAAGGCGTCCGACCGCCCCACCCTGATTGCCGCCAAGACCACGATCGGCTTTGGCGCCCCCAAGAAGGCCGGCACCAACAAGGTGCACGGCTCCCCGCTGGGCGCCGAGGAACTGGCCGGCGCCAAGGCCGCGCTGGGCATCACCTACCCGGCCTTCGAGATCCCCAGCCAGACCCTGGAGATCTGGCGCGCTGCCGGCATTCGGTCGCAGAACATTCGCGGCCAGTGGCTGTCGCGCCTGGCCGCATCGGCGCACAAGGCTGAATTCGAGCGCCGCATGGCCGGCGAACTCCCGGCCGGCCTCGCCAATGCCATGGACGCCTATCGCCAGCAGCTGACCATCGACAAGCCCAAGGTGGCCACGCGCAAATCCGGCCAGATGGCGCTTGAGGTGATCAATGCCGTCGTGCCCGAGACCCAGGGCGGCTCGGCCGATCTGACCGGCTCGAACCTGACCAACACCAAGGAAACCCAGCCCTTCCAGGCCGACAACCATGCCGGCCGCTACATGATGTACGGCATCCGCGAGCATGCCATGGCTGCCGCCATGAACGGCATTGCCCTGCATGGCGGGCTGATCCCCTATGGCGGCACGTTCATGTGCTTTACCGATTACGCCCGCCCGGCCATCCGCCTGTCGGCGCTGATGGGGCAGCGCGTGATCTATGTCATGACCCATGACTCGATCGGCCTGGGCGAAGACGGCCCGACCCACCAGCCCGTCGAGCACATGTCGGCCCTGCGCGCCATTCCCAACCTGCTGGTCTTCCGTCCCGCCGATGCGGTGGAAACCGCTGAATGCTGGCAGCTGGCACTCGAGAGCGATAGCGCGCCATCCATCCTGGCCCTGTCGCGCCAGAACCTGCCCACGGTACGCACCGAGCACACCACCGAGAACAAGTCGGCCAAGGGTGCCTATACCCTGGCGGGCGATCTCGATGCCCAGGCGGTGATCTTTGCCACCGGTTCGGAAGTCGCCATTGCCCTTGAGGGCATGAAGGCGCTCGCCGAGCAGGGCATCAGCGCCCGCGTCGTCTCGGTGCCGTCCATGGAACTGTTTGCCAAGCAGTCGGACGCCTACCGCGCCGAAGTGATGGGCCCGGCAAAGGCGCGCGTCGCCATCGAGGCAGGAACCGAAATGAGCTGGAACAAGCTGCTCGGCGACAAGGGGCGCTTTGTCGGCATGACCGGCTTTGGCGCCTCCGGCCCGATCGATGAGCTTTATGAGCACTTTGGTATTACAGCCAAAGCCGTTGTTGAAGCCGTCACGGCACAGTTGTAAGAGAGCGCAGCCTCCCTTCTCCTAACCCCTCCCAAGGAGCGTCTTCCCATGGCAATTCGCGTCGCCATCAATGGCTTTGGTCGTATCGGCCGCAACGTTCTCCGTGCGATCATGGAATCTGGCCGCACCGACATCGAAGTCGTGGCCATCAATGACCTCGGCCCGGTCGAAACCAATGCGCACCTGTTCCGCTTCGACAGTGTGCATGGCCGCTACAATGGCACCGTGACCGTGGATGGCGATACCATCGACGTGGGTCGTGGCCCCATCAAGGTGACCGCCGTGCGCGACCCGGCCGAACTGCCGCACGCTGAAATGGGTGTCGACATCGCGCTTGAGTGCACCGGCATTTTCACCTCCAAGGAAAAGGCCAGTGCCCACCTCAAGGCCGGAGCCAAGAAGGTGCTGATCTCGGCCCCCGGCGACGGCGCCGACCTGACGGTGGTGTTCGGCATCAACGACAAGCAGCTGACCAAGGACCACATCGTGGTCTCCAACGCCTCGTGCACCACCAACTGCCTGGCGCCCGTCGCCTATGTGCTGCACAAGGAATTCGGCATCGAAAAGGGGATGATGACCACCATCCATTCCTATACCGGTGATCAGCCCACGCTCGACACCATGCACAAGGATCTCTATCGCGGCCGTGCGGCTGCGCTCAGCCAGATTCCGACCTCGACCGGAGCGGCCAAGGCCATTGGCCTGGTGCTGCCCGAACTCAAGGGCAAGCTCGACGGCGTCTCGATCCGCGTGCCGACCCCCAATGTCTCCTGCGTCGACTTCAAGTTCATCACCAGGCGCGATGTGACTGCCGACGAGATCAACGCGGCCGTCAAGAAGTACGCCGAAGGTGAGCTCAAGGGCATACTGGGCTTCACCACCCAGCCCAACGTCTCGATCGACTTCAACCATGACAGCCATTCCTCGACCCTGGCTTTTGACCAGACCAAGGTGATGGGTGGCAACTTCGCCTCGATCCTGAGCTGGTACGACAATGAATGGGGCTTCTCCAACCGCATGGCCGACACCGCTGTCGCCATGGGCAAGACGCTCTAGGCTTTCCGGGCCAGTGAACAGTCAGGCGC
>TARA_R110002124_G_scaffold114535_60_pt1 | contig 17426 bp, 16 predicted proteins | sample TARA_R110002124 | Tara Oceans TARA_R110002124 (sample SAMEA4397445) | marine metagenome | biome: Polar Biome; feature: [SRF] surface water layer (ENVO:00010504); material: water (ENVO:00002006), including particulate matter (ENVO:01000060) such as... | depth 5 m | reverse complement strand
CCCCGCCGGGGGTGAAAATCAGCAACCACACGACCGACACCGCGATGGTGGGCGTGAAGGTGGGAATGAAAAAGATCACGCGGAACCACTGCTGCCCACGCTTCAGACTGGAAATCCACACGGCCAGGGTCAGCGAAATGACGATGTTGAGCACCAGATACTCGATGGTGAAGAACAGCGTATTGCCCAGCACCTTGAAGAAGGACGGGTCGGTGGTCAGCAGGCGGATATAGTTGGAAAACCCGACGAACTCAGGCGGCTTGAGCAATTGCCAATTGGTAAAGCTGAGCCCGAGCGACGCAATGATCGGTATCAGCATGAAGGCAAGAAAGCCGAGCAGGCTGGGCAGCAGAAACAGAAACGCGGTCCGTGTCTCTGCCGCTGATATCTTGTTCTTTCGCCGCGGACGCCGTGTTGGCGGCACAGAAGTCGAAACGATGTCGGCCATGGGTCCTCACACGCGCAATGGGAAGCGGCGGCCCGCAAGGACCGCCGCCCAGGGAGGTTAGGCTACTGGTTCTCGGCCAGACTCTGGATCGTTTTCATCGTATCTTCGGCGCTCGCACTGCCGGCAAAGGCCTGTGGGAAATACTGGTTGAACAGGTTCTCCACGGCATTGAAATTGTCGGTGATCTCGTAGGTGGCCGAGTGGGCGAGCGAGTATTCGAGTGCTTCGCGTGCCCCGGCTACGTCCTTGGCAGCCACGTCGAACCAGGTGGCCTGCTGGGCCGTGCGCGCCGGTAGTGCCCGTCCCTGCGAGGCAAGGTAATCGAGGGCCTCGGGGCCCGTCAGGACCTGAATGGCCTGCCAGGCGGCATCCTTGTGCTGGCTGGTGGTCGAAATGCCGAAGCCGGACCCGGCTGTGGCCGCAGCCAGATCGCCCTCACCGCGCGGCAACGGGGCGAGGCCAATCTTGAAATCGACATTGTCGATCTTGTTGATCATCGCCCAGGGGCCATCGATATACATGCCGATATTGCCCGCATCGAAGCGCCCCGAAACAAAGGCACCGGGATCGGCCCCTGAGGCAACCACCGGGGCGACCTTGTCGGTGGCTACCAGACCGATCAGGCTTTCAGCAGCCGAAATGGCCCCAGGATTGGTCAGATCAAGCTTGCCGTCGGTGATATAGTGATCCCCCAGCGCCGTCGCGATGAGCGAGTAGTTCTGCGGGGTGACGCCTGCTCCGTAATTGCCGTCCTTGGTCAGCGCCTTGGCCGTTTCCACGAATTCGTCGAAGGTCCAGCCCGCCTCGGGTTCGGCGACACCGGCGGCAGCAAACATGTCCTTGTTGTAGAAGATCATCCATGGGCCCACATCGTAGGGCAGGCCATAGACTTCGTCACCGACTGACATGCCGCCGATGATCGAGCTGTCAAAGGCGTCGATGTCGAAATTGTCGGCCTTCACGCGCTCATTGAGCGGCTCGAGGATCGAATAGAAATTGGGCATGCGCAGCGATTGCATCGCCACGATATCGCCGAGCTGGCCGGATGCGGCCAGCACCGGCAGCTTGGTCCAGTAGTCGTTCCACGGCGCGGTTTGCAGCGTGACCTTGATGTCAGGGTGCTGCTCGGTGACCATATCGGCCAGATGCTGCCAGGCTGCGATGTCGGCTTCGTCACTTCCCCACATCTGCCAGGTCAGATTGACCTGATCCTGCGCAAACCCCGTTGTTGCCAGTGCCGTGCTGAATAAGGCGGCTGCGGCCAGACTCTTGATCGTCTTCATGTAAGTTTCCTCCTCAGTTGCGAAAGGGCGGCCCGGATCCTCCATGGGCCACCCGCATGCCGGGCGTCAGTCCTTCAGGATCAGCTCGATGACGGGGACGATGACGTCTGGTTTCAGAACGGGCAGCTCGAGAGTGATCGAGCCCTCCGGAATGGCAACACCGACATTGCTGTCGACATCCGCTTCTGGCTTGAGCCAGCGCACTTCGCTGGCATCGTGCAGAAACTGCGCATATTTGAGTTTCTCGCCGAAGCCATCGATGTGGATGTGGCGGAACGGCCAGCTATAGATGTGCAAGTAGAGCCGGTTGCCGTTTTGCGTCAGGCGGCAGTCCTGGGGCGCCTTGAAGGCGCTCGGGCCTGCGCCATAGATGGCCCGACCATTGACGCCAAGCCAGTTGCCGTAGACCGCCAGCGCATCATTGGCGCGGCTGTCAAAGGTGCCCCGACCGGTTGGCCCCACATTCATGAGCAAATTGCCGCCGAGCGCGACCGTATCGACCAGCATCTTGATCAGCTGCTCGGGGCTCTTCCAGGTCTGCTCATCGCGGTAGTAGCCCCAGGACCCCGAGAAGGTGTGACATGCCTCCCAGGTGACGTCCTGTCCCTTGATCTTGGGCGCCTGGCGTGGCGTGTACTGCTCCGGCGTGGTGATATCTGGCAGGAAGCCGGGCTCATCGAGCAGATCAAGCCGGTTGTTGACGATGATATCGGGCTGCAGCTCGCGTACCAGCTTGAGCAGCTTCTCGCTCTCCCAGTCGGCTCGCCCCTTGCCGGGCAGGTCGCGATATACCCGCTTGGGGTAGGAGAAATCGAACCACATCACGTCGATCTTGCCGTAATTGGTCAGCAGTTCCGTGACCTGCTCGCGCATATAGGCGGCATAATTGGCCCCCTGCCGTCCCTGGTTCATCTTGGCCGCATCAGGGTGATTGCGCTGGGGGTGGTGCACATCGATGGCGAAGTCGTCGTGGTGCCAGTCGATCAGCGAGTAATAGAACCCGATCTTGAGACCTTCGGCCCTGAAGGCATCCACGAAGGGCTTGATCAGATCCCGGCCATAAGGCGTATTGGTCGCCTTGTAATCGGTCACCTTGCTGTCGAAGAGGCAGAAACCCTCGTGATGCTTGGTGGTGATGACCACGTATTTCATCCCCGCCTCGCGCGCCCGACGAGCCCACTCCTTGGGATCGTAGAGGTCCGGATCGAAGTTTTCGAAATACTTCTGATAGTCCTCGGTGGTGATCTCCTCGCGGTTCTTGAGCCATTCGTGGCGGGCGCCCAGGGAATACAGTCCCCAATGGACAAACATGCCGAAACGATCGGCGATGAACCAGTCCTTCTTTTCCGGTGCCAGAACCAGGTCCTTGGCCAAAATCTGATCGTTCATGTCTCTCTCCCTCCAGTTGCGCCCTGCCTCGGGCACGGCGCCATCTCAACGGCCTGTCGGGCACAAAGCTCTGGCGACAGGGACCGCTTGAAGTGCGGCCCTCCCTCCTCAGAAAAAGCCTCACCTGACGCAGCAACTAGATTGCATGGCTGCAAAGCTGTCAAGTGGTCATACCAGTGGACATTCGCCCTGCCTGCGGTTATGACTGAACGGGCAAGAACCGATTGTGCCCCTGAGCACAGCCAGCACTGGGGTGCCCATGAAGTTTCAGGTCGTTTCCAACAGGAAGCTTTACGTCCAGATTGCAGACCAGATCCGGAGCCAGATCGTCTCGGGCGCTGCCAATGTGGGACAACAGCTGCCTTCAGAGCGCGACCTGGCCATCAGTCTGGGCGTGTCGCGCCCCACGGTTCGCGAAGCACTGATCGCGCTTGAGGTCGCCGGCCTGGTGGAGGTTCGCGTCGGCGTCGGCGCTTTTGTAAAGGGCACCGGCGAAACCATCGGTCTGCCGGAGAACAACCACTCCCCGATCGAAATCATGAGTGCCAGGCGTTTGGTCGAGCCCGAGGTCGCGGCGCTCGCGGCCCGCAACATCGATGCCGACAACAAGGCCAGGCTGCTGCAGATGCTTGAGGCCATGCGCGCCGAGACAGCGGCAAACCAGTGGTCTTCGGAAAGCGACAGGGCGCTGCACATGATTATTGCCGAGGCCTGCAACAATGTGGTGCTGCGCGAAATCCTGGTCAGCCTCTGGGATTCGCGGAGCGAGGAACTCGACACCCGGTTCCATCAGCATCTGGCGGGCATCAGTTCGGTGCGCGAGCATATTCTTGACGACCACACGCAGATCGCCACCGCGATCATCAACGGCGATCCTGCAACGGCGCGGTCCGCCATGAGCGCCCATCTAAGCTATGTCGAAGCCGCCATGCTGGCCATGTGGGACTGACCTCGGGCCAAGTGACCTGCCCCAGCGCTCTCCCGCAGGATCCAGCCAACCCATGGTCTAGGCCAGATGCCTGCTGCCCGGTGCTGCGTAAAAATCCGACGACGGATCATTGAGCACCAGATTGCGGATGGCGGCCCAAAGATAGGCGCGCAATTCGATGAAGCGCGGATTGGTATGCACGTCGTATTCCCAGCGCGGATGCGGCAATCCGACGGTGATTTCCTCTATCACCCGCCCCGGTCGCGGGCTCATCAGCACCACTCTGTCGGCCAGCATGATTGCCTCGTCCACGCTGTGGGTCACGAACAATACGGTCGCCCGGCGCCGAGCCCACAGCTTGAGCAATTCGGTCTGCATCAGTTCGCGGGTCTGGGCGTCAACGCTGGTAAAGGGCTCATCCATCAGCAATGTTGCGGGCTCGCTGGCAAAGGCGCGCGCCAGAGCCACGCGCTGCTTCATGCCGCCCGATAGCTCTCCGGGATAGGCGCGCGCAAAGCCTTTCAGCCCGACCAGTTCCAGATAGTGCGCGGCGCGGTCGGCACGCTGCTGCTGATCAAGCCCGGTAGCTGTCAGCGCGAACGCGACATTGTCCTGGGCTGTCGCCCAGGGGATGAGGCGAAAGCCCTGGAACACAAAACCCATGTCCGGCCCCGGCTTCGGCGGCTGCCCCCCGACCAGGACACTGCCACTGTCGGGCGACACCAGACCATCGACCAGGCGCAACACGCTGGTCTTGCCGCAGCCGGACGGGCCCAGGATCGACACGAACTCTCCCGCCGGGACGCTGAGGCTGAAATCTTTGAGCGCCAGGGTCTCTATCTCGCCTGCCCCGTGCCGGAACCCCTTGGAAACACCGCTGAGCGCGATCCTGGCCGGGGCTGGCTCTGTCCCGCCTGAAACTGAACGGGTCATGGCGCTCACGGCTTATCCATACTGTCATCAACGCCTATTGCGGCCAGCACGGCTGCGACCAGCGACAGATCGGCCCACCCGGCCAGCGCCACCGGCTCGAGATCCTTGAATTCGTCGGTCTGATAGAGCCAGTCGGCCGAATACGCCAACTCATCGGCATTCATCCCGCCATTCACGCTCCAGCTGGTGGCAAACGACGCGGCCAGTGTTTCAAGATCGGCCCGGCTGGCTTCCGGATGGAACCCGGCAATGGCATCGACCCATTTGCCGGGGTCCTTGGCGAAGTCGCGCGAAATCCGGGTCAGTGCGGTTATCACCTTGATTACGTCGCCACGCCGGGTTTCCAGCGCCTTGTCGCTGACAATATTGACTTTGTTGATCACCGGCGCTGCCAGGTAATAGTCGTCCTGCGCGACCAGAATATGCAGACCCGTCTTGTCCGGCAGCGCCTGGTAGACGCCGATCGACACCGTGGTGGCATCGATCCTGCCCGCCGCCAGCGCCTGAATCCGCACACTGGGCTGGCCCAGGGAGACAAAGTCGATGCCCTCGACATCGACACCGCTCGCACCCAGCACCCGGCTCGAGAGCGCGTGATCAAGGCTGCCGGGTCGGCCAATGCCAAAGCTGTGCCCGGCCAGATCGGCCGGCGCATTGATCCCGTCCCTGGCCGCGATCAGAAAAGGCAGGGATTTGTTGGGCGACGTAACGGCCTTCAGGTCGGAGGCCCCTGCCGCAACCAGCTGGATCAGCCCATCGAGCCCCACATTCGCCATCTCGCCCCCGCCTGACTGCATGGCGGCAAGCGCTGATGGGGTTTGTTGCACGCGCACCAGTTCGACATCGACACCCTCGCGGGCGAAATAACCGAGCTCCACCGCCAGGTCCATCACGGAGTTGGGGACCAGCGGCGGCTCGAGATGGGTGACAATCAGCCGGAATGGCTCGGCGTGCGCACCCAGGCTCACTCCGGTCAGGATCAGCGCAAGCGCCGCGGCGCGGATCAATGATGGCATTGGCTTCATGGTCACTTTCTCATTGGCCTTGGCGGCCGGTTCTGTATCAGGCGCTGGTCTTCCAACGCGCCAGCCGCTTTTCCAGATGTCGCAGGCCTTCCGAGACGAGCACACCGATGATGGCCAGCACGATGACGATGACAAAATACTCTGCCATCCGGAAGCTGTTGCCATAGATCGCCAGCAGTCCGCCCAGGCCACGAACAGCGGTATAAAGCTCGGCGACCACGGTATTGATCAAGGCAATCGTCGCGCCCAGCCTCAACCCGACAATGATGAAGGGGACCGCGCTGGGCAGCACGATGCGTTTGAACACGTCCAGCCTGCTCGCCCGCACCGAGCGGGCCATCTCGATCAATTCAGGATCGACCGCCAGCACGCCGGCATAGGTATTGATCAGCACGGGCATCACGGCACCCAGGAAGACGATGCTGATCTTGGCTGGAAACCCCAGCCCCAGAAACACGATGATGAGCGGAATAAACGCGACCCGCGGCATGGCCGCCAGCGCGTAGACATAGACTTCCAGCGTCTTGCCGACGGGTACGAACACCCCCATCATCAGCCCCAGCGGGATTGCCACGGCTATGCCCAGGCCATAGCCCCCCAGAAAGGTAACCAGGCTTTCGCCCAGCGCCACGATCAGTTTGCCTTCGACAAGCAGTCGATGCCCCGCCAGCGCGGTTGCCCATGGGCTGGGAATAAAATTGGCCCGCACATGCAATGAGATAACCCACCACAGAGCTATCAGGAAAACCAGCAGCAGCAAGCGATAGAGCGCGATCCTGGAGGGCCCAGCCATGCGGCTGCCGCCCGCCCTTCCACCTGTTGCCATATCGCTTCCGACCCGGTTTCACTTCTGCCCAAGCCTGCTTGAGCACTCTGATCGCGCCAACCTGCCGATCATTGCCGCGCGTCGCAAGAACCAAAGCGACAAGCCACGGCGGGTCGGCACGCTAGGCGCCAACGCGGCATTGAAATACCACTGAATCCTGCGAGCGGATACACCTGATCCTGGTGCGGTACGGTCCCTCCCCGGCGCCGATGAACCGTCAGCCGAGCGCCGTAAAAACCTAACGGACGCGATTGCCAGTCCTGGCATCAAACAGCAGCGCCTGGTTTGAGTTGAACCCTGTCTGCAGCAGACCGCCACCCATCAGATGACGCCGGTCGCGCACCTCCACGATCACGGGATGATCTGTGTCCGAGCTGGCATAGGCAAAGGAGCTCCCGCCCAGGTGCTCGACGAGATCCACCGCCAGAGCCAGCGACACGTCGCCGCTGGCGTCGAACTGCTCAGGCCGGACCCCGAGCAGAAGCGCCGTGTCGGCGGGCGGGCGATCGGCAAAGGTGAACGGCACGACCGCCTTCTCGAAGTCGGTCAATACCACGCTGCCATCCTCGGCCAGTTCAGCGCGCAGAAAATTCATCCGCGGTGAGCCGATGAACCCGGCGACGAAGAGGTTGTCGGGATTGTCATAGAGCTCGAGCGGCGTACCCACCTGCTCCACCCGCCCGGCCCGCAGCACGACAATGCGGTCGGCCAGCGTCATGGCTTCAACCTGGTCGTGCGTCACATAGATCATCGTGGCATCGAGCTGTTCGTGCAGGCGGGCGATCTCCAGCCGCATCTGCACCCGCAGTTCGGCATCGAGGTTGGAAAGCGGCTCGTCGAACAGAAACACTTCCGGATGCCGCACAATGGCACGACCGATCGCCACGCGCTGGCGCTGGCCGCCCGAAAGCTCCTTGGGTTTCCGGGTGAGCAGTTCTCCCAGATGCAGGATCGCCGCCGCCTCGTCCACCTTCTGCTTCACCTCGGCCTTGGGCATGCCGTTCATGCGCAGCCCGAAGCCGATGTTTTCCGCCACACTCATATGCGGGTAGAGCGCGTAGGATTGAAACACCATCGCGACGCGTCGCAGCGCAGGATCCATTTGGGAAACATCGCGCGCACCAATGGCAATGGTGCCGGCCGAGGCCGTTTCCAGCCCGGAAATGATCCGCAGCAAGGTCGACTTGCCGCAGCCCGAGGGTCCCACAAACACCACGAACTCACCGTCAGTGATGTCCAGGTCGATACCGTGCAGGATATCGGTCTGGCCGAAGGATTTCTTGATACCGCGCAGTGACAGACCAGCCATTGGAGCCTCCAGATTAGCCTTTGATACCCGCGCCGGCGAGCCCTTGGACATAGTAGCGTTGCAGCGGCAGCAGCAGCGCGATGGGAATGAGCGCGGTGATGACGGACACGGCGAACAGCTGGTTCCAGATGGTCTGGTACTGCTGCTGGAAGGCCGCCATGCCCACCTGGATGACCTTGAACTGCTGGCTCGGCATGGCCAGCAACGGCCAGAGGAAGGCTTCCCACTGGAAGATGAACAGCAGCAGCGCGGCACTGATGCAGGTCGGCATCGAGAGCGGCACATAGATGCGGAACAGGATATTGCCCCAGCTCACCCCATCGAGCCGCGCCGCTTCGACATAGTCGCGCGGCACCTGGCTGAAGAACTGGTAGAACAGAAACACGGCCAGTCCATTGGCGACGCTGGGCATGATGAGCGCCAGCACATTGTCGAGCCAGCCCAATTGCTGGGTCACCGTGTAAAGCGGCAGGGCGATGGCTTCAAAGGGCAGCATGAAGCTGACGATGACCAGGGTGAGGATAACCTTTTTGCCCTTGAACGCGAACATGGCGAAGGCAAACCCGGCCGCGCCATTGACCACCAGGCCGGCGGCCATGGTGACCAGCGCAATGAACATTGTATTGGCAATGATCGTGCCGAAGCCGCGCTCGAACACCGCCGTATAGGCCTCGAAGGTCAGCGGCGACGGCAGCAATGCCTTGGCCGTCATCGGAAAGATATCGGCGAACACCTCACCATTGGGGCGCAGCGAGGAAACCACGGCCCACCACAGCGGCAGCACGAAGATGAACGCGATCAGCGCATAGACCAGGTGCTTGGCACCCAGCCCTGCCCCGCGCCTGATCTGAATCCTTGCCCCGCTCATCGACGCGCCTCCCTGGGGGACGACAGCAGCTTGAACTGCAGCCCCACGATCACCAGCAGCACGGCGACAACCACGACGATGATCGCCATGGCCCGCCCCATGTCACCGAACACGAAGCCGGACTTGTAGGCTTCATACATCAGCACATTGGTGGAATCGGCGGGGCCGCCCAGTGTCAGCATGAAGATCGGCGCGAAAAGCAGGAAATTGATCGACACATCGGCCACCAGCACGAACAGCAAAGTGGGCCGCAGCAACGGGATGGTAATGAACATCAGGCGTTGCCACGGCTTGACGCCATCGATCCGCGCCGCATCGTAGATATCGGGCGAAATATTCTGCAGCCCGCCGATAATGAAGATCATCCAGTAGGAAATGCCCTTCCAGGTGGCGATGGCGATAATTGAATACAGCGCCAGCGATGCCGAGGTCAGCCAGGGCTGGGCCGGCACGCCTGCCAGACCGATAACGCCATTTACCAGGCCGTCCTGGCTCAGCATGATGCGCCAGATCAACACCGCAGTGGGCAACGACACCCCGATGGGGATCAGAAACAGCACACGGTAGAGCGTGACGCCCTTGAAGTTCTGCACGTAGAGCAGCGCGAGCCCCAGGGCCAGGGCGATCTGGATCGGATTGATCAGCAGGTTGAACCACAGGGTAACCCTGAGCGAGTTCCAGAACGCTGAATCGGTCAGCAGCGAAACGTAATTGTCCAGCCCGACAAACACCGCCTCGCCGCGCAGCACATTGAAGAAACTGTCGCTGACAGCCAGGCCAATGGGATAGAGCCGGAAAACGACAAGACCGATCAGGGCCGGCGCCAGCAGCAAGGCTATCAGCAATAGCGGCGATCGAGATTTGGTCATGCCGTTTTCCGGTCGGGGCGCCTGCGCAGGGAGGTCCGCAGACGCCGGTTTTGATCAGGGCGCGACGCGTGCCGCAGCCGCTTCAAACTTCTTTACGGCACTGCTGAGGGCATCGGCTACCGGAACGCCATTGGCCATGTCAACGAACGCGGTCCTGAACGCGTCCTGCAACTGGCCATAGGCAGCCGTCACCGGCCGCGCCTTGGCCGTATGCAGCGAGTCATAGACGCCCATGCGGAACACGTTGAGGGGAAAGCCGTCATAGCTGGCATCGGTGCTGATCTGGTCAAGCAGCGGCTTGTAGGTTGGCAATTGCTGCAGGCTGTCGAACCACAGCTTGGTCCCCTCTTCCGAGGTGGTCAGGTACTGCGCGAAGTCGAAGGCGGCAGCCTGGTTTGTCGATGCGGCGTTGACCCCGACATACCAGCTGCCGGTCGGTGTCAGCACCTTGCCACCCTCGAAATAGGGGTAAGGCGCAACGCCATAGTCGACACCGCTGGCCGTCAGTCCTGCCAGATTCCAGGTACCGCCGGCCATCATGGCCAATTGGCCATTGCCGAACAACTGGGCGGCTTCGCCATAGCCCAGGCTCTTGGGGCTGACATTCCACTGGTTGTAGAGATTGGCCCAGAAGGTTGCTCCCTTGGTCCAGGCCTCGCTGTCCAGGTAGCCGGCAGCCGTGACCCCGTCCGGGGCGACAACATCAGTGCCCAGCGATTCTCCCAGGGTCTGCAACTGATAGAGCTCACCGAACTGTTCGACCGTAAAACCATAGGTCGTGATGCGGCCATTGTCCCGGACCGTCAGCTTCTGCGCAGCGTCGGCCACCTGCTCCCAGGTCCAGCGCTTGGTTGAGGCCAGTTCATCCACCTCTGCCTGGCTGGCGCTTTCGCCGGCAGTCAGCCCGTCGGGCGGGGTCAGACCGGCCGCCTCGAACAGCGCCTTGTTGTAGAACAGCACCTGGGCTGAGTTGTTGATGGGCAGGGCGAACTGGGTGCCGTCATAGGCGCCGGCCTCGAGCGCGCTGCTCACCAGCGTCGATGTGTCGATCGTTGCGGCGACGGGCGCAAGAAAACCGCGCGACGCATAGCTGGCCACCAGGGGCGCATCCACGTAAACCAGATCGATCCCTGCATCGCCCGACCGAAGCCGCAGCTCGGCAACCTGGAAGAACTGCGCGAACGGATAGGGCTGCAGGTTGATCGTGACGCCCGGATGGGCAGCGGTGTAGGCGTCGGCAACCGCCTGCATGGCCGTTGTGTCTCCCCCCTCGATGACGATCATGTTGAGCGTGGTATCTTGGGCAAGCGCGGTGCCGGCAAGCAGGCCGGCCATGAGCGAAGCGGATAGGACAGTCTTGAAAAGTTTCATGATGCACCCGTGAAGCTGGAGGATTACGACGAGACGGAAAGGCGATTGGCGCCCCAGATCAGCGCCTGGGTAACCATTGCGGCGAAGCGCTCGGGGTCGGCCCTCATGGCCACGCCGACATTCTTGTTTCGGCTGTCATGCGCCGGGTCCTGGGGGCGGATGTCGATCAGCGTCTGGCCATAGGTTTCGCCTTCGCTGACGATCACCTCGCCGGGCAATTGGTGCACCTCGAACATGTCGGGTTCGATCAGATAGGCGATGGCACATGGGTCGTGCAGCGGCGCGCCCGGCTTGTCGGCGCCCGCGAAGCGATAATAGGTGCCGCAGTAGAAATCCATGATGTCGGCTACCGCATTGTCTCCCGCATGCGCTGCACGCACGGCATCCACATCGCTGCGGCGCAGCAGGGTCTGATGCGTCACGTTGAGCCCGAACATCACCAGTTTCACCCCGGATCGGAACACCATCCGTGCCGCATGCGCATCGGCCCAGATATTGAACTCGGCCGCCGCCGTAATATTGCCTTCGGTTGCCGAGCCGCCCATGAACACGATCTGCTTGATCTTGCCCGCCAGATCCGGCCGCATGGCCAAGACCAATGCCAGGTTCGTCATCGGACCGACGACCACAACGCTGATATCGCCCGGATTGGCATCGACCAGATCGATGATGGCCTGCACCGCGTGCTTGCCCTCGGCCTTGCGCGTGGTCGCGGCCAGCTCGATGCCGGCGCTGTCCAGTCCCGAAGGACCGTGAAATTCCGCCGGAAACGCATAGCGGTTGAGCAGGGGCAATTCGGCGCCACGATAGACCGGCACGTCCAGCCCGAACGCTTCGACGATCCGCAGCGCATTGTTGGTCGTATTGTCGACCGAGGCATTGCCGCACACCGTGGTAATCGCCTCGATAACGATCGAGTCGTGCCACGCTGCCAAAAGGATGGCAGCCATATCGTCATGGCCGGGATCGCAGTCGATAATGATCCGGTGGGGAGAGGTGTTCACGCGCAATGCTCACAGTATGTTCAAAAAACTGCGACATTACCGGAGCACAATCCGACGAGATTGCCGACCAGGGCGCCCAGTAACTCAACAGATCCTAGGGCAAGCTTAGGATGGACGACAGTTTTGCAACAGCGTACAATTCCGCCGTTCAGTTGAGTTTTAGTCAAGGGTATGATGCTGCACCTGTTGAATGCCGTTCGCGCTTTCGAGGTTGCCGCGCGCCTGGGCAGTGTGCGCCGGGCAGCCGATGAACTGCACGTCACGAGCGGCGCGGTCAGCCGGCACATCAAGAACCTCGAGGATGAACTCGGCATCACCCTGTTCGAGCGTGGCAATCGGTCGATGCGCCTCACCCCGCAGGCCAGGGCTTTCGCCGCCACGATAACCGAGGCGTTTGCCTCGATGACGCGCAGCGCCGAGCATCTGCGGACCGCCTCGAGCCAGTCGACCATCATGATTACCGCGCCAGATACCTTCATGCTCCGCTGGTTGGTCCCCAGGCTGCAAGGTCTTGAGCAGGCGCTGGGGGGCATATCGGTCCGGCTAACCACCTGGACGCGCGAGATCAATCCCGCCGATCGCTCCATCGACGTCTATGTCGGGGTTGGACCCTTGCTCGACATTCCCGGCATGACGGTGACTGCAGTGGCGCCGGAGACCTTCGGGCCGGTGATCAGTCCGCTATTGGCGCAGGGGCGCGAGCTCACCCCTGAGCTGCTCTGGTCCCTGCCGCGTCTCGATATCCGCTGGCCCCCGGACATGTGGACCAATTGGGCCCGCGATGCCGGTGTGGTTTTGCCGCGGCGCGAAACCATCTGGTACGATGCGCTGTCGTTCAGCGTGCAGGCTGCTGAAGCCGGCTTGGGCGTGGCCATCGGCCCCGGCCCCGCAGTCGCCGATGCGCTCAGGCATGGCAGCCTGATTGCCCCTCTCGGCATGGTGACCCGGCAGGGCAGCTGGTTTCTTGCCTGGCGTGAGGACCGATCCAATCGCACCATGCAGCTTGTTCGTCGCTGGTTCCAGCAACAGATGGCTGCCAGCTGAGCCTCGCCTGCACACCGGGCTTGCCGATGGGTTCGGCACATTCCGCGCGCTCATGGCGGTTGCGGCACGATCCTGCAGGCTCTTCCCGGCAACCTTCAGCTGCCGTAACCAGGCTTCTTCTCGCCCGCCTCGATGCGGAACGGCAGGATATTCTCGGGCGGCGGCAATGGGCAGACGGCGTGATCGGTGAAGGCGCAGGGCGGATTGAACGCCTTGTTGAAGTCGAGCACGATGCTGCCCTCACCTTCGCTCACCGCCTCGCCATAGACGAAGCGGGACGCGCCATAAGTCTCCGACTTCGAGGTGAGGTCACGCAGCACAAATTGCGGCTTCTGCGCGGTGCCATGGGTGGGCAATAGCGCGAAGCGCTGGCCGGCATGGGTGAACACGGCCTTGTGGGTAATCTGGACCGTGCTCGGAATGCCGGCAACCGTGTCGATCCCCGTGGTAATCGGTTGATCCAGACGTGACCATTCGGCGACAATGCGCCAGGCAGGATCGGTCGGGAAATAGCTCAATCCCTTGAAACTGGCGCGTTCGGGCGCCTCGGCATCGCGTGCGCGCAACGCGTTGCGACCGTCCATCGTGGTGACTTCAAAACGCAGGCTGCCGACCGAGAATTTGGGCGGGTTGGCAGCATCGGGCGTGAGGACGACAGCGGCCTGTCCGGCGGCCTCGGGCTGAAATACCAGCTTGCCCGGCGCCTGCGTGATGGTCCCGAGCCGGGCCGGGCCAGCCGGCAGGATGATGTCATTGTCCGCGGCCGAACCGATCCGTGCCACCCCGTCCTCCAGCCAGTATCGGCCGATGACGTTGAGCCAGCCATCCTCGGCGGTCAGATGCTCAAACCGCTTGGCCTGCCAATCGGCGATGGTCTGCTGGTAGTCCGTGGTCATGTCGACCTCCCCAAATGACGCCGGTCAGACCGGCATGCGCGGCACGCTGTCGATCAGCTTGCGCGTGTAGCTGTGTTGCGGTGCATCAAGAACCTGGCGCGTCTTGCCACTCTCCACGATCCGGCCGCGCTCGAGGATGACAATGTCCTCGCACAGCGAAGCGACGACGCTGAGGTCATGCGACACCAGCAACAGGGTCATCGATTGCGACAGCGATTGCAGCAGCGCAACGATCTTGACCCGCGTCGACAGGTCGAGCGCACTGACAGCCTCGTCGGCCAGCACCAGTTCGGGTCGGGCAACGATGGCGCGCGCAATGGCAATGCGCTGGCGCTGGCCGCCGGAAAACTCATGCGGGTAGCGACCCATGGCATCTTCGCCCAGGCCCACTGACAGCAGTGCCGCCTTGACCGCCTCGTCGACAGGCCCGGCAATACGCAGCGAGCGCAGCGGCTCGGCGATAATGTTCTTCACTCTTTGCCGCGGGTCGAGCGACGAATAAGGGTCCTGGAACACCGCCTGCACAGATTTTCGATAGCCGCGCATGAAGCTTCTGTCTGCGGTATCCAGCGGGCTGTCGCCAAAACGGATAGAGCCGGCCGTTGGACGGTTCAGCCCGAGCAGCAGTCGCAGCAGCGTTGTCTTGCCCGAGCCGGATTCGCCCACAATCCCCAGGCTGCGGCCCCGATGCACGACCAGACTGACGTCGTCGAGCACCATTCGGCCGCGCCCATAGCCAAAGCTGACATGATCAACGCTGAACAGGCTCATCGGACACCACCCAGCGCCCGGTCGAGTGTCTGCGCTGCCTGCACGAGCTCCTTGGTATAGGGCTGGGCGGGCGCCCGCAGCACAGCTTCCACCGCGCCTTGTTCCACCGCTCTGCCCTGCCGCAGCACCGTTACCTGGTCAACCACCTTGGCGACGACCGGCAGGTCGTGGCTGATGAACAGCAGCCCCATTCCCAGATCCCGCACCAGACTGTCGAGCAGGCGCAGGATCTCGGCCTGCGTTGTAACGTCCAGCGCCGTGGTCGGCTCATCGGCGATCAGCAGCTTGGGCCGGCAGGCCAGCGCCATGGCAATGGCGACGCGCTGCCGCTGGCCGCCGGAAACCTCATAGGGATAGGCGCGGGCAATACGCTCTGGTTGCGGCAGCGAGACCCGCTCGATCAGGCTGAGCACCTCGCTTTCGATATTGCGCGGATCCAGCCCCTCGCGACGAAAGCGTCGGCGCACCGGCTCGGCAATCTGCCGACCCAGCCGCATCAGCGGATCGAGCGCCGTCAACGGCTCCTGAAAGACCACCGCACTGGCCACCCCGCGCAAGCGGCCCATCGTCGCTTCGCCGGCCCCAACCACTTGCTGGCCATCGAGCAGGATTGACCCGCTGGCGACGATGTCACGTGGCAACAGCCCGGTGATGGCCATGGCCGTCAGTGACTTGCCCGACCCCGATTCTCCGATCAGGCCCATCCGGCCACCCGGCTCGATGCCAAAGGACAGGTCGGACACCAGCTCGCTGTCGCCGGTCCTGATACTCAACCCCTGCACGGACAACAGGCTCATCGGCTGTTCCTCCTGGTGGGGTCGGCAAGATCGCGAAGCCCGTCGGCGAACAGGTTGATGCCAATCACCAGCAGCAGCAGCGCCAGGCCCGGCGCGATGGCCCCGAACGGGGCAGCATAGACCGTGCTCTGGGCTTCCTGCAGCAGACGGCCCCAGGAGGCATTGGGCGGCGGCGCGCCCAGCCCCAGATAGGACAAGGAGGCTTCGGCAATGGCCGCCAGCCCGAATTGCAGCGCAAAATTGACCAGCAGCGTCGGCCAGATATTGGGCAGCACATGCTTGACGACGATCATTGGCCAGCTCGTGCCCGAAGTCCGGGCCGCCGTGATATAGTCCATCTGCAGCACGCGCTTGGCCAGGATGCGGGTCAGCCGGCCGACAATGGCCGAAAGGGCGATGCCGAGCGCCAGGATCGCCGACCACAATGTGGCCGTCTCGCTGGCCGCGACCACCAGCATGGCCAGCAGCAGCGTTGGAAAAGCGATAAGGATGTCGAGTGCCGCAGCCAGCGCGTCGTCGAGCCACTTGCTGGCAAAGGCTGCGAGCAGACCCATGGTGACGCCTATGACGGCGCCGATAGCCACCGCCCCTGCCCCGACCTGCAAGGCGATGCGGGCGCCGATCATGATCTGGGAGAACACGTCCCGCCCCAACCTGTCGGTGCCGGCCAGATGCGTCAGCGACGGCATCTCCAGCCGCCCGCCGGCTGTACTGGAGGGATCGTATGGCGTCCACACCAGCGACAGCAGCGCCGCGGCGACGTTGAGCCCGACCAGGATCAGCCCGATCGAAAACGTCCATGAATGCCGGGTGCGCTTGCGCGACACCGGCTCGAGGGCATCGGCCGGAGCGGTCATGACGCGGTCCCGGTGCTGCGGTCGCGCAGCCGGGGATCGACCAGACGCTGGATGATGTCTGCAACAAAGCCGATCAGCAGGACCAGCAGGGTCGAGACGAACAGCACGCCCTGCACATTGGGATAGTCACGCTGGGAAATGCCGAGCAACAGCATCGAGCCCAGTCCGGGCAGGGCGAACACTTTTTCCACCACCACCGCGCCCAGGAAGGTCGAGGCAAGCTCGATGCCCAGAATGGAAATAATCGGTACCGAACCATTGCGGATGCCATGGCGCACCAGGGCTTCGCCAAAGCCTGAACCAAGCGCCCGCGCGGTGCGCAGATAGTCGCTCCCCAGCACATCCTGCGTCGCCGAGCGCACATAGCGCAGCAGGGACGATGCCATGACAATGGCAACGGTCAGCACCGGCAGCGCCAGGTCGCGCATGACGTTGAGTGGATCTTCCCAGCCGCGCCGCGGGAAACCGCCCGAGGGAAACAGCTTGAGATTGATGGCAAAGACGGTCACCAGCAGAATGCCGACCCAGAAGACCGGAATGGCGATGCCCAGCTGCGACACGACCGAGATCGCCGCGCCATACCACCTGTCCGCCCGGGTGGCCGCAATGATGCCGAATGGCACCGCCAGCAGGATGGCCAATACGAAGGCGAAAAGCGTCAGCGGCACTGTCACCGTCAGCCGATCGAGTATTTCACCGCCAACGGAAGCCTTGCTGACAAACGAATTGCCCAGATCGAACCGGGCAAGACTGCCGACGAAACTGACGAACTGGGCGGCCAGCGGCAGGTCGGAACCCACCTGCGCCC
>TARA_R110002124_G_scaffold109676_17_pt1 | contig 17429 bp, 13 predicted proteins | sample TARA_R110002124 | Tara Oceans TARA_R110002124 (sample SAMEA4397445) | marine metagenome | biome: Polar Biome; feature: [SRF] surface water layer (ENVO:00010504); material: water (ENVO:00002006), including particulate matter (ENVO:01000060) such as... | depth 5 m | reverse complement strand
CCCGTCCGCCCGGTGAGCGTCGTCCCGCCGGTGCCGGCATGGCACCGATTGGCAATGTGCCGCCTGCCGGCCCGAACGAGGCCGATGGCCGCAAGATTCGCTCGGGTTCGCCGCAGGTGCGGCCGACCACCGAAGCCGAACTGGAAAATGCACGACGCGCCTCGCGCGCCACGCCAGAGCGCCCCACCCGGCGCACCGGCCAGGAAAATGCCCGTGGCCGCCTGACGGTGACCAATGCCGGGGCCGAAAGCGATCGCGATAAGGGTCCATCCCTGGCCGCCATGCGCCGCCGCCGCGACAAGAAGATGGGCCGCAACCAGCAGGAAGCGCCAAAGCTGCTGCGTGAAGTGATCATTCCCGAAGCCATCACGGTTGCCGAACTGGCCAACCGCATGGCCGAGCGGTCTGTCACAGTGATCAAGATGCTGATGGCACAGGGCCAGATGGCCACCATCAACGACGTGCTCGATGCCGATACGGCCGAGCTGATCGCCACCGAGCTGGGCCATACGGTCAAGCGCGTGTCCGAAGCGGACGTCGAAGAAGGTCTTTATGACCTGCCTGCCGACGACAAGGCCGAGGATCTGACTGATCGTGCCCCGGTGGTGACCATTATGGGTCACGTCGACCACGGCAAGACCAGCCTGCTCGACGCGATCCGCGAAGCCAGTGTGGTTTCGGGTGAAGCCGGTGGCATCACCCAGCATATCGGCGCCTATCAGGTCGAAAAGAACGGCACCAAGATCACCTTCCTCGACACCCCGGGCCACGAGGCGTTCACCGCCATGCGTGCCCGCGGTGCCCAGGCGACCGATATTGCGGTGCTGGTGGTTGCCGCCGATGACGGCGTGATGCCGCAGACCATCGAATCGATCAAGCATGCCAAGGCAGCCGGCGTGCCGATCATCGTGGCCATCAACAAGATGGACAAGCCCGATGCCGATCCGCAGCGGGTGCGCACCGAACTGTTGCAGCATGAAGTGTTCGTCGAATCGATGGGCGGCGACGTGCTGGACGTGGAAGTGTCGGCCAAGACCGGCAATGGCCTCGACAAGCTGCTCGAGACCATCCAGCTGCAGGCCGAAGTGCTCGAGCTGCGCGTGGCCCGCGATGGCCGCGCCGAAGGCCTGGTCATCGAAGCCAAGCTCGATCGTGGCCGCGGTGCGGTCGCCACCGTGCTGGTGCAGCGCGGCACCCTGTCGATCGGCGACATCCTGGTCGCCGGTACCGAATTTGCCCGCGTGCGTGCCCTGATCAACGACAAGGGCGAGCAGGTCAAGCAGGCCGGTCCGTCCACGCCTGTTGAAGTGCTGGGCTTTACCGGCGTGCCGAGCGCGGGCGACCGCTTCTCGGTCGTGGAAACCGAAGCGCGGGCCCGTGAAGTCACCGAATATCGTCAGCGCGCCATCCGTGAAAAGACGGCCGGCGGCGGCGCCACCAGCCTCGAGCAGATGATGAATCAGCTCAAGGTTGCCGGCATCGCCAAGTTCCCGCTGATCATCAAGGGCGACGTGCAGGGTTCGGTGGAAGCCATCGTGGCCTCGCTCAACAAGCTCTCGACCGACGAAGTGTCGGCGCAGATCCTGATGAGCGCGGTGGGTGGTATCACCGAATCGGACGTCACCCTGGCGGCGGCATCGAACGCCATCGTCATCGGCTTCAACGTGCGTGCCAACAAGCAGGCGACCGAGCTGGCGACCCGCGACGGGATCGAAATTCGCTACTACAACATCATCTACGATCTGGTCGATGACGTGAAGAATGCGATGAGCGGTCTGCTCAAGCCGGAACGCCGCGAAACCTTCATCGGCAATGCGGAAATCCTGGAAGTCTTCACGATCACCAAGGTCGGCAAGGTTGCCGGTTGCCGGGTCACCGAAGGCATTGTGGAACGTGGCGCCGGCGTGCGCCTGATCCGCGACAACGTCGTTATCCACGAAGGCAAGCTCAAGACGCTCAAGCGCTTCAAGGACGAAGTCAAGGACGTCCAGACCGGCCAGGAATGCGGCATGGCGTTCGAGAACTACGAAGACATGCGCCAGGGCGATGTCATCGAATGCTTCCGCGTCGAGACCGTGCAGCGCACGCTCTAGTCGACGACAACCAGACATGGAAAAGGGCGCGGTTCACACCGCGCCCTTTTTTCTGCATCCTGCCTGCCGTGAATGGCGCCGGCCGCCGCCGGTTCACCACTTAATCGAAACGGCCGCAGCGTCATGCCGCCCTTTGACGGCAGCGAGATGCCCGACGGGCATCAGGCAGCGGCCAGCATGCCTATTCGGCAGCGGCCTTGAGGTCATCATCACGCTGGTCGGTGATGGCGAGCAGTTCGACCACTTCGCGCTTGCGGCGGATGCGGACCCGCTTGATGCGCCGGCTGTCAGCCGCCAGCACCTCGAATTCGAAGCCTTCGAGCTTGCTGACGCGTTCGCCGCGCTTGGGCACATGGCCGGCCAGATCGAAGATCAGCCCGCCAATGGTGTCGACCTCATCGGCATATTCGCCGGGATCGAAGTCCGGGCCGATCATGGCCTGCACGTCGCTGAGCTCGGCGCGCGCATCGGCGATATAGACATCAACGCCAACCTTGCGGATCAGCGAGGCGGCCAGTTCGTCGTGCTCGTCCTCGATTTCGCCGACAACGGCCTCGAGCAGGTCCTCAATGGTGACCAGGCCGTCGGTGCCGCCATATTCGTCGACCACGATAGCCATGTGCACCCGGGAGGCCCGCATGGACTGCAGCAGGTCGCCCACCGGCATGAAGGTGGGCACGAACATGGCCGTGCGCACGAAGTCGAACTTGCCCAGCTTCTGCTTGAGCACGCTCGATACCAGCTTGACCGGCACCGGCTTGGTCGGATCGTCCACCGGAGCGGTGATCTTGCTGAGCGCATCCTTGACATGGATGAAGCCCAGAATGTCGTCGAGCCCGTCGTCGAACACGGGCAGGCGCGAATGTCCCACGGTGCGGAAGCGCGCCAGCAGGTCGCCCAGGTTGCAATCGGCGTCGATCGCCTGGATGTCGCTGCGCTCCACCATCACGTCGCCAACCGAGACATTGGAGAGCTTGAGCACATTTTGCAGGATGGTCCGCTCGCTCTCGGAAAAGTCCGCGGTTTCAGCGCTGCCCTGTTCGTCCAGGGCGACCTGGAGGTCGTCGCGCAGCGAAACCGTGCCGCGGGCCAGCATGGCCTTGAGACGGTTCCAGATCGATGGCCCCCGCGCAGGCACGGAGGCGGGACTAGAAGGAGGCTCGGATTTGGTGGGCGCCGAGGGGCCCAGACTGTCGGTGTCGTTCATGTTTTCTCGCTGCCTGATGGCAGCTCACTGTCCTTATGGAAGACGAAATGCGTCCGCGCGATTGCCGTTCCAGCCTCAGTCGGCATAGGGATCATCGATCCCCAGGCTCGCCAGTATCTGGGTTTCAAGGCTTTCCATCTGAAGAGCCTCGGCATCGGAGAGATGATCATAGCCTAAAATGTGCAAAAATCCATGCACCACGAGATGGGTAAAATGATCGGGGAAACTGGTGCCCTGTTCGCGCGCCTCACGTTCGATGGTTTCGCGCGCCATGGTGATGTCGCCCAGGATGCCGACGACCGGCGCAAAGGGCTCGATCTGCGGGAAGCTCAGCACATTGGTCGAGCTGTCCTTGCCGCGCCACTGCCGGTTGAGTTCGTGCTGTTCGGTATCATCGGTAAGGACGATGGCCAGTTCTGCAGCACCCTTCACCCTGGCGTTGGACTGCTTGAGCGCGGCCATGACAGCGCGCTCGGCCAGAGGATCGAGATCCTCCGGCCAGGCGTCGTCATTGCGGATAATGGCAATTTCGAGCGGAGAGGACGTCAGCGTGCGGCCTCTTGAATTGCCTTTTCGGCGAGCCGTTTTGCCGTGTCGGCCTCGTAGGCGCGCACGATGCGGCCCACCAGGGCGTGACGCACCACGTCCTTGTCGTTGAAGCGGGTTATATGCACGCCTTCAACGCCATCGAGCAGATTGACGGCCTCGACCAGCCCCGATTTTTCACCGCGCGGCAGATCGACCTGGGTCGGATCGCCGGTGACGATCATCTTGGAGTTTTCGCCCAGACGGGTCAAAAACATCTTCATCTGCATGGAGGTGGTGTTCTGGGCTTCGTCGAGGATCACCACGGCATTGGCCAGGGTCCGACCGCGCATGAAGGCCAGCGGCGCCACTTCGATGATGCCCGAGGTGATGCAGCGCTCGACGTTTTCGGGCTTCATCATGTCGTAAAGCGCGTCATAGAGCGGGCGCAGATAGGGGTCCACCTTCTCCTTCATGTCGCCGGGCAAAAAGCCCAGGCGCTCGCCCGCTTCGACGGCGGGACGCGAGAGGATGATGCGATTGATATCGCCGCGCTCGAGCAGGCTGGCGGCATGGGCCACCGCCAGATAGGTCTTGCCGGTACCGGCCGGGCCGATGCCGAACACCAGTTCGGCGCGGTCCATGGCGCGGATATAGCCGTCCTGGGACGGGGTGCGGGCGACGACGGTGGATTTGCGCGTGGCGATCTGAGCCATGCGCACCTTGCCCTTGCGCTCCAGGGTGGGGAGCGTGAGCTGGCTGTCTTCGGTCTGGATCATGCGGATGACGCCATCGACTTCGGAAATGTCGACGGTGCGGCCTTCTTCGAGACTGCCATAGAGCGACTCAAGCACGCGGCGCGCCTGATCGACGGCGCTGGCGGCGCCCTTGAGCAGAACATGATTGCCGCGGGGAATGGCTGATACCTTGAGGCGCTGTTCAATCAACGCCAGGTTCTGATCGAAATCGCCATACAGCTGGGCTGCCAGACGATTGTCTTCAAAAGCGAGTTCGAGTTGGGATGCGAGTGCGTTGTCTGCTGTCGGGGACAAGTGCCTGCTCAAACTGGTATGGCTCCACGCTCAGCGCGGCTGCGGGCTTGCGCCGCGACTACAAAACAAGGCTAGGCCGATTTGGTTGCCCTGTCTGTAGCAATATTGTGACGCTTCGGACCGACCGCAAGGCCGGGCTATCGCTCCAGTGGTGCGATTTCAGGTCGGAAGGCCATGCGAGCTGCGTTCGAATGACAGCGAAACAAGGGCCATAGTCCCGCCCCTTAAGCGGCCACGCTCACCTTGAGCCGGCCGACCAGCGAGTTGGTGCTCGTCCCGATGATCTCCACCTGATGGATGGAGCCGATCAGGTCGGGCGAACCGTCCAGATGCACTGCCTGCAGATAGGGCGAGCGACCACCCACCTGGCCGGGCATGCGGCCGGGACGTTCGATCAGCACCGGCAGGGTCTTGCCGACGCAGGCGGCGTGAAACGCGCTCGTCTGGGCATTGACCAGATCCTGCAGCCGCCAGAGGCGTTCGTTCTTGACGTCCTCGGGCACCTGGTCGCCCAGATTGGCGCCCGGCGTGCCGGGACGGGTGGAATATTTGAAGGAATAGGCCGAGGCATAGCCGACATCGGCGATAATCCTGAGCGTGTCCTCGAAATCGGCATCGGTCTCGCCGGGAAAGCCGACGATGAAATCGCCCGAGAGCGCCATATCGGGGCGGGCTGCCTTGATACGGGCGATGACATCGAGATATTCGGCCGCCGTATGCCGCCGGTTCATGGCCTTGAGAATGCTGTCGCTGCCGGACTGCACCGGCAGGTGCAGATAGGGCATCAGGATACCGAGGTCGCGATGGGCCGCTATCAGTGCGTCATCCATGTCGCGCGGGTGGCTGGTGGTGTAGCGCAGGCGCTCCAGACCCTCGATCTCGGCCAAGAGATAGGCCAGTTCGCCCAGGCTGACACTGCGACCGCTGGCGTCGAGCCCGTGATAGGCGTTGACGTTCTGGCCGAGCAGGGTGATTTCCTTGACCCCGGCATCGACCAGACCGCGCGCCTCGGCGATGACCTGATGCACGGGGCGGCTGGTTTCGGCGCCGCGGGTATAGGGCACCACGCAGAAGCTGCAGAACTTGTCGCAGCCTTCCTGCACGGTCAGAAAGGCGGTCAGGCCGCGCTTGATGGTGATTTCCTTGCGCGCAGCCGGCAGGTGCTCGAACTTGTCTTCCTCGGGGAAGTCGGTGTCCACGATGGGCTTTTTCAGCGCCGGGTGCAGATGGCGCTGGCCTTCGGCGCGCGCCAGCATCTCGGGCAATTTGTGATAGGCCTGCGGCCCGAACACCATGTCGACCACCGGGGCACGGCGGGCAATTTCCTCGCCCTCGGCCTGCGCCACGCAACCGGCGACGCCGATCAGCATGTCGCCCCCCATGGCGCGGCGTTCACCCTGGATTTCCTTGAGCCGGCCGAGTTCGGAAAATACCTTCTCGCTGGCCTTTTCGCGGATGTGGCAGGTGTTGAGCAGCACCAGATCGGCCTGGCCCATGTCGAGCGTGGTTTCATAGCCGTGCGGCACCAGCGCATCGCTCATGCGGTCGCTGTCATAGACATTCATCTGACAGCCATAGGTCTTGATGAAGAGTTTTTTGGTGTTGGCGCGCATCTCGGTCATAGCGGGCTCATACCAGAGGACGCAAGCTTATCAAAGCACCTGCAACCCTTGGGGCCCCTCGCGGGTTCTGTTTTCAACCAAGCAGGAGATTTTTCATGACCGAAACGCCCAAAAAGAAACCAACGGACGATGCTGCCGCCATGAAGGACGGCAAGAAGCCGGGCCCCGACGCGTCGCCGGTCCAGGTGCGCAATGCCGGCGAGGAAGCCCAGCCGGACAAGACCAAGAACTGGGATGAGCAGGACGAGGCCGTTGACGAGAGTTTTCCGGCCAGCGACTCCAGCGCGAAATACTGAGGGCTTGCGATGGGGGCAGCAGTGGCAGTAATTCCAATGGCTGGAGATGTTCCAGCCCGGCCCTGATCGAGGGCCGGGCCCCGGCACAGCGCCGATGATGATTTGAGTTTGGCCAAGAAAGTGCGGCATGATTGGAACATCCCCCAGCAGTTCACCGCAGGCCGCCCCGGCGAGCCGCAAGCCTTCACGCTCCCTGCCTGTCGCCTTCTATCTGTTTGCCCTGGTGCTGGTGATCCTGGTGCCGGCCCTCGTGGTGTCGCTGGTACTGCTCAACCGCAACAACCAGGCCCAGGAAGAGGTCGTGCGCGGCCTCACCAATGCCACCGTGCAGGCTATCGGCCAGTCGGTCGAGCGCGAAATTGCCGGCATGGCGACGACATTGCGCGTGCTTTCCACCAGCGAATTGCTCAAGGCCGATCAGCTCGACGAATTCCATGACCGGGCCGTCACGGCGCTGGCCGGCAGCGGCGCCTATCTGATCGCGATGGACCCCAATTTCGGCCAATTGCTCAATACGCGCGTGCCCTATGGCACGCCCCTGGGCACGACCTCGGACCCTGCCACGGCGGCGCAGACCCTCGAGCGGGGCATGGTGGCGGTGTCGGGCCTGTTCTTTGGCAAGACCGCCGACCGCTGGGTCTTCAATGTTCTGCTGCCCGTGCCGGACAATGACAAGGTGCCCCTGCTGGCGCTCACGCAGAATGCTGACAATCTCGCCCGGGCCCTGCAGACCCGGCAATTGCCCACTGGCTGGCAGGCCGCGCTGGTCGACAATGGCAATCTGGTGGTGGCGGCAACCCCCGGCGCCGGTTTCGCGACCGGTGCGGTGCTGCCCATGCGGCAGACCCTGGTCCCCACGCCCGATGAGTGGCGGCGCGAACGGTTTGATGGCCAACAGGTGGTGACGGCCGAATGGCGCTCGGGCCTGTCGGGGTGGCAGGTGATTGCCTGGGCCTCCACCGATGCGGTGGACCGTCCCCTGGGCGATGCGCTGCTGTGGCTGGCCGCCTGGGGCGTCATCATCGCGCTGGCGGCAGCCTTGCTGGCCTTTCTGATCGCCGAGCGTATCGGCCTTTCGGTGCGCGGGCTGCGGCGCGATGCGCAGCGGCTGGGCCGGGGCGAGCATGTTGCCGCCAAGGATTATCCCGTCGCCGAGATCGCCGAAGTATCCCGGGCGCTGGCTGACGCCTCGGAGTCGCGGCAGGCGGCCGACAATGAAGTGCGGTTCCTGATGCGCGAAGTGGCGCATCGCTCCAAGAACCAGATGACGGTGATCGCCGCGATGGCCCGGCAGACGGCGCGCGGCGCCAGTGACGTGCCCGCCTATGTGCAGGCCTTCGAGCGCCGGATTCTGGGCCTGGCGCGCTCCACCGATCTGCTGCTCACCCATGGCCGGGCAGGCGTCGCGCTGCAGGAGCTGGTCGAGAGTCAGATTGCCCCGTTCAGCCCCCCCGATTCTGGCAGGGTCAGCATTGCCGGCCCGGCCGTACGGCTCAACATGCAGGCTGCCCAGATCCTGGGCATGGCGCTGCATGAGCTGTCCACCAATGCGGTCAAATACGGGGCCTTTGGCGAAGGTGGCGGCTCGCTGACCGTCGGCTGGACCGTCAGCGATACGCATCTGGGCTTTTTCTGGCGCGAGACCGTGCCGCAGGTCCTGGTCAGCAATGAGCGGGTCGGCTTTGGCACGACCGTGCTCAAATCCATGGTCGGCCATTCGCTGGGGGCCGAGGTCGAGCGGCTGTGTCACGCCAATGGCATGGAATGGCGCTTTTCGATTCCGCTCGATGCCATCGATCCGGACTGGGCGCCGGCACCCGACACCGAGATGCCGGAAGAATAAATTCTGGCGTTGCGCGCCCGCTTGCACTATAGGGACGCCTGTCTCTGGCTGCAAAGTCAGCGGCATTCACGGCCCCTCCTGGACGACATCCCGGCCGGGGCGACCCAATCCTCTTTTGAAAGGATCTATCCGATGTCGATCACTGCTGAGCGCAAAAGCGCCCTGATTCAGGAATACGCAACCACACCAAACGACACCGGCTCGCCGGAAGTTCAGGTGGCGATCCTGTCCGAGCGCATTGCCAACCTCACCGAGCACTTCAAGGACCATGGCAAGGATAACCATTCCCGCCGCGGCCTGCTCAAGCTGGTTTCGACCCGTCGCAGCCTTCTTGATTACGTCAAGAAGGTCGATGAAAGCCGTTACAAGACCTTGATCGAAAAGCTCGGCCTGCGCCGCTAGGCGCGCCAGTAGAATTGCGGGTGCGGGGAGCCTTTCTCCGCACCCGCCTTCGTTGTGATGCTCTGCCATCGAGCAAATGGGCAGACCTGCAGCGATAAGCGTAGACCGGCGAATGCCGGAGCATGGCAGGATTATTGGCCGCTCCTCCGCCTCACGCTCGCAAAATCATCCCTGATTTTGATGTTGTGAGGCGCCCCGACAGTCGGGGAGCTGCTTGTTGTCTTGCCCATGTTTCGTCATTGCCAGACGCCAACAGCGCCTGATTTTGAGCCCGGGTCACACATGGGGTGGGACAGCGGGTGCGGGTGCACCGAATGAGTTCGCGGGATGACCTACGCCCCTGCGTTACCGCTCAGACGGCAGAAATGGAAAGACGAAACAGATGACGATCAATTTTGATCACCACAAGGTCGAGCTCAACTGGGGCGGTCAGCCCCTGACGCTGGAAACCGGCAAGATGGCCCGCCAGGCCGATGGCGCCGTGCTCGCTACCCTGGGTGAAACCGTGCTGCTGGCCACAGTTGTCAGCGCCAAGTCCGCCAAGCCGGGCATCGATTTCTTCCCGCTCACCGTCAACTACCAGGAAAAGTACTTTGCCGCCGGCAAGATTCCCGGTGGTTATTTCAAGCGCGAAGGTCGCCCGACCGAGAATGAAACCCTCACCAGCCGCCTGATCGACCGTCCGATCCGTCCGCTGTTCCCAGCCGGCTACAAGCACGAGACCCAGGTGGTCGTCACCGTCTTGCAGCACGACATGGAAAACAATCCGGACGTGCTGGCGATCGTGGCCGCTTCGGCAGCCCTGACCATTTCGGGCGTGCCCTTCATGGGCCCGATCGGCGCGGCGCGCGTCGGCTATGTCGATGGCGAATATGTGCTGAACCTGCCCGTTGACCGGCGCAGCGAGTCCAAGCTCGACCTGGTCATGGCCGGCACCGACGACGCCGTGCTGATGGTGGAATCGGAAGCCAAGGAACTCAGCGAAGAAGTGATGCTGGGCGCCGTGATGTTCGGCCATGCCGAAAGCCGCAAGGTGATCCAGGCAATCATCAAGCTGGCCGAGCTGGCTGCCAAGGATGCGCGCGACTTTGAACCCCATGACACTTCGGCGCTCGAAGCCGAAATGCTGGGCGTTATCGAAGCGGACCTGCGCACTGCCTACAAGCAGACCAAAAAAGAAGAGCGCTACGCTGCCGTTGACGCGGTCAAGGCGACCGCCAAGGCCCACTTCGCCGAGCGCATCGAATCCGGCGAAATATCGGCCGAAGACGTGGGCGCCGTGTTCAAGGAACTGCAGGCCAAGGTCGTGCGCTGGAACGTGCTGGACACCGGTCTGCGCATTGACGGTCGCGATCTGAGCACCGTGCGGCCCATCGTGTCGGAAGTCGGCGTGCTGCCGCGTACCCATGGTTCGGCCATCTTCACCCGTGGCGAAACCCAGGCGCTGGTCGTTGCAACGCTGGGCACGGGCGATGACGAGCAGTACATCGACAGCCTCGAGGGCACCTACAAGCAGAACTTCCTGCTGCACTACAACTTCCCTCCATACTCGGTTGGCGAAGCCGGTCGCATGGGTTCCCCGGGCCGTCGCGAAATCGGCCATGGCAAGCTGGCCTGGCGCGCGATCAACCCGGTCCGTCCATCGGCTGAAGAGTTCCCCTACACGATCCGCATCGTCTCCGAGATCACCGAGTCGAACGGCTCGTCCTCGATGGCAACGGTGTGCGGCACCTCGCTGGCGCTGATGGATGCCGGTGTGCCGCTGGCCCGTCCGGTGGCCGGCATTGCCATGGGCCTGATCCTTGAAGGCGAAAAATTCGCCGTGCTCAGCGACATCCTGGGTGACGAAGATCATCTGGGCGACATGGACTTCAAGGTCGCCGGTACCGAAGCGGGCGTTACCAGCCTGCAGATGGACATCAAGATCGCCGGCATCACCGAGGAGATCATGAAGATCGCCCTCGAGCAGGCCAAGGGCGGCCGCATCCACATCCTGGGCGAAATGGCCAAGGCCATCACCGCGTCCCGTTCGGAAGTGGGCGAGTTCGCACCGCGCATCGAGACCATGAAGATCCCGACCGAAAAGATCCGTGAAGTGATCGGCACCGGCGGCAAGGTGATCCGCGAGATCGTCGAAAAGACCGGCGCCAAGATCAATATCGACGACGATGGCACGATCAAGATCTCGTCCTCGGTGGGTAGCGAGATCGAAGCGGCCATCAAGTGGATCAAGTCGATCACCGACGAAGCCGAAGTGGGCGCCATCTATCAGGGCACCGTGGTCAAGACCGCCGATTTCGGCGCGTTCGTGAACTTCTTCGGCGCCAAGGACGGCCTGGTGCACATCTCCCAGCTGGCCGAAGCCCGCGTTGCCAAGACCACCGATGTGGTCAAGGAAGGCGACAAGGTCTGGGTCAAGCTGCTCGGCTTTGACGAGCGCGGCAAGGTGCGCCTGTCGATGAAGATCGTCGATCAGGCAACCGGCAAGGAAATCGTCGAGGCTGCTGCCGAGTAATCGGCCCGTCCGACAGACAGGAGAGGCCCGCAGCGATGCGGGCCTTTTTTATGCCGTTGCAAATCGGCAACACTGCCAAACCCATCACATTGGCGAGAGGAACCCTCTGGGATACAGCACGTTGCTGCAGTGAGGCTTTCCTGCACTAGCGAAGCACACTCTCGCGCCGTAATTGCTTGCTCTCGCAGACCAATTGGCGTCCGCTCAGTCTTAGGGTATTATATTGATCTCTCGTCGTTTGTTCATGATTGGCGTGTCGGCTACTGCTCTGGCCGCCTGTTCCAGCACGCGTGCTCCGGTTGTCAGTGAGCCGCAAATCGACCCCTACTACCAGGCGATGTACGGTGCCGACTACACCGAGAAATTCCCGGTGGAGGCAACCGATCTGCGCCGCGTCGATCCGCAGTTCTGGCGCCAGGAAGTGCCCTATGTGACCACCGAACGGCCTGGGACGCTGGTTGTCGATACCCCCAACCACCACCTCTATCTGGTGATGGAAGGCGGTCGCGCCCTGCGTTACGGCGTGGGTGTCGGCAAGTCCGAATCCCTGGTGTTCCGCGGCACGGCGACCATCGGGCGCAAGGCGCAGTGGCCGCGCTGGACCCCGACCCAGTCGATGATCGCGCGCGAGCCCGATCGGTATGGTCCCTATGCCGGCGGCATGGAAGGCGGCCCCACCAATCCGCTCGGCCCGCGCGCGCTCTACCTCTACAAGGATGGTCGCGACACGCTGTTCCGCCTGCACGGTACCACCGAGCCCTATACCATCGGCACCAATGTCTCCTCGGGCTGCATCCGCCTGATGAACCAGGACATCATTGATCTGTACGGCCGGGTGCCGACCGGCGCCAAGGTCGTGGTGATCAACGCCTGATCGGGCATGGCCGGGCCAATGCCGCGGCAGCGGTGATCCTTGCTTCGGAATCCGTAGTCACCGAGGCGAAATTCACTGCTGTCGCGACACTGGCCCGGGACACAGAAATGCAAAAGCCCCGATGAGCAATCATCGGGGCTTTTTGCTGTCTGGTGGATCGGGCGATCAGACCTGCTGGACGGATTCCACGCTGGGCACGAAGTGCCGCAGCAGGTTCTCGATGCCGCTCTTGAGCGTGGCGGTCGAGGAGGGGCAGCCCGAGCAGGCGCCCTGCATGTGCAGGAAGACGGTGCCTTCCTTAAACCCCTTGAAGGTGATGTCGCCACCATCCATGGCCACGGCCGGACGCACGCGGGTGGCCAGCAGTTCCTTGATCACTTCAACCGTTTCGCTGTCGGATTCTTCAAAGAACTCATCGACTTCATCGAGATTGGCGACGTCGGCGCCGCCTTCCACGATCACCGGCTTGCCCGAGAGGAAGTGGTCCATGATGACGCCCAGAATAGCGGGCTTGATATGGGCCCAATTGGTGTCATCCTTGGTCACCGAAATGAAATCGGAACCCATGAACACCCCGGTCACCCCGGAAATGGCAAACAGGCCGGTGGCCAGCGGCGAATTGGCCGAAGCCTCGAGGCTGCGGAAATCGCGCGGTTCGCCGACCAGCACGTCACGCCCGGGCAGGAATTTCAGCGTCGACGGATTGGGGGTGGCTTCGGTCTGGATAAACATGGCACGGCCCTCGCAACTGCGATTAGAATGCTTCTAAAATAGACTTTTGGTGGCCCAGCGCAAGGGTCTTTCGCGCCGGGCAGAGGGGCCATGCGTCTGGCTCAGCAGATGTCGATGATCTCGGCATCGCTCATGCGTCCGGGCACCACGGTAAGGGGAATGGGCAGGGCATGGGCCCGGCCGGCAAAGTGCATCACCAGCGGTCCGGGGCCTTCCCCCAGGGAGGAGGCGGCCAGCACGAGAATGGCTATGTCGCGATCCTCGTTGATCACCCGCTCGATCTGCTCGGCGCCTTCGCCTTCGCGGATCACCGATTCGACCTTTACCTCGCCAATATCGCGAATGCGGGCGAGGCGGGCATCGAGATTGCGTTCGGCCTCCTCGACGGCTTCAGCGCGCAACACATCCTCGACGCCCATGCCGATGAATTCGGGCTTTTCGACGATGCTCATCAGCACCACCGTGCCGCCGGTGCGCTTGACCCGATAGGCGGCAAAGGTCAGGGCACGATCGCATTCGACGGTCTCATCGATGACCACCAGAAACTTGCGCTTGTATTCGGTCTCATACATGGCGGGACCTCCTTAGCGGACAAAGCCGACAATGTTGCGGACATCATCCATGACGGGTTGGGCAATGGCGCGGGCACGCTGGGCGCCGTCGCGCAGAATGGTGTCGAGTTCGCCGCGATCGGCGAGCAGGCGCTGCATCTCCTGGGCAATCGGGGAAAGCACGGAAACGGCCAGATCGGCCAGCGCCGGCTTGAAGCTGCCCCAGCCCTGTCCGCCGAACTCGCCGAGCACATCATCGACCGAGCGGTTGGACAGGGCGGCAAAAATGCCCACCAGGTTCTCGGCCTCGGGCCGGCCGGCCAGCCCGGCGGCTTCGCCAGGCAGGGGCTGGGCATCGGTGGTGGCGCGCTTGATCTTTTTGGCGATCAGGTCGGCCCCGTCCATCATATAGATCACCGACAGGTCGGACTGGTCGGACTTGCTCATCTTCTTGGTCCCGTCCTTGAGACTCTTGACCCGCATCGCCGGGCCGGTGGCCAGGGTCTCGGTGATGGGGAAGAAGTCGCCCTTGTGGCCATTGGCCTTGATCTGCTTTTTGAAGTCGTGGTTGAATTTCTTGGCGATATCGCGGGTCAGTTCGAGATGCTGGCGCTGATCCTCGCCCACCGGCACGGCGGTGGACTGGTAGAGCAGGATATCGGCGGCCATCAGCGAGGGATAGGCAAACAGGCCCAGCGAGACATTCTCGGAGTTTTCGCCGGCCTTGTCCTTGAACTGGGTCATGCGCTCCATCCAGCCCATGCGGGCGACGCAGTTGAAGATCCAGCTCAGCTCGGCGTGTTCGATCACCTGGGACTGGTTGAAGATGATGGATTTTTTCGGATCGAGCCCGGCCGCGATATAGGCGGCGGCGATTTCATAGGTCCAGCGCTTGAGGTCGGCCGGGTCCTGCCAGACGGTGATGGCGTGCATGTCGACCACGCAATAGATGGTCTCGTGCGTTTCCTGCAGCGGCACGAAGCGGCGGATGGCGCCCAGATAATTGCCCAGATGCAGATCGCCCGAAGGCTTGATGCCCGAAAAAACGCGCGGAGTGAAAGCCATAAGCGAGATACCCATCAGTTTAGCAGCCTGCCGAATTACACCCGCCGGCGGGCCGGACGCAAGTCAGCTGCCCCGGCGCGGCCGGGCCAGCAATTGGCCCAGAGGCTGGGCGCCGGTGAAATGGACCAGGGTGAAATAGCTCGCCGCGCCGAACAGGCAGATGCCGAACAGCGCCGCGGCCTGGATGAGAAAGGGCGCGCCGGGCGCAAACAGGGCGGCGGCGCGCTGGCTGAACAGGTAGAGCACGCCGGCCATGGCCAGGGTATTGGCGATGGTCAGCAGGTGCCGGCGCAGCGAGCCGGGCGCCAGGACGAAATAGCCGCGCCGGGCCAGGAACACCGCCAGCAGCCCGGCATTGACCCAGGCCGAGATGGTGGTCGCCAGGGCGATGCCCAGATGCTGCAGGCTGGGGAACAGCCAGAGCGAGATGGCGATATTGACCATCACCGAGATGCCGGCAAAAATGGTGGGGGTGATGGTGTCCTTGCGCGAAAAAAAGCCCGGCTGCAGCACGCGCACCAGCACGAAGGCGGGCAGGCCCCAGGCGTAGCCGACCAGCGCCTGGGCCACTGGAACGGTTGCCGAAGCGTCAAAGGCACCGCGCTCGAACAGCACCCGCACGATGGGCACGGCCAGCACGGCCAGGGCCGCCGCGGCGGGCAGCGAGAGCACCATGGACAGCAGCAGCGACTGATCCTGGCTCTTGGCGGCAGCGGCGTCGCGGCCTGCGCTCAGATGCCGGCTCAGCTCGGGCAGCAGGACCGTGCCGATGGCGATGCCGATAATGCCCAGCGGCAATTGATAGAGCCGGTCGGCATAGCCCAGGATGGCAATTGTATTCTCGCCGCCCGAGGCGATGACGGTGCCCACGAAGATATTGATCTGGGTGATGCCGCCGGTCAGGATGGCCGGAATGGCCAGCCACCAGAAGCGGCGCACCTCGGCATTGGGGCGCGGGATGCCCAGCCGCGGCACAAAGCCGGCGCGTCGGATGGCGCCATAGACCAGCGCGAGCTGGGCAATGCCGCCCAGCATGGTGGCGATGGCGACCCAGAAGGCGGCATCTGCCTTGTCCTCGAGCACGAAAATGGCCAGCGGTATCAGCGCGGCGATATTGACGATGTTGAGGATCAGCGGCGCGAAGGCGGCAGCGAAGAACCGCCCCAGCGTATTGAGGATGGCGCCATAGGCGGCCATCAGCGACATGCAGGCCAGATAGGGGAACATGATGCGCGTGAGGTACACCGTCAGGGCAAACTTGGCCGGATCGTCGAACCCGGGCACAAACAGCGCCATGATGGGTTCCATGAAGATCTCGGCCAGAATGGTGACCACGACAATGGTGGCAAGCAGCCAGCTCATGATGCGGCTGGCCAATAGCTTGGCCTCGTCGACGCTCTGGGTTTCGAGGGCGGTGGAGAACAGCGGCACGAAGGCGGTGTTGAAGGCGCCTTCGGCGAACAGGCGCCGGAACAGGTTGGGAAAGCGGAAGGCGGCATAGAAGGCGTCGGTCACCGGCCCGACGCCGAGCACCGCCGCCATCAGCGCATCGCGGGCAAAGCCGGCGACGCGCGACAGCAAGGTGAGGCCACCCACCGACAGGAAATTGCGGTAAAGGCTCATGACGTGCGCAGGCCTGCTTCGCCTCTCCCTGTGGCGGAGAGGTCGGCCCGCCGGGCCGGGTGAGTGGGCCTTGTCCACGCCAGGCGCCACGGGAAGGCCCCCGCGCCCGCCGGCCAAGCCTGTCCTCGTGCGCGAAGCAACACGGGGGCCGTCGGCCTCTCCCCCAAAGGGAGCGGTGAAGCGCAGGCCGCGGCCTTACCCATTGGCCACCTTGGCAGCCGCATTGGGGTGGAATACCGCCATCAGCGCGTCGTGAATCTTGCGCTGCCGGGGCTTGCTGGTGATCTTCTGGCCGGTCAGGTCGGTGACGTAGAAGACGTCGACGGCCTTTTCGCCATAGGTGCCGATATGGGCCGAGGCGATGGTCAGGTTGAGATCGGCGATTTCGCGGGTAAGGGCGTGCAGCAGGCCGGTGCGATCAAGCCCGGAGAGCTCGATGACGGTGAACTTTTCCGACAGCGCGTTGGACACGGTGACCTGGGTGGGCAGCACGAAGGGCCGCAGGCGGCGATTGAGCCGGCTGTCCTTGCCCAGGTCGATCAGGATATTGCGCTTGCCCTGCAGCAATTGCTTGACGGTGTCGATGATGCGGGTGGCGCGGACCTTTTCGTCCTCGTCGGAGGTGAAGGCGCGCCGCAGGCGGAAGGTGTCGATGGCCCGGCCATCGCGCGTCGAAAAGATCTGCGCGCCGATGATGGAGGCGTCCTGCATGGTGCAGGCACCCGCGATCAGCGAGAGCAGGCGCGGGTGGTCGGGGGTGTAGAACGAGACTTCGGTAATGCTCTCGAATGCCTTGATGCGGATCGAGCCGGCAAAAGGCTCGTTGGTCTTGTCGGCCAGCCGGATCATCCGGGCATGCTCGAGCTGCAATTCGGGTTCGGCGCGCAGCCAGTAGTGATCATAGTGGCGGCCCACATAGGTCTGGACCTCGTCTGCCGGCCACGCCTTGAGCGCTTCGGACAGTTCGTAGCGTGCCTGGCCGATGCGATCGGACTGGGTGACCTGGCTGTGTCCACCCGACAGCAACGG
>TARA_R110002124_G_scaffold57700_2_pt1 | contig 17456 bp, 13 predicted proteins | sample TARA_R110002124 | Tara Oceans TARA_R110002124 (sample SAMEA4397445) | marine metagenome | biome: Polar Biome; feature: [SRF] surface water layer (ENVO:00010504); material: water (ENVO:00002006), including particulate matter (ENVO:01000060) such as... | depth 5 m | reverse complement strand
AGTGGCTGATTTTGAAGCGATTTCAGCACGTAATAGAATGTCTATAACATATTTCGGGTTTAAACTTTGTCAACATTATTATAGCAAAAAAAGGTAAGAATGTCGCCACATGAATCTGACTTCATTCTTACCTAAATTATAAATTAGTGTTTTACTAATCTTTAAACTGGGTTACCTAAATTGATGTTTTTCATCCCTTCTTCATTCATAAAAGGCTGGTTTCGCAATCGCTGACCTGAAACCTTATAAATGGCATTGGCTACCGCTCCTCCAGTCGGTGGCAAAGCAGGCTCTCCCAGTCCCGTAGGATCTATTCCATTGTCTATAAAGTGAGTTTCTATCTCAGGTATTTCTTTCATCCTAATCAAACGATAGGAATCAAAATTCTTCTGGTCTGCTACACCATTTGTAAAGGTAAGGTTTGCGAACATGGCATGTCCCATACCATCTAACATTCCCCCTCTTACTTGTTGATCAGCTCCTGTAGGGTTAATGACTATGCCGCAATCTGTAACTGCATAAATTTTATCCAACACGGCCTTTCCTTCTACAATTTTAGATTCCGCAACTTGAGCCACATAAGATCTATGAGAAAAATAGACGCTAAAACCCTGTGAAACACCTTGTTTTTTACCCCATCCAGATTTTTCGGCCACTGTGGTAATGACTCCTTTCATGCGGTCTATATCGTATTGGATCTCACCCACAGGCTTACTTTTTGCTTTATCCAGAAGATCCAATCTAAATTGCACTGGATCTTTACCGATTGCTTCAGCTACCTCGTCCAAAAAGGATTGTTCCGCAAAGGCAAGGAAATTCGTAATCGGTGCACGCCATGCATTGGTTGTAATGGGTGAATTGTATTCCATAGAACTTATTTCCAGGTTATCTATAGCTCCAGCTGGGAAATTATTCTCCCTTGTAGAATTGCCGGAGTTCATACCCACCCCACACAATTTGTAACCGATCAGTTCATCCTTACTATTCAATGCTGCCTCAAACCTATACTTTACTGCAGGTCTATAGGCTCCTCCTGTAATATCATCTTCTCTGGACCAGGTCAATTTCACAGGTGCTTTCAGCATTTTGGAAAGTTCTACAGCTTCTTCCACAAAATCAGCTCTAAGTCGCCTTCCAAAGCCACCACCTAATCTGGTTAATTCAACACTTACCTTTTCCGGGGCAATCCCACAAATCTCTGCAGCAGCTTTTCTGGCTCGGTCGGGAGTTTGTGAAGGTCCTATCAATTCTACACTGTCCTCCTTCACGTGAGCAAAGAAGTTCATTGGTTCCATTGGACTATGGGATAAAAAAGGACATTGGTATTCACTTTTTATAACCCTTGCTGCATTCTTAAAGGCTGTATCCACGTCACCATCTTTTCTCTTCACCTCAGCCTTACCAGAATTAAGCATTTCATCAAATTTCCTATTGTGAAAGGCAGTCGATTCTAATGCTTTATCAATAGGCTCATATTCAATATTAAGTAGTCTTCTAGCTTTAATTAAAGGCCAAGTGCCTTCTCCTACTACAGCTACATTGTCTTTAAAAGTAAGAACATCTTTGACCCCTTTTACTTTTTTTGCCTCATCAGAGTTAACACTTTTCAACTTCATACCAAAAGGAGGCCTTTGAATCATGGCATGAAGCATTCCATCACGGTACACATCCAAGCCATAAAGAGGTTGGCCAGTAAACATAGCATCATTGTCCACATTTTTTACAGGCGTTCCGATGATTTTAAAGTCTTTGACCGATTTTAATTGAACATTTTCAGGGACAGGTAAAGTTGATGCTTCATTGGCTAATTCACCATAATTCAACTTTTTAGATCCGTAAATAACATTTCCTTTGTCTGTTGTCAGTTCGCTCATGGGTACATTCAACCGCTTGGCTGCCGCTTCCATAAGCAACTGCCTTGCCGTGGCCCCTGCTTCCCTTAATCGCTGCCAGGAATGTGGCATGGCTCCTGAACCTCCCGTAACCTGTCTATCGTATTTTTCTGTATCTAAAAAGGCTTGTTGTACCCTAACGTTTGACCAATCTACATCCAATTCTTCAGCTACAATCATTGGAAATGAGGTTTTGATGTTTTGCCCCAATTCTGGATTAGGAGAAAAGATCACCACATGATTGCTGGGAGAAATGGATAAAAAGCTATTGAAATTGATAGCCTTGTCATAAATCTCCTCATCGCTGATGACTTTCATTTTTGGTGAGTCACAGGCAGACCAATTAAAACCAATCAATAAACCACCACCAGCCGTGGCTGCTATTTTCAAGAAATCCCTTCTATTCGATTTTAGTTCTTTGTTCATGGTTATTTGATTTTAGCTGAGGCCAATAATACTGCTTCTTTGATGCGGTGGTAAGTACCACATCTGCACAAATTGGCATTCATTCCATCTATTACTTCATCTTCTGAGGGTGAAGGATTTTTCTTTAGCATAGCTGCTGCTGTCATAATCTGCCCAGCCTGACAATAGCCACATTGAGCGACATCTACTTCTTTCCATGCCTGCTGTACGGGATGATCCCCCTTCTCTGAAAGCCCTTCTATGGTGGTAATTTTTGCATCTCCTATAGAAGACACTGGAAGCCCGCAAGAACGCACAGCTTCATCATTCATATGGACAGTACATGCTCCACATTGAGAAATCCCACAGGAATACTTGGTTCCAATTAAACCCAAATTGTCTCGAAGCACCCACAATAATGGAGTATCTGAATCCACATCCACCTCATAATTTTTATTGTTGACTTGAAGTTTGTAGTTAGCCATTTCTTAATCTATAAAGTAAAACTTTTTTTAAAAATAGACCCTAAGTAGGTATACTTTCTCTAGGACTATTTAAATTATTTTAATACGAGAATGCCCTTTGTGAATTTATAGATAATTACTCATATAAATATCATAAAATCATCACTATAAGCAATCCATAATTAATCCAAATAAACAATTTAGGCAGTCCAATTTAATTTTTAGCCAGCTTTAGCTTCGGCTATTTCAATCATCAAAATATACTGTTTATTCTTTTGATATTGAAAAATAATTAATTAAATTTTGAAGCACAAAGAATCAACACAATTTTTCATCCTACAATCTTAAAATACAAGAAAAATGAATAGAATTCCTGGTTTACTGGTTTTAGCCGGGGTCTTATTGGCTATTCTGTTTTTATATTCCAACCCGGAAATTTTGGGTAAAATTTGGTTATGGATGATCGGTTTTATAGGCTATCTGGTCATAGCTGCAAAAAAAGGTTTTGAGATGATAAAAGACTTGTTTACCAAAAACCAAGCTATTTTCAATTTCCCCGATAAAAAGCAAGAGCCAAAGCCGGAAATTGAAAAGATCAAGAAGGTACTCCAACCTAATATAGAAGAAGCAAGCAACTTACTGGTCAATGAGGAGATAAATGCACTACCAAAAGCCATGATCACTGTTTTAAGGTATGTTGATGATGGGAATACCACATTGGGCTTGATGTTTATCAACAAAACCTTCTTTGCTTATACATTGGAAGATACGCATAACGATGAGAAAATTCCCGGAGGAACCAGGATTCCTGAAGGTCATTATCAATTAGGGATCAATGAGCAACTCAGTCCATTGACACAAAGGTATAGAAACAGGTTTAATTGGTTTTCAAACCATATTGAAATAAAAGGGATACCCAACTATGACAAGGTTTATATTCATATTGGAAACAGTCACAAGGACACAAAAGGCTGTATTCTTATAGCTGATGGAGTCAATGCGGGTCAAACTGAAAAAATGATTTTACAATCTCAAAAAGCCTACGAAAGATTTTATAAAAATATAATCCCAAAAATCAATCAAAACGAGCCAATGGCGATTAATATTCTAAATGAGGAATGGTTTGAAAGGGTTACCAAAGCCCCTCAGTTAGTACATGCCTAGGACAATACAATCTTAATTTAGAGACCTCAGACCGAAACACTCCATGGAAAATGCCACTTCAACCCCTGAAAACTTGGAAAAAAAGCCCAAATTAATTTCAGAACGCAATTATATTTTTATTCATATTGCTGCGATATTGATCATAATGTTAGCCTCATTGATCTTCATTGTGCCCGGCATGGAATCTACCAACCATACATTTGCCAATGGATTCGTCATAATTGTTGCCTTGAGTTTTATATACGGATTGGTAGCAAGGCATATCAGTCCGAAGGTTAAGGACAGAAACCCAAATTTCAATCCCTATCACACCTTTTTCTTTAGAGGGACCGTTATTCTCTCTATTATTCTGGTCATTTTTGCGGTCCTGGGAGCGCTCTTTGTATATGTAGAGCATGACAACCTCTTCCAGGCCATAGGGCTTGCCACAACTGTTATATGGATCGCATTGTTTCTGATATACTTTATGTGGTCAGTTTACCATTACAATATTAATTACGGACTTACGGACCAGGATTGGCAGCGTATCTATGATTTCAGGGATATGCACAGCAAAGGCATACCTGTTAAACCATCAGATTTGGAAATGCCGGAATACAATCCATATAAAAGTCAAACTTTTGGTTTACCTCCTGGAACAGTAAGAGGTATGATTGCATTTACGCTTTTAATGGGAGGCATGTCTCTCTTGATCGTCAGCTTTGGCACACAGTACACAGGAGTAGATGCAGCTTTATTAAGCCAGCAGTTTGAATTCTTTGAAACCGCCTTCTTAATGATGATTGCCTTTTATTTTGGAGATAAGTCTTTGAAGTATTTACGGGAAAGATGGACACCTAAACAAGCCGGTAATCAAGACAGCAGCAATGCACAGCCAGGAAATGGCGCATCTGCTACCACCAATCAAATAAGCAATACGTCTAGACCTATGGACAATATGGAAATTGACAATGCCTTTTTTGAAATGGAGGACAGAAATTTTTCCATTGAAAATGGGCTTAAGGTCGAGGAAATGCCAGCAGCTACGCAGCAAAGGGCTATTCTATCAACCTCTTTTGAAACCCAGCCTGAGTTGAGTTTACATAGGGAAGAGTATGTTCAGATAAAGGACAATACCAATAGCAAATTGCTTAGCGACATGGACATCAGAATAGCGCTAGATGAACTCGAAGAAAAGGACAACATAAAGGTAAGTTTACCTGTGATAAAGGCAATTGTGAAAGTTGAATCTGCTGGCCGGGGTCACCTTAGCGATGGAAGAGCAAAGATTTTGTTTGAAGGCCATAAATTCTGGTATTGGCTAAAAAAATTCAACAAAGATCCAAAAGCATTGAGTGTAGGCAATGAGGACATTATTTATGAAAAATGGACAAGGTCACATTACAGGGTTGGTATTAAGGAATATGATCGTTTAGAAAAGGCACGGAAAATTGACCCAAAAGCAGCTGTTTATGCATCTTCATGGGGACTTTTTCAGATTTTAGGTGAGAACCTAGAGCATAATATTAAATCCCGAAATTACCAGGGATTTGAAGACTTTGAATCCAAGCAACATGAATCAGAATATTTTCATTTTCTAGACTTTCTTGCCTTTATAAAAATAAAAAAGGTTCGTGGAAAAACCCTGATAAATTATATTTCTGAAGAAAACGAGGGAAATTATGATTGGGAATCTTTTGCCTATGGCTATAATGGAAGTGGCTATAAGGCCAATGAATACCATATTAAGATGAAGCATTTCTATGAGCAATTCAAAAATGAGCAAACATGGACAGCTTAAAAAAGCGATTGCTTTATATAACCGTCATTGTCACCATAATCCTCTCGGCTACGGCTTGCAAAAAGGATGACAGGGGCTTGGTCATAGGCAAGATCCAAAGGGCAAGTGATCTTGTTGTAACAGAATTTGTGGTGGACAAAGTAGTGTTTGGCAGAAAGGAAAAGAACATACTCTTTGTACCTGTCAATGAAGCCTCATTTTTGGCCTATTCAAGGGCCAAAATTAAAACCGGCTTAAACTTAGAACGACTAAAAGAAGAAGACATAATTATTGACGGGAATAAAATAACCCTTCACTTACCCACTATAGAAGTAATAAATTTTTCTTATCCCCCAGAGGATTTTGTTGAAGATTCATTGGTTTCCAACCCAAAGCGCTTCTTAAACTCAATCAATCTTGAAGATCAGGAGACCTTTTTCCGACTAGCGGAAATGGACATTCGGGATCAACTTCCCTATATGGGCTTGGTTGAGACGAGTCAAAATCATGCACGTAAATTAATGTTTACCTTATTGAAAAGTTTCGCCTTTGATGAAATTTTTATCCATTTTAAAAGTGATTCATTGAAAATAAGACAAATCAAACTTCCCGACAATTCTTTAAATCCATGATACGTCAAATCCTAGGTAGTGCACGTCTGATAATTCAAATACTGCTGGTTGTGGCTGCAGTAATTTTGATTTACTCGTGGAATCCAATGAACGTTTTTGGAGGCAAGGCCGAATTGAAACCAACTGCAAATATGGTTTCAGAAATAAGGGAAATCGGAGAAATGATCACCGCTGAATACTATGGTGAGGTATTGACTTCCATTGATGAAGTTCAAATTGATTTTCAAAAAGAACCCGAAATCGCTCAACTGGCAGAGGCAACCTACGATAAAATAGCTGAAGAAATAATAAACCTCAGGAATTTTCACACACTGACTTTGGAACAGCGGCAAGAGATTGGTGATCCGGAAAAAAAACTTAAAAGAAGGGATAGAAAAAAACTATTAGTAGATAAAGTTGGGAAGAGTAATGTCCTTGAAAAACTTAAGTACTTGGGTGATTGGGAACAAACAAGCAGATTGGTCTTCTTTGATGAGATAATGACTTATATCTATCTGAAACAAAAAACCAAATCAGATGTAATTACAGAGCCATTGAGCGAAAATAGGCTTAGAAAAACATTAGAAAACTGGCATGAATCTGAAGGTGATAATTCATGGAACGCTGAGTCCTTTACTAAAGATTATTTTGCGAGTAAATTGTCAGACAGACCACGTAAAGAAGCTAGGAAAAAATTGGCCATGATTGGTAGAGGAACCGTTAAGGCGGGATTTGATTTTGAAGGTTTACAAAGCCATATGTATTACCTAAATGAGGAAGTTGGAGAGTTACACATCTTCGGTTTAGCTCCTAAAATTCTGAATGCAGACATTAATCCATGGTTTATTCCTGAAAAAGGAGTGCCCGGTTTCGATTTACTGACTTACAATGGCAAGGTTGATTTTAAAGACAGTAGAAAAGTTAAAATTTATGCTGTCCAAAAACTTAAAACCAATGCTATAAAGGCTGGTATAATTGAACAGGCTGAATTAAATGGAGGTCAAACCATCAGTCGACTTATTAACTTACTTACCGAGGTGCAGGTCAAAAAAGTCATTTTTCACCATGATGAACTCATTGATTTAACCAAGGAAATACTGGAAGATCGCTTCATAAGTTTCGAAGAGGCCTCTTTATTTGAATACCACATCAAAGCTGAAATAGATAAAATCGACTCCTTAAAACTAGCAACCGAAGACCGATACAATAATCGAAAATTAGCGGAAACAAAGTGGAACACCTTGGTACAAATGCTTAAGCAATTACAAACTTGTGAATTTGAGTCTCAAAGTCCGCTATACAATAACTATTCAACTTTATGGTACAGTATTCGAGAAGATGGCGTAATTGACAAGGAAGAATGGTTAAGCATTAATGCCCAAATTGGCCATAAGACAACTAAACAAGAACAAATAGAGCAACTTTGGGTAGAAAATGACACTTTACAGTTAAAATCTCAATTCAATGAGGGTCTTTATTATCTTTTTAAAGATTCCATTCCAATAGGTCAGTACATTGCTGATACTTTACCTTTAGCTGAATGGAATGAAAAAATCGCAAATGATACAATGCTCTCTGTAAAAGAAATTACCTTTTTGTCTGAAGATACGATAGCCTATCAATACTTTGATCTGGATAATGAAAGAAGGCAAGAACTATTACATAGGATAGGTCTGGAGAAATTCCAACCTCAAGATTGGCAAGAGTGGATTGCAAATAAAGAAAGTGTCCAAAAAATTACTAAAGCAGATACCATAAAAGTTCTTAAAGCCCATCCTTCCCTGTTTTGGGTGGTCAATAAAAACGAACCTGAGCAAATATTTAAGATTAATATTCCGTTGGAAAATTTGACCTATCCCCTCTTATTAGGGTTACAGGAGAACAAGAATGGCAAAACGAACCTGGAAATTGGGAATCTCATTATTTTCAAATCATCGAATAATTATTTGAAAGAAATTGATAATCCGAATCATTCAAGCGATTTGTCTCAAGATCAGCTTAAAACACTTGAAACCCATTTAATTAAACTGTATACAGAATATAATGCCTACCATAACCGAGATTTTCTAACAAAGGCCAATCGATGGTTTACAAGTAAAATGGAAAGCAAATCTGGTATTCTAGACAAATTCAAATAATAGTAAGCCATCTACTCGCCTCCAAATGAGATGATACAAAGTCCTTCTCTAATGTCTCCTTCTAACTAGGGTGAAATAGGATTTCTCCATCCTGACATAAGTCATGGGTAAAGCCTGTCCCCTGTTTATGGGAAGCGACTTCAGCCCATTATAGATTGTCTATTGCCTATTTCGGGTTATAATTGGTATAAAGCAGGGCTTAAGACTGATAGAGAAGTAATGTAATCACAAAAAAAATAGAACCGTATTGGACTTCACTATAGAGATACTAAAATGAAGTCCAATACAGCAAAATTGAATAAGCCTATTAATGAATGATTGAGGCCTATTTAAAGTTTAAAATAAGTTTCGAACACATTTCCAGCAAAGAATTTACCGAAAGTCCCGATCGCTCTTCGCCCCTCCTCTTTACTTGTTGGATGCAGGGCTTTAACAGTCCTTAATTGCTTGAGAAGGTCCGTCACTTTTATTACCAATTTCCCTTTACCGAGAATGATTCCATCAGTTGTAGTTCCTTTGTATAAAGTAATGAAAAGTGTAGTAGTATCCTTCCAGGCATCTACCACAATATCATTTTTAATTTCTTTAAATCCGTCGAAATAATATTCCTGTCCTGTAGGGCTTATGAGTTGTGCGCTATAATTCATGCGCTTCTTTTTTTTATCACCTTCATCCTGAACAAACAAATTAAACACTCCATTGTAAGCGGAGAGTGGCTCCTGACTAATTGAAGGAGCAATCATATTCCCTATCATCTTACCAGCATGGGACGCATCAGCCACGAAAGCATCAATATCATCAGTTTGTATGGTTAGGGTAAACTCAAAAGTATTGTTCTCTAACTTCCCTATTTCGAATCCTTTTTCATAATCCACTGATTCACCTAATCCTATATATCCTTTCATGGTTTCGGTAAATTGCACTCCAGTTCCGGAGACCTGTTCTCCTACAGAATTGGGAGCAGTTTCATAACCATAGCTCAGATTTAATCCTTTTTCCTCAGCAATAAGCTTACAGCTCCTCTCTGCCAAGGCACTTATGGTTAAGAGTGGGTTAGTGCCCACCGGTCGAGGGATAATTGCCCCATCCAGAATGTACAAGCCTTCGTGAAGTGTGTTGCCATTTTCGCCGTCAAAGACTTGTCCTTTATGGTCCACAACCCCTTTATCAGCGCTATCCCCCATGCCACATCCACCCAGAGGGTGAACAGTTACTAGGTCATAGTTCATCAAGTTGTTCCAAGTTGGGTTGGGTATTTTTGTACCGCCAAGAGCCTGTGTGGCACTGAACATTTCTCCGTTTACCTTATTAAAAATCTCTTGTTTACCTACACCTTCCCAGTTGAGTGACATTTTGCCCTCCTGATCCATTTTCATAGTTCCATTTCCATCATCATGGGTCATGACAAGGTAAATTTGTGTATGGGCAACCGCTCCATGAAAAGCCCCAAGAAACAAGCTTCTAAATTCTCTGTATTTTTCTTTGAAATAGTCTTTTATCCCTCTGTCTGTATCTTTACCAGCCAACCTTGAAAAGGCAATCAATGCTTTGGGCATAAGACTCCTTATCGGTCCGGGAACAGTACCCTCTTCCAAGGTCATGCCATCTTCTAGGTCCTCTCGCTCCCGAAGATCAATAACACTGGTTATACAGGGGCCTACGTTAGCAATACTATCAGTACCTTTTTTTCCTAAGCCAATCCCGTTGATTCTTTCATCATTATTATAGCCAAAACCCAACACATCGCCATTTCCTGTGAACCGCATCCCCAATCTTTTGGAAACTTTCAATCCCATTTTTGCTGAACGAAACAATATTTCAGTGGAGCCCAAAGAACCGGCACTGAGGATCACATTTTTTGCTTTAATAAACAAAAGCGGTGCATCAAAATTATCTCTACCTATGCCTATTGGGTGGTAAAACACTTGCCAGTACGCTTGAAACTTTTTGACGTACCTGACATTTATTGAGGTGAAAATTTCAGCCCCATGATTGTAAGCATCAGGCAGGTAATTCATTGCCGTAGTATTTTTTGCTCCCACGTTACAACCTGTTACACAGTCCCCACAGTTGGTGCACTTTGCTTGTTTGACACCGACATGGTTGGTTTTATTTTCGAAATTCACATTGATATCCAGAAGTCGAAATGGTGCGGACATATAATCAGCAGATTTCCGCATGGCTTCGGTTTTTTTGAGTATTGGGTAGCCCCCCTTATTTTCTGGATAAGGATTGGGTTTAAGCATGTCCCAGGCTCTGTTTACTCCCTCCTCAAAAGAAGCCAGGTCTTGCCTAATCGCCTCGGGCCACATTTTGTCCTGCATTACCCGTTCTTCTGGCTTAATAGATACGTTTGCATTTACCAAAGAGGTCCCTCCCAGGCCACAGCCTTTGAATACATTAATACCATTCCCCATAGTGAATTCATACAGCCCATTGTTTTCAAGACTGGAAGATTTTCCACGGACAAAATTCATTTCTTTCGAAGCGTCCAATAAGGTGTCAGGGAATTCTCCGGGTAAAAATTCTTTTCCTTTTTCCAACAGGCAAACAGATTGTCCCGTTCGGGCCATCCTTGATGCAGCGATACTACCACCATATCCTGACCCTATGACTACAAAATCATATTCAGGCTTAATGCTGGCTAGGGGTTTAGCTAGTTTCTTCATTTTTTATAAATATAGGATCCTCTATCAGTTCATAATTAATTGGCCCACCTTCAAATCGTGGATTATCATTAATGCTAAACTCTTTCCAATTGGTAACCACTTTCTTCACTCCAATGGGGTAAATGGTAAGTCCCTCCTTGTTAACTGAAATTCGCAAAAAGTTTTTATATCCCTCCCATCTATAAGAAGAGGAAGCTTCTGTTATGTGGTTCTTCAACAGCACAATGCTAATTGTCAAATAAAGACCGAAAATAAAGCTACTAATTAAGCCTCCAACAAGCACCATTTCAGCAAAAAACAACAATACTTGCCCTCCTTCATTGACATTATTTATCCACGGAATATTATTTAGGTTATTATAGGAAAAAAGCCAAAGGAGAAAATAAAAATTGACCAACTGCAATAGCCCATGAATACCACCAGCAATATAATTGAGCTTTTTCTTTCCAGAACTAGTATCTGTGAACAATACTATTCCTATTAACAATAAAAGGTTAAGAAATAAAGCTGAAGGAAAGTGAAACAAAGTATTTGTAATTATTCCCAGTATTTCTGATAATTCACCCTTAAACAAATTGTGTTTTGCCAGGCTTTCCATTATTGTGGAATCATTAGATAACTTCGTTTGAAGTATCCACGTAGTAAAGACATGGTAAATACCGAAGAACAGGAGCATTGTACGGCTAAAGAAAGGAAAGAGTAGGTTCAACAAACTTAATTTGACTGAACTTTCCTTTGGTGGGTAGGTCTTTTTTAGTTCGGCCTTTCTTTCATGAATTCCTTTTAATTCTTCCTTTAAGGTATGCGTAGGATGCATAAAGGCACCTCCTCCTCCTGCGGTTATAAATTGAGAAGGTCGAGAATCATCCTTTACCGTTTCGTACCTTGCATAATGGTGCAAATCCCCTGTTAAAATTGCTTCTATACTTATGTTCTTGTTTTTTTCTTTATAGTCTTCATCCTTTTTACCATAAAGAACCTTATCAATAAAAAATTGCAGCCGATCAAAGGAATCATTTTTTATATCGAATGATTTATAAACCCAGGACGGTTCGGATGTACATAATATGATCTTACTATTGGGTTTAAAATATTCTTTAGCTATTTCTTTAAAATAGCATATTTGAGGAAAATCAATGTCTGCGTTCAGCTGTATATCAATTGCTATCACCCAATAATCATAGGGCAATTTGAGCGCAAAATAACTTCTATGTTGTTGTGTTTTCCAATTCCCTAGGGAACGCTTTTGGGTGAAAAGTCTTAAAAAATTGGTTAACCCATCGTACCAATCATGGTTTCCAGGAATAGCAAAAACATCTGGTCTGTTCTTATCATTTTCATTTTTAGGAAAAGCAGCGGTGTAAGGACCTCTCAGTCTATTGTCATACTCAATGTTCTCTGGAGTAGGATAAACTTCGTCTCCACCCATAAGTAGAATATCTCCTCTTTTTAGTGATTTTCCTCGAAGTGAAAGTTCCTCTCTGGCCAACAATTGGGCCATAGTAAAAGTGGAATTAAAACCATCTCCGAGGTCTGAAATATAATCTAACCACAATTCTTCGTTTTGAGAATAATCAAAGGGCTTACAATCTTGATCGAGTGCGGCCTGAAGCTCTCTTCTGTCTGCAAAATTACCAAAAACCGAAGACAACACTGTTTTGACACTCGTGAAAGCCAACTGCTTTGGGTCATACCAATTGACCATTGGTTTTCTCTCAAACTTCATTTTTTATAATTTTTTTACCATTTCAAACTTAAATCCAATACCTCCATTTGAACCATTTTTCTTTTTGGCTAAACTTAGGGCTACTCCTTTTAACCTTGATACAAAGGTTTGGTGGAGTTTTCCTTCCATAAAAGTTTTTTCAGGTCCTTCTTGACTTGAATAAACTTTAATGTCAACCGATTTAAAAGCAAGCCCCATTAACCAAGACCAAGGACTTGCGCATCGCAAATCAGCTTTTAACAAATAGGCCTTTTCATCGTAGATCATATTGGTTTCAATCTCTATCAATGTTTCAGCAGAAGCTTTTCCATTCACTGTAACCTTGGTAAGCCCACCAATTACTTCTTGTCCAATAGCCCTCAAATAAAAACTAGAAAAAGCTTCAATACTTTCCACTCCATCCACTATGGTTTTGCGCAGAAAAATATAAAAATCCACCTGATGCTTTTTGTCCCTTTGCACAAGCTTTCCTGAGAACTTCATAGGCAGGCAAAGGTAATCTCCCGAATCAGAGGTCTGTGTAGCCCTAAAATCAAGAGAATCCCCATTTTCAGGTTTCTCCCTTAGGTAATTCTTGGTATCTTGGTATCCCATATTTATAAGGGACCTTGCTGTTATTTTTTTAAGAAACAATTCAGGATCAAGTGGTAAAGGCAATTTTGGTTTTACAATAAATACCTGAATTGGTCTAGTCTGACCATAGGGAGAATTCCCAAGTGCAATTAGTTTATTTATCCATTTAATTTGCTCAAACTCTTCAAACAAAGCACCATTGGCACTCATTTCAATTGAGTGAACATATTGATTTAGAGATCCCGGCAGGTAGGATGGGTAATTACCTATTCCCCATATCAACCAAATATCCTCAACCCCTCTTTTAACTGCTTCCAATAAGTTGGCATCCTTGACCCAAACCGCATCAATAAACCAGTCGTTTCCGACTTTTAGAGCAGGCATCAATATGGGTAAGGAAACACCTGCCAACAAATGGTTTTCTTCAAGCTGCTCGCTGGAAATGGTACTGACTCTTTTTTGAGTGAAATTACAAACTGAAAAAGTAATGGGTAAGCCTAGTGAATTGATTTTAGACACATTAACCTCAAAATGAGGTAAAACCTTGTCTCTTATTCCATCAGCATCCCCAAAAGCCTTGAGTCTCCAAGGAGTGAAATATTCTTTTAGCTTTACAAAGGAGGTGAAATAATTAAAGTTTAAGGATTTCCATTTTTCTACAATCTTACCTACTGAATGGCCTGAAGCCAACATGGCTGCATTAAAAATACCCCCTGAAGCTCCATCAGCATGAGAGAAGCTTAGCCCCTCTTCTTCCATTGCTTTCATTACACCAGCTTGATAAGCAACACGCATTCCCCCTCCCGCAAGTATTAATGCACGATTAGGTAGCTCTTTATTTTGTTGCTTTTCAATTAACATGCTGCTTGTTTCGTTTGTATTGGAGCTAATTTGACTACTAAATTCAGTAATGAATTAATAATAATGCGTACTGTAACAAACAGTCCTTTAGGTATTAGAAGTATTGAGCACTCTCAAATAGATAAAGAAAACCACTCCTGAAAAAAGATCAAAAATGGCTACTGACATGGCTAGAATAGAGAACAAACCGTTAAAAACGCCAATGGTTACAGCTATAAATGCTCCAAATTTCTGCAAGGCTGACCATAACATCACTTGCTTATTCGTCACCGAACTGTAAACGGCATGCAATACCATCCCTCCAAAGAGTGCCATAAACATACCTACTATGGCAAAGAAATGTGCTGATGAGGGCGTGGCTACCTCCTTACCAATAAAACCAAGCATAAAAGAAGGAGCGATCATTTGAACCAGGCCAGAGACTAAAGTTATGAAAGCTATTAATACCACCAGTAATTCTGTGTAGCGAGCTGATAAACCAAATATTTTTTTATCATCCATTGTATTGGTGTTTCTGCTTGGCTTTAGCAATAAAGAAATACATCGTAATTAGCCACATTACTGTTAGAATAATCCATCGAATATCATTAAGCCACATCCACTCCGAAAGCAATGCCTGTAGCGTTCCCTCATCCGTAAGTCCGGCTTTAAATTGATTGTTAACATCTTCTATATAGAGTTGTTGCACCAATACAGGAGCCAAAAGACCTGGAATCCAGGCTAGAGGCACCCATCTGAGTCCTGTCTTCCATTCCGTAATGAGCATTATTACGAGGGCAATTGCCATTATAGGAATAGAAATAAAGAAAAACTTTGTGGCAAGGTCTGTTTGAGGAATTATAGCATCATAATAATTGGAGAGGTTTAAGGTTTTTGGATAATTTGGAAACCAGAAGTAATGCAATGACCAGAACATTCCCAAATAGATGGATGCACAGAAGAAAATGTAGGCATTGTTTATATCTAATAAGGTTTTTTTTAGTGGACTCATTTTTTAAATAAATTTTAGATACGATACTTTTCATAATCGGTAATAGATGGATCAGGCAACCAGTCTTCTGAATAACCAAGCGGATAAACAGACTCTAAACCTTCAGGCATTTCCTCAGGTGGTTCATCATAGGTCATAAACCAAGATTCAAAATGATCATCAAGTATCCCGTTGGTTTTAGGCATAAAGGTGGTAAAAAATGGATCTGGATTAATATCGATATTTTTCAAAGGGGCAACCTTAGGATGGTCACCTATAAATAGACTTCCTTTGGCCTTTCCAAAAAGATTAATCCCTGCTTTTGATTCAAAATAAATATAAGAAGCCATCAACATGTTTCTAAACCTACAATAATTGGTAGCCCCAACCTTGAGCTTTATGGAGGGTGATTTGGGTTTGTTGATTTCTATTCTGAAGGCAAACTGCCCATCCTTTTCGTATTGGCTAGTTACCTTATCCTCTGTAACTTTAAAATCCAAGTTGGCTTTGTGCTTGGGCATACCCCAGATACCTTTACCACCTTTTACAGATATTTCACTGCTGACCGGTAGGTCCAAGATATATTGACCTGTTCCGTAATGACCCAATAACAAGGTATTTAAAATTCTAGGTGCAGGTTTGGCTCCATGGGTACAGGCGATGGCTATACTGTATTCGATGTATTTACCTATACTGGTGTCAAGGTAATTAATGATGGTAATCATCAGTGCAGCGCGGCCATTTGGCAATTTCATGGCATGAATCTCATTTCCTGGCAAAAGTGCATTGGCTTTCTCCCAGTCGCAGGAAAAACCAGCCATTAAAGCTGGAGATTGGGAAGAACTTACAGGCATGGTATAGGGTATGCCATCTACGAGAGCATACCTACCAGTGTAATTTTTAATTCTTTTCGGTGGCATAATTGTTTATCATCCAAGTTCTAGTTCATTTATCATTTTAGGGAATACATCTTTGTGCGCATTTTTCCCAAAAAACACATCCAAGTGACTATAATCCTCAAGTAGATACAGCTTGTGCAATCCTGGTTGTAATTTATTGAGGTACTCAAAGGTATTTTCCTGACTTTTGGGTAAAAAACATTTATTTTTCTTCCCGGCAAACAATACAAACCTTGCCGATGTCATTGGGGCCACTTCTGTATAATCTTCTCCATCTTTATCATTTCGAACAAGGGCGCCATTACTAACACATTTTTGAATGTGGGAGAAAAAGGACAATGGAACATGAGCAAACTCATATTGTATCCACTCTTTTGTTTTATCGTCAATATTATCAAGTTCCCATAAGGCCGGATATCCTGAACCATAAGTAAAACTCACCATTTTGCCTACCAAGGAATCTTTTTCCCAATGCGTCGCTTTTACGACCTTTAAAATCAACCTTGATTTAAAATCAGGAGCTCTTAAACCCCATTGAGGATCCAAATACCTGAAAAACCTACTTACCAAAGGGACCAACAATTTCAGCTTTATACTAGAATTAAAGGGCACTATGGGATGTAATGAAACTGCATTGCTGATAATTAGCTTCACCTCAGGAATAAGCCCAAGAATCGAAGAAATCATAAAACTGGTACTCCCCTGACAATGAATGATTGCCATTATCTCTTTTGATCCTGTACGTTCCACAATTTTCCTTACAGCTGCAGGATGATCAAATTGAGCCACCTGATCCAGATTCCACTCATTTGGTTCAAAATGAATACTTCCCCGCCAATTTTCTAACCATACATCATAACCAGCCTCTGCAAGTGCATGAATGATATTATTACTTGATGGAGGATTAAATATATTACTACTTACCCCCGCTCCATGCACCAATAATACTGGCCCTTTTGTGGTTGTAGGGGCTATTAGATGCTTCAAGTCACACTGGAAGCCATCTAAAGATTCAAAGGGTATAGTTTCAAAATAATGACTCATTTATTAAATTTTCCTTTCCTAAATTTAACAAAATAAAATTAATATCAAATGGCAATTCTACAATAATAGAGCTAATAAACCCCATAAAAATACTATTGAAACAATCTTTCTAAGGTTTTAAACAGAAAAACCATGAATTAAAAATATAGGGCAAAATCAATCCAATACTGAAGGTCTTAATAGCTGGCAAAAAAGTTGTTAACCTAGCCGAAGTGGAGGAGAAAAATGAGGTATAAAAATTGCAATAGGCCATATTGCCCAGATTTTCATTCCTACTTTAT
>TARA_R110002124_G_scaffold34193_5_pt1 | contig 17464 bp, 16 predicted proteins | sample TARA_R110002124 | Tara Oceans TARA_R110002124 (sample SAMEA4397445) | marine metagenome | biome: Polar Biome; feature: [SRF] surface water layer (ENVO:00010504); material: water (ENVO:00002006), including particulate matter (ENVO:01000060) such as... | depth 5 m | reverse complement strand
CCCCGCTTGCCCGAGGGTGTAAAGATGACCAGCGGCTGATCAGCTTGAGGGGCGGTGTCGCAGGTGTCCGAGGGCTGGTCTGACATCTCTCTCTCCGGTGTGATGTGGGCCTCAGTCTAGGGCGCAGATCGCCGCGCGAAAGGTCGGCGGGCGGCATTGTGGCTATGATCAGCTGCAATTAGGAGGGGCGGGACTATGCAACGTCGTCTCCGCCCCGCCAATCAGCGGAAGTTGGCGTGGATGGCGTTGATCGCCTGCTGGTCGATCTCGGCCCCGGCGCGTGTGCGGGTATCGTCTGCAAAGGCGCGATAGAGGTCCTGCGCAATCGACGATTGCAACTGCTGTTCGAGACTGTCGCGCATCGCCTTTGTGTCGGGGTTCTCAAGATTGGGCGGCAAGACCTCGTCAACCTGCAGGATCAACACCGCGCCAAAGCCGTCGACCAATGCGATGTCTCCGGCCTCCATCTGGAAGGCCTGATCGACAAAGGCGTCCGGCGCACCGAGGACGGAATCGCGGCGGGTCAGCGCTTCTTCAGTCTGGACCTCTAGCCCGAGACTGTTGAAATCCGCCGCTTCGCCCAGCTTGGTCACATAGTCGCCGGCGACTTCGCGGAGCCGCTCCATCGTGCGGCGGGTCTCCCAGATGTTAACGACGCGATCCCGCACCTCGTCGAAAGGCGAAGGTTCGGCGGGGATGGTCTCATCCAGGCGCATCGCAAAGATACCGCCGTCGGACAATTGCTGGATTTCGGGATAGTCTCCGTCCTGCAGTGCGGCAGCAGCCTGCTCAAACCCCTCGTAGGCGGCGATCCCTTCGGTTTGGCCCGGTGCCCAGTCGACTGTGCCGAGCATCATTTCGGTATCTGCGGCCAGCTCCTCCAGCGTCGCGCCGGACGCGAGCAGGTCTTCGGCGGGCTCGGACTCGCCCGCTACACGGCGGCGAGCGCGGCCTGCGGCCAGTTCGCCGCGGATTGCGGGAAGGGCGTCCTCGTAGGTGGTTTCCTCAGCAGAGAGGATGCCATTGACGCGAAAGAACGCGGGTCCGAGATCGGTCGGCAAGGGCCCGACGACTTCTCCCGAGGCTGCAGCAAAGATCGCCTCGCCCGAGGCACCGAGTTCGGCCATCGCCACATCGCCCATGTCGACATCATCCAGCGAGAGGCCTCGATCCGCGACGAGGGTGTCGAAATCGGCCTCGCCCGAGTCCAGCCGGTCTTTGGCGGCTTCGGCGCGGCCCTCGTCGGCAAAGATCAGACGTTCGACCAGCCGCCGTTCGGGGCGGTTATATTCGGCCGAGCGCGCTTCGTATTCCTCTTGCAAAAGCGCCTCATCGATCTCGACCTGATCAATGATCATCTCCGGCGTCAGCCAGGCGTAGGTGATGCGCTTGCGCTCGGGCAGGGTGAAGTCTTCGATCCGCTCATCGTAAAGCGACTTCAGGTCTTCTTCGGACGGGCTATAGGTGTCGCTGGACAGTTGCGCCGGGTCCACGCGGGCCCAAGTGACGCGACGCCGTTCGGCGAAATAGTTCAGCACGGTGTCGATATAGGGGTCGGGCAGCGTTTTGCCCGACACGACTGCGCCTTGCACCAGGGCACGTGCGGTTTCACGACGCAATCCGGTCTCGAACTCGGTTTCCCCGAGACCAATGCGATCCAGCGAGAACTTGTAGGAATCGCGGTCGAATTTGCCGTCGATGCCTTTGAATGCGGGGATGTTCTGGACCTGCTTGGCCAGCGTCTCATCGCCGACGGACAGACCGATGCGCATGGCTTCGCTGTCGATCGCGGCGTCCGTCACAAGGCTGGAGAGCGCGCGGCGGTCCAACCCGATAGCCTGCGCTTGATCGAATGAGATCGCCTGACCCGCCTGCGTTTCCATGGCGCGCATCTCGTTCTGCAGGGCCCGGCTGTATTCGGAGGTGCTGATGGTGCGATCGCCGACCGATCCGACCGAGCGGACGGTGCCGGTGAAACTCGTCGCCCCGAAGCCGCCTAGCCCGAGGATCAGAAGACCCATTAAAATCCAGACTGCGGTCTTGCTACCCTTAGACGCCATCGCTGCCGATCCTCCTGTCGCCGCCCCGGTCGGGAACGGTTTGCCTGCCGGCTCTGTCTAGTGTGCGCAGGCTGAGGGGGCAAGGGGGCCGGGACGGGGTGTGACGGTGGTATTACGCCTTGTGATGAGCCGCCCGTTCGATCCGTATGGGCGATGGGTCGCCGGGGCGACTGTCTGTCCTTTCCGTAAAGACATGCGCCGTAAGTTGCGGCTTCGCAGTACTGAGGATGCGCTGCACCGTCGCCGTTAACGCTCCGGAATCAAACCGCGGGGGCTGAAACGGAGGACCAGCAGCATCAGCACGCCCATTGTAAAAAGGCGCATGTAGGCGGCGCTGTCGACGAGGTGCGATTTGAACGCGCCCTCCGGGAGTCCAGCGGTTGCCGTGCCGATCAGCCATTGCCCAACGGGCTCGACCTGCACCCAGAGGAACCAGATCAGGAAACCGCCCAGAACCGCGCCGTAATTATTGCCCGACCCGCCGACGATCACCATGACCCAGACGAGGAAGGTAAAGCGCAGCGGCTGATATGTGCCCGGCACCAACTGCCCATCCAGCGTCGTCATCATCGCCCCCGCAACGCCGCAGATTGCAGAGCCGAGGATAAAGATCTGCAGATGCCGACGGGTCACGTTCTTGCCCATGGCGGCGGCGGCGGTTTCGTTGTCGCGGATCGCGCGCATCATCCGACCCCAAGGGGACCGCAACGCCAATTGCATCAGGACCAGCAGGATCACCAAGACGACGGTGAACAGCACAGAATAGCCCAGCTTGACCGTCAGCGTGGAGGCCGTGACCGGATCGACGAAACGCTCTGCAAAACTGGCCCTTTCCTGCAGCTCGATCGCTGTGGGCAAGGGGGAGGGCACGCCGATCACGTTTTTCACGCCGCGCGCCAGCCAATCCTCGTTCTTCATCACGGCCAGAATGATCTCGGCGATCCCGAGGGTCGCGATAGCCAGATAGTCGGAGCGCAGGCCAAGCGCGGTCTTGCCGATGATCCACGCCGCACCTGCGGCCAGAACCCCGCCGATGGGCCAAGCCACCAGTGCGGGCAGACCAAGACCGCCGAGATGGCCTTGCAACGCAGGGTTGACGGATTCCACCGCGTCGCGTGCTGGATCAAAAAGCGTGCGGTAGATGAGAAAGCCCAGGACCAGGATCAGGGCGACGAGCCAGCCGCGCCAGGCCCTCGACAGCCGCCGCGATTTCCACACCCACACGGCCGCGAGGATGGTGATCAGCGCCACCACCATCGACCCTACGATGCCCGCGCCGCCAACCCGCCAGGATTCCGCGACCGGCGGCATGGCGACCAGCGCAACGGCCAGACCGCCCAGCGCAACAAACCCCATGACCCCGACGTTGAACAGCCCCGCAAAGCCCCATTGCAGATTGACACCAAGCGCCATGATCGCAGAAATCAGCCCCATATTAAGGACTTGCAAGGCCAGGTTCCAGCTTTGCATCACGCCGGTGAGGACAATCAACAGGCCGACCAGGCCGAAGAGTGAGGCATCGCGCAGCGTCATACCGATTTCCCGCTGAATAGGCCCGTGGGGCGAAAGATGAGGACCACGAGCAGGATCACAAAGGAGACCGCGAACTTGTAATCGGTGGAAAGGAGCTGCACCAAACTGTCAGGTTCCCACCGTTCAGGTGCAGCGTAAGTCACGACCTTTTTCCAGGCGTAGGTGATCATCACCTCGGAAAAGGCGATCACAAAGCCGCCGACGATCGCGCCCAGCGGACTGCCGAGGCCGCCGACGATGGCGGCGGCAAAGAACGGCAGCAGAAGTTGGAAGTAGGTGAAGGGTTTGAACGACTTGTCGAGCCCGTAGAGCGTCCCCGCCAAGGTCGCCAGCGCCGCGACGATCAGCCATGTTACCATCACGACCCGTTCGGGATTGATCCCCGAGAGCAGGGCCAGATCCTCGTTATCAGAGTATGCGCGCATGGATTTCCCGGTGCGCGTGCGGTTCAGAAACCAAAACAGCCAGGCGACGGCGATCACCGCGACAACGACCGTGAGGGCTTGACCCGTCTTGATGGCGAGACCTTCTTGGAGGCCCGTCATCTCTTTGAAATCACGTGCGGAAATCAGGAAACGTTCCCCATCGGCAAAGCGCTGATCGTCCGGCCCGATGATAAAGCGCACCAACCCATTGGTGACGAACATCACCCCCATGGACACGATGACCAGCACCACGGGTTTGACCTTTTGCGCGCGGTAGAACCGATAGACCAGCCGGTCGGTCCCCAGCACGAAGGCCATGCAAATGACGATCCCGAAGGGCAGCGCCAAAAGGGCGGTCGGCAGCGGGCCGAGCGATAATCCCCAGGACTGGAACAGCCATGTCACCATCACCACGGCCATGGTCCCGAACGCCATCGTGTCGCCATGCGCAAAGTTGGAAAACCGCAGGATGCCATAGATCAGCGTCACGCCAAGCGCGCCGAGCGCCAGTTGCGAGCCATAGGCCAGCGCCGGAACCATGACGAAATTCGCGAATGCGACCAAGGCGTTAAGCAAATCCATCAGCCGACTTTCTCACAGGTGCCAAGGTAGGTGATGCTTTGGGGCCCGTCCGTGATATGCGCGGTGAAGCGCGCCGCGCGTGGCCCGGCGGAGAGCAGATAGACCGCGCCTTCGGAATGCACGAAGACAGTCAGAATGTCGCGTTCGTCGCGCTTGGCGAGGATCGGAAAGGTGCCATAGTCCGTGACCAGCTTGTCCTCACCATTCCTGACCTCGACGGTGAAGTCGCTTGCCGCACAGGTTTCGGACTCGTAGCACTCCTGATTGAAATTGCAGGAATAATCGGCAAGTGCGGGTAGCGGTATCAGGGCCGCGATCAAGAGCATGGTCCGCATCAGAAGGTTACCTCGCAGGTCAGGAAATCGACCGCCGCGTTCGGCGCGACCACGCCGTTCGGGGTGGTATCCTGACGGATCATCAGGGCGGTGGTCTCGCCGGTCAGTGTCAGCGTCTGGATTTGATAGGAACCGATCTGCCAAAGGAAGGGGCCGGTGCGGGACAAGCCTTTGGCCTCGTTACCTTTTCCGTCAATCACTACGCCGTAAGTGCCAAGACCTGACGCGTCGATGCTATTTGGAGTGACGGTGATTTCGCGCCCATCTTGCGCGGCCTTGCACGCGCCATCCTGCGTGCAAACTGTCTGCACCTCGCATGACAAGGTCATTCGCGCGCCCTCGGCCATCATCGGCGCGGGACATGCCGCAAGAGCTAGGATCAAAAACCGCATGCTTATCCTCCCAAAAAGCTGCGGCGGACCTGTTCATCCGCCAGCAGGTCCTTGCCCGTGCCCGTATGCGCATTGGCCCCCTGAACCAGCACATAGGCGCGATCCGCGATTTCGAGCGCTTGCCGCGCGTTCTGCTCGACCATCAGGACGGGCAATCCGGTGCGCGCAATCTCGATGATCCTGTCGAAGAGCTCATCCATGACAATCGGGCTGACCCCGGCGGTCGGTTCATCCAGCATCAGCACCTTGGGCTGCGTCATCAGGGCACGCCCGACCGCAACCTGTTGACGCTGCCCGCCGGAGAGCTCTCCTGCCGCCTGAAACCGCTTTTCCCGAAGGATCGGAAACAGCTCATAAACGTTTGACATCGTTTTAGAAATGTCGTCCTCGCGAATGAAGGCACCCATCTCCAGGTTTTCCTCAACACTCATTGAGGGAAAGATGTTGTTCACCTGCGGCACAAAGCCCATGCCCTGGCGAACCCGGTCCTGCGGGGACAGCGTCGTGATATCCTTTCCATCCAGCAACACCTTTCCAGAGCGCACGTCAAGCATGCCGAAAAGTGCCTTCATCGCCGTGGATTTGCCGGCGCCGTTCGGTCCGACGATCACCGCGATTTCACCGGGGTTTACTGCGATGGTGCAACCGTGCAGGATATCCGGACCACGCCCGTAGCCGCCCGTCATCTCTTGCCCGATGAGAAAAGGTTGCGTCATTTCATATCCTTATGCGCGTATAGCCAGTCTAGGCGCTGTGCCTCAACGTAGCGAAGCCCGGCGTCGAATGACGCGGCCCCCGGAATAGCCTCACCCTTATTAATACCGAGGGTCCATAACGCGGCAGATAGCCAGAAACACGCCGAAGAAACCAAGCGAAAAGCTATCAAGACAACACCTTGACCGAAAAAGCGCGAGCAGAGCCGCAGCGAACCTCAGACCTCATGCGACCGCGCCCTTGTTCTTGAGGCCAGTGCCGAGATAGGCTTCGATCACCTGTTCGTTCGCCTTGATCTCTGCCAGCGTGCCCTCGGCCAGGACCCGACCCTCGGCCATGCAGATCACCGGGTCGCAGAGCTTGTCGATGAAATCCATATCGTGCTCGATCACGACAAAGGTGTAGCCGCGTTCGCGGTTCAGCCGCAAAATTGCGTCAGCAATCGTCATCAGCAGGGTCCGGTTCACACCTGCGCCGACCTCGTCGAGGAACACGATGCGGGCGTCGACCATCATGGTGCGCCCCAGCTCCAGCAGCTTTTTCTGCCCGCCCGAGAGGTTGCCGGCCTTTTCATCCGCCAGATGCGCGATGGTCAGAAACTCCAGCACCTCATCGGCCTTACGGCGTAAGTCCTGTTCCTCCGAAGCGATGCGGCCACGGTGAAACCACACATTCCAAAGGGTTTCGCCGGATTGCGAGCCAGGCACCATCATGAGGTTCTCGCGCACGGTCATCGAATGGAATTCATGCGCGATCTGAAAGGTGCGCAGCAGCCCCTTGTGAAACAGCTCATGCGGCGGCAGACCGGTGATATCCTCGCCGGCCATCGTGACACGCCCGGATGTGGGGGGCAAGAGCCCCGCAATGACATTGAACAGGGTCGTCTTGCCCGCGCCATTCGGCCCGATCAAGCCGGTGATCGACCCCTCGCGGATCGCCAGGCTGGCGCCGTCCACGGCATGAAAACCGCCGAAATGCTTGTGAATGTCGTCAACGACGATCATGCGGGTCCCTTCCGGGTTGAGCGCGTTATGCGAGGCGCCGCTTGCCCCTTACGCCACGTGCACCTTGTGCGGACGGCCCGAATTAGACCCGGGCCGTCTGTCAGGTCGGTCTCGGATCAGCGGTAGCCGGTTGTGGCCATCTTGCCGTCTTCGAACTTGATCTCGCGGTAGGAGCCAGAGGCCTCGCCCGGTTCGATCAACTCGACATTGGTCGCGCCGACATAGTCGATCTCGGTGCCACCTGCGAGCAGCTCAAGCGCCTTGCCCAGCTCACCGGGATAGATTTTTTCGCCCGGTGCGTTGGCAACCTCGGTGATCTTGACGCTGTAGTCGCCCGGCTCGGCGGATTTCGCGGCTTCCATTGCCAGCATCATCAGGGCGGCGGCGTCATAGCTTTCGCCGGCATAGGGACCGGTGGGGTCAAAGGCCGAACCGACCAGTTCGGCGAACTTCGCGGCGCCGGGGCTGTCGGTGCCCGGAACCTGACCGGTGGAGCCGTCAAGCTCATCCCCGAAGTTTTCCTCGAGCGCGGCCCCGATCATGCCGTCGGGCAGGTGAAAGCGGTCAAAGGCGCCGGTGTCCAGCGCGCCGCGGATGATTCCGGCGCCGCCCTGGTCGACATAGCCCGCAACCACCAGCAGGTCGCCCCCAGCCGAGGCCAGCGCCCCGACTTCGGCCGAATAATCCGCCTTGCCGTCTTCGTGTGCAGCCGAAATGGTGACTTCGCCGCCGGCGTCTTCAAAGGCTTGCTGGAAGCTGTCGGCCAGACCCTTGCCATAGTCGTTGTTGGTGTAAGTCAGCGCGACCGACTTGACCCCCATGTCCATCAACGCTTCGGTCATCACGACACCCTGACGCGCATCCGAAGGCGAGGTGCGGAAGAACAAGCCGTTGTCCTCAACCTCCGACAGGCCCGGCGACGTGGCCGAGGGCGAGATCATCACCATGCCGTTCGGCACAGCGACATTGGTCAGAACCGCGCCGGTCACGCCCGAGCAATCCGCGCCCATGATTGCCTTGACGCCATCCGAGGTGATCATCCGCTCGGCCGCCGCAGTGGCCGCACCGGAATCGACGCAGGTGGAATCTGCGCGCACCGCCGAAACCTTTGCGCCGCCCAGCAGTTTGCCGCTTTCGTTCACTTCGTCAATCGCGAGTTCAGCGCTTGCTGCCATCGAGGGGGTCAGCGATTCAATCGGGCCGGTAAAGCCCAACAGAATGCCGATCTTCACTTCGCTCATGTGGCTTTCCGCCTGGGCTGTGGCTGTCAAAGCGGTCAGCGCCGCGCCGGCCAAAAGAATTTTTTTCATGGTATATCTCCCTTATTGGAACGGTAACCTTGCGCGATGCTATGCGGGTGTTTGCCAAAAGGAAAGTACCCGTGAACACGGTTGCGGTTGGGTCAAGCAGCGCTAGCTCCCTCTCAAATGAAGGAGACGTCGATGATCCGATCCCACAAGTATTCCGCGCTTTTCTCGCTCTTGATAGCAGTCATGGTGAGCCAGCCCACCTCGGCTTCCGCACTTGAGACCTCGGCGGGAACGATGCGCATCGAAAAGGTTGCGTCGGGATTTTCCGGCGCCTGGTCGCTGGGCTTTCTGCCTGATGGCAGCCTGCTGGTGACGGAAAAAGAGGGCACCCTGCGGAAGCTGGGCAAATCGGGTCAATCAGTGGTGACCGGATTGCCCGAAATTCACGTCGAAGGGCAGGGCGGCTTGTTGGACGTTTTGGTACCGCGCGATTTTGCCCAGACGCGCGAGCTGTTCCTCACCCATTCGGTGCGTCAGGGTCGGGGCGCGGGCACCGCGTTGTCCCGCGGCGTGCTGTCGCCGGATGGCAGCCGTTTGACCGATGTGCGCAAGATCTTTGAGATGGCGCCGGGGTCATCGGGTGGCCAGCACTTTGGTTCGCGTCTGGTCGAAGGGCCGCGCGGCCATCTTTTCATGACCATGGGCGAACGCGGCGACCGACCGAGTGCGCAGGACCTGTCGCGCCACAACGGCAGCGTGATCCGGCTAAACCGCGATGGGTCGGTGCCGAGCGATAACCCCTTTGTGGGCGTGAACGGCGCACAGCCGGAAATCTGGTCCTACGGTCATCGCAACCCGCAGGGGGCCGCGCTGGATGGGTCTGGTCAGCTATGGATCAACGAACATGGCGCTCGCGGCGGTGACGAGGTGAACCGGGTCCGCAAAGGTGCGAACTACGGCTGGCCGGTGATCGCCTATGGGCGACACTACAGCGGCTTCAAAATCGGCGAGGGTCGCGAGAAGCAGGGGATGGAACAGCCTGTGCATTACTGGGACCCCTCAATCGCGCCCTCCGGGATGACCTTCTACAATGGTTCGGCCAGCGCCTGGCGCGGCGATGCTTTCGTCGGATCGCTGAAGTTCGACTACATTGCGCGCCTGTCCGGCTCGCCCCTGCGCGAGGTCGAGCAGATCAAAGCGCCGGAAACCGGGCGTGTCCGGGATGTCCGCACCGGACCGGATGGTGCGCTTTGGTTCATTTCCGAGAATGACGGGGCCATCTATAGAATCGTGAAATAGCATTTTTTATCAGTCGTTTGTGAGGTGGTTCTTATCAGACGGAGAAACCTTGTTCGGTTTACATGAGGCTTGTTGAACTTACGTTGTACGCTTTAGGCCTCCGCGCCCGATCGCAGTATGTCCCACGCGGTGCCTGAGAACCGATTGAGCCCTCACTGCGCATAAACCGCTACCCAAACAGCAAAAAGGCCCGCATCGCTGTGGGCCTTCTCCATCAATTTGCCTCACCGCCTCGGCTCAGCCGCGACGTTTCCCGCGGCGTTCACGTTTGGGGCCGGTGTCCTCACCGGTGCCGTCCGAAGCGGAGGAAAACCCGCCAAGCATTTCGGTGATCCGCTCTAGGGTGGGGCGTTCTCCACGAGGGCGATTGGACAGAGCTTCGCGCATTTTCTCCAGATGATCGGGCATCGTGCCGCAGCAGCCGCCGATGATCGTAGCACCACAATCGCGTGCCATTACCGCGTATTCGCCCATAAGCTCGGGCGTGCCATCGTAATGGATATGGCCATCCTGGTATTTCGGAATCCCGGCGTTGCCCTTGGCGATAACCGGCCGCTCGATCCCCTGCGAGGTAAAGCCGAGCACCGTACGCAGCAAATCCGACGCGCCGACCCCGCAATTCGCGCCGTAGGCGAGGGGCGGGTTGGGCAGCTTTTCGACCATCGCCACCATCGCTTCGGAGGTGACACCCATCATGGTGCGCCCGGCAGTGTCAAACGACATGGTCCCGCACCACGGCATATCGGCGAGCGCAAAAGCTTCGGCTGCGGCCTTGTACTCCTCGGGGGCCGAGATCGTTTCCAGCCAGAGCACGTCTGCGCCGCCGGCCTTCAGCCCTTCGGCTTGCTCATGGAACATCTCGACCGCCAGTTCGTGGGTCAGCGTGCCCATGGGCTGCATGATGTCGCCTGTCGGGCCAACCGAGCCGGCCACCACGACCGTGCGCCCCGACGCATCCGCGACCTCGCGCCCCAGCGCGGCGGCCACCCGGTTCAACTCATGAACCCGGTTCTGTGCGTCATGCAGTTTCAGACGCGAAGCATTGCCGCCAAAGGAATTGGTCAGGAACAGGTCGCTGCCGGAATCGACGGCGAAAGCGTAAAGCTTTCTGATCTTCTCCGGCTCATCGACGTTCCACAGCTCCGGCGCTTCGCCCGAAGACAGGCCCATGTTGAAAAGGTTGGTGCCGGTTGCACCATCGGCCATCAGCCAGTCGCGGGTTTCCAACAATTTGGACAGGGCATTGCTCATCAATCTCTCCGGTCTATCGCGTCGCAGGTTTATCGCGACATAGCCTGCGGAAGGCGCCATGGAAAGGGCAGGCCGGTCGCGAACCGGGTGGAACCGACGCGTTTTCAGCCAAGCGGCTGATATGGGGCACGAAAAAGCACGGACCTTTCGACCCGTGCCCAATCTGACGCCAAACAATCCGCTGCTAGACGGAAAAGATCAGCCTTTTTCTTCCATCAACTGCGCTTTGGCGACGCCGATGAGCTGTTCGAGCTTGCTACGGACTTCGTCGGCGCTCGCGAGTGAGCCCAGATCGCCCGCAACCTTGCGCACGACGTCCTCGTGTCCGGCCTCTTCAAAATCGGCCTTCACAACCTCGCGGGCATAGGCGTCGGCATCCTCGCCGGTCTTGCCCATCAGCTCGGCGGCCCAGAGACCGAGAAGCTTGTTGCGGCGCGCCTCGGCGCGGAACTGCATTTCCTGGTCGTGGGCATATTTGTTCTCAAATGCGTTTTCGCGGTCGTCGAAGGTGCTCATGGCCGGTCCCTTTGCGTAAAATTCTATCCGTTCCGATATGCCTGCGCCCGAAGGATGGCGCAAGGGTGCGCCAGGCAAGGGGCTGCGCTTGCGACAATCGCGCCCATGCACTAAGAGAGCGCGACAGACCGATGGGCCATGGACCGGCCCGAGCGAAAGGGCAGCCATGGCACGGCGCAAGAAAATCTACGAAGGCAAGGCAAAGATCCTCTATGAAGGCCCTGAGCCCGGTACAATCGTCCAGTATTTCAAGGACGACGCCACCGCCTTTAACGCCGAAAAGCGCGCCACCATCGAAGGCAAGGGCGTGTTGAACAACCGTCTCAGCGAATACTTCATGATGGGTCTTGGCAACATCGGCGTGCCGACTCATTTCATTCGCCGCCTCAACATGCGCGAGCAATTGTGCCGGGCCTGCGAGATCATCCCGCTGGAGATCATCGTGCGCAACTTCGCCGCAGGGTCGCTGGCGACCCGGCTCGGAATCGAAGAGGGCACCGCCCTGCCGCGCCCGATCGTCGAATATTGCTACAAGGACGACAAGCTGGGCGATCCGCTCGTCACCGAGGAACATATCGCCGCGTTCGGCTGGGCCACCCAGCAGGACATGGACGATATCCTGAGCCTCGCTCTGCGGGTCAACGATTTCATGTCGGGCATCATGTACGGCGTCGGAATCAAGCTGGTGGATTTCAAGATCGAGATCGGCCGCGTCTATGACGGCGATTTCCAGCGCCTCATCATCGCCGATGAGATCAGCCCGGACAGTTGTCGCCTCTGGGACATCGAGTCGGGGCAAAAGCTGGACAAGGACGTGTTCCGCCGCGATCTCGGCTCGCTGACGGACGCCTATACCGAAGTTGCGCGCCGTCTGGGCGTTATCCCCAAATCCAACGGCCACGCCAAGCCGACGCTGATCAACTGAAAGGTCCCGCGATGAAAGCCCGAGTTCAGGTCATGTTGAAAAACGGAGTTCTCGACCCCCAGGGGGAGGCTGTGCGCCACGCGCTCGGCTCCCTCGGGTTTGACGGGGTCGGGGGCGTGCGACAGGGCAAGGTGATTGAGCTGGACCTCGCCGATGGCACCACAGAGGCGACCGTGCGCGAGATGTGCGAGAAGCTCCTGGCCAATACGGTGATAGAGAGCTATTCGATCGAGTTGGGCTGACTTCGGACGTTCTGCCGACATCATGAGGGGGCGTTGCCCCCGCCCTTTGGGCCCCCCGGGATATTTATCAAACCAAAGTGGGGCGGGGCCGGACCGCTCGCAAACCCACCCATACCAGCCTTGAGGATCGCAGGTTCGTCGCGTATCAGCAGGCTAAACCTCTCAGACGGAGCATCCCCCCATGAAGGCCGCTATCCTTGTGTTCCCCGGATCGAACTGTGACCGCGATTTGCAGGTCGCGTTTGAACAGGCAGGTGCTGATGTCACCATGGTCTGGCACAAGGACCATACCCTGCCGGCGGGGACGGATATTGTCGGGGTGCCGGGCGGATTTTCCTATGGCGATTACCTGCGCTGCGGTGCGATTGCCGCGAACTCGCCCATATGCCGGTCGCTCAAGGATCATGTGGAGCGGGGGGGCTACGCGCTTGGCGTTTGCAACGGGTTCCAGATCCTGACGGAGACGCGGATCCTGCCGGGCGCGCTGATCCGCAACGCCGATCTTAAATACATCTGCCGCACCGTGCCGCTGATCGTCGAGACGGCGGACAGCGATTTCACCCGCGACTGGTCGGTCGGCGAAGAATTGCAGATCCCGATTGCACATCATGATGGCAATTACCGCGCCGACGATGCCTTGCTGAACCGCTTGCGCGAGAGCGACCGGATTGCCTTTACCTACGGCGACACGCCGAATGGATCCTCTGCCGATATCGCGGGCGTGCTGAGCGAGAACCGTCGCGTACTGGGGATGATGCCCCATCCGGAGCGCGCCTCTGACGAGGCATTGGGCGGCACGGATGGGCGCGCGATGTTCCGCACGCTGACCTCCGCGCTGATCTCCGCCTGAACCGCGTCCCGGACGCAATGCCGCGCTTGAGCGGCTGCGCCCTGTGGCGTAGCATCTGAGCATGTCAGAGACCTCACCGTCCTCTTCGTCGGCCCGTCGATCGGGAGGGCGCACGTTCAGTTGGCGCAGCCGTGTTGCGCTGGGCATTTTTGTGGTGCTTGCGGTCTCCGTCATCCTGGTGACGAACAATGCACTGACTGACCGGTTTACCCAGAACACCCGGAACCGCGCCGAATTGCGGCTGGCGCTGTACGGCGGCAACCTCGTCTCTGAGCTGCGGCGCAATTCCATCGTACCGCAGTTGCTGGCCCGCGATCCCACCCTGATCGGCGCGCTGAATTCAGCGGATTATTCGCAATCCACCCAGCGGCTGATTTCATTCGTGGACGAGATCGGCGCCGCCTCCCTGATGCTGCTGGACAAGGATGGCCGCACGGTGGCGGCGACCGACCGCAACCGACTGGGTGAGATGCACTCGGGCCTGCAGCACTTTGTTGACGCACTGGCCTCGTCCGGAACCGTCTTTACGGTCGCCGCGCGCGAGGGAGTGGGGTACCGATTTACCTATTCGCGCAAGATGGAGAGTGCCGGGACCACCGCCGGCGTCATCGTCGTCGAAGTCGATTTGCAGAAGTTCGAGCGCGCCTGGGCGGGGATCTCGGACGCGGTTCTGGTGACGGACAGCACGGGCGAGATCATCCTCGCGACGGAGCCGCGATGGCGGGGGTTGACCGAAGGTGTGGCGCTGCAACGCGAGCCGCCCGAGACCGCCATTCAGCGCGCGATACAGGCGACAGCGGATTGGTCGGCGCTGCCTGCGGACGCCTACGTCAAGGGCGAGGCGGTGATGCGCGTCTCGTCCCGGCTGCCGTTTCGCGGCTGGCAAATCGCCAGTTTCACGACCTACGCCAGTGTTCGCGAAAAGGTGAATGGCTTTCTCGCTTTGGAGATCATGGGCTTTGCCATCCTCCTCGCGCTGGCATTTTACGCGCTCAGCCGCAAGACGGCGCTGCGCATGGCTTTTTTCCAGGAGGAGTCGGCGGAACTTCGCGCATTGAACGAAAGGCTGCAGCGAGAAATCGCCGAGCGGGAGAGGATGCAAAAGTCGCTGGATGTCGCCGAGCAGACCCTGGCCCAGTCTTCCAAGCTCGCTGCTCTCGGGGAAATGTCGGCAGCCGTCAGTCACGAGTTGAACCAGCCCTTGGCGGCGATGAAGACCTATCTTGCCGGGGCCGCGCTGCTGTTGCGCCGCAATCGTCCCGATGAAGCGCTGACCTCCTTCCAGCGGATCGACGATTTGATTGGACGCATGGGCGCGATCACCCGCCAGCTGAAATCCTATGCGCGCAAGGGGGGGGACACGTTTTCGCCTGTAAACGTTGGCGATGCGCTGAATTCCGCCCTCTCGATGATGGAGCCGCAATTGCGTCAGCGTCAGGTGCGCATCACCCGCGTGATACCCGACCGCCCGGTGCGCGTCATGGCAGATCGCGTGCGGCTGGAGCAGGTTCTGATCAACCTTCTGCGCAACGCGCTCGACGCGACCTCGACCGTCGCGGACCCGGCTGTGGACGTCTTTCTTTCGGCCGGCGAGACCGCCACTGTGACAGTGCGCGACAACGGGACCGGCATCGAGAATCTCGACGATCTTTTCGAGCCGTTTTTCACCACCAAGCAGCCAGGCGATGGTGTCGGTCTGGGGCTTGCCATCTCCTCGGGTATCGTGAACGACCTCGGCGGCCGGCTCACCGCACGGAACGCAGAGGGGGGTGGGGCTGTTTTCGAGATACAACTGCCTATCTTGTCTCAAGAGGCAGATATCGAAGCGGCAGAGTAACGATCAGAACTTTGATCCTGGAGTAAGACACATGCAGAAGGCCATGAAGATCGCGATCGTCGATGACGAACAAGACATGCGTCAGTCGATCAGCCAATGGCTTGCCCTCTCGGGCTATGACACCGAAACGTTTCCCTGTGCCGAGGACGCGTTGAAATCTCTGGGGCCGGATTACCCCGGTATCGTGATTTCCGACATCCGCATGCCCGGCATGGACGGGATGCAATTCCTGCGCAAGCTTATGGGTTCGGATTCAGCGCTGCCCGTGATCATGATCACTGGCCATGGAGATGTGCCGATGGCGGTGGAGGCGATGCGCCTCGGTGCGTTCGACTTTCTGGAAAAGCCGTTTGATCCTGACCGGATGAATGTCCTGGCGAAAAAGGCGGCCAATGCCCGGCGTCTGGTGATGGATAACCGCCAGTTGCGGCGCGAGTTGTCGGATGGCGGCCAGTTGATGAAGAAACTCATCGGTACGTCGCCCTCGATGGAGCGGCTGCGCGAAGATATTCTGGACCTTGGCCAGGCCGATGGTCATGTGTTGATCGACGGCGAAACAGGCACCGGCAAGACGCTGGTGGCCCATGCGCTGCACGCGGTCGGCGCGCGTGCGGGCAAGCGCTTTGTGCTTGTCTCCTGCGCTGCGATGGATGACGACGCGCTCTCCAAGCGTCTGTTCGGCCCGATGAACCCCGAAGATAGCCAATTGCCCGCCGTCGAAGAGGCGCGCGGTGGTACGCTCGTCCTCGAAGACGTCGAGGCGATGAGCGACGCGGTTCAGGGCAAGCTGCTGAACATGATCAACGAACAGGGCACGCCGGGCGAAACCCGGATCGTCGCGATCTGCAACATGCAGGAGGCCGACCGAACCTGCGAGGACGCGCTGCGGTCCGACCTGTTCTACCGCCTCGCTGCCTTGCGCATCACCGTGCCGCCATTGCGCCAGCGAGGCGAGGATGTGCTGACGCTCTTCACCACCTTTACCGAGCAGTTTTCCGAGGAATACGGCTGTGACGCCCCCAAGGTCGCCGCGCAGGAGGCCGCGCAGCTCTTGCAGGCCCCTTGGCCGGGCAATGTGCGCCAGTTGATTAACGTGGCGGAACGCGCGGTGCTGCAATCGCGGCGCGGCTCGGGGACTATCGCCTCACTCTTGATGAACGAACATGACGACATGCAGTCCGTCGTCACCACCGAGGGCAAGCCGCTGAAGGAATATGTAGAGGCCTTTGAGCGGATGTTGATCGACAACACCATGCGGCGTCACAAGGGGTCGATTGCCAGCGTGATGGATGAATTATGCCTTCCGCGCCGCACGTTGAACGAGAAGATGGCAAAGTATAATCTGCAACGTTCCGATTATTTGACCTGATCGGGCGGGGCCGGACGTCGGAGAACGTGCTCTGTCGTCCGACTGTGGCAGTTGCGGCGATCTCATCAGGTCGCGCGAGGTTTCGTGCCTTGGTTGGGCCACTCAAACTCCTTGCAACCTAGAGGTTTATTGCCGTAGCGCGTGGCCTGCGGGGAAAAGGCGCACTTTCTCCATTGTCTTTTGACCCCTTGCGGCAGTAGTGTGGATAAATGGCGCACTGCGATCCTCGCGACTGCGCCCGAAGTTTCTCTGCCCCATTTCGTTGCAGGGACGGTCCCCACGACTGGCCCGGACTTATGGACAGACCGAATGGACCCCGAAACGGGTCTCGCAAACGCCAAGCGGCCGTGAACAAGGCTGACGAGGCATTGAACGGGTGGCATCTGCATTACACGCAGTAAGCCGCCGGAGAAGAACCGCGATGAGGCGCGACGCAATGACAGCAGGCAGGGGCAGGGCGCAGTTGCGCCGCCCCACAGCTTTGTCACGTCCCGCCCGAAATATCGCCCTTATCAGACATGTTGATTTCGCGTCGGGACCCCCTGGTCGCGGCACGGATGTGGCATGCGAATGGATACAATGGCTAAGAAAATGCTCATCGACGCCACCCACGCGGAAGAGACCCGTGTTGTGGTGGTCGACGGAAACAAGGTTGAGGAATTCGACTTTGAATCGGAAAACAAGCGCCAGCTAGCTGGCAACATCTACCTCGCCAAAGTTACGCGGGTTGAACCTTCGCTCCAGGCGGCTTTCGTTGACTATGGCGGAAATCGCCACGGCTTCCTCGCCTTCTCGGAAATCCACCCGGATTACTATCAGATCCCGATCGCGGATCGCGAAGCGCTGATGGAAGAAGAGCGTGCCTTTGCCGAAGCGCAGA
>TARA_R110002124_G_scaffold255185_1_pt1 | contig 17517 bp, 14 predicted proteins | sample TARA_R110002124 | Tara Oceans TARA_R110002124 (sample SAMEA4397445) | marine metagenome | biome: Polar Biome; feature: [SRF] surface water layer (ENVO:00010504); material: water (ENVO:00002006), including particulate matter (ENVO:01000060) such as... | depth 5 m | reverse complement strand
GTCGGACGTGATGATCGTGGCCGGCACGCTGACCAACAAGATGGCGCCCGCGCTTCGCAAGGTCTACGACCAGATGCCGGAGCCGCGCTACGTGATCTCCATGGGCAGCTGCGCCAATGGTGGCGGCTATTACCATTACAGCTACAGCGTTGTGCGCGGGTGTGACCGGATCGTGCCGGTAGATATCTATATTCCGGGATGTCCTCCAACCGCTGAGGCGCTGGTGTATGGCTTCCTGCAGTTGCAGAAGAAGATTCGCCGCGAAGGCTCGCTGGAACGGTAGGGGCTGACATGATGACCACAGAAGCTATCGAAGCCCTCCGCGAACTGGGTGTCCATATCGCCACGCGCCAACCGGACGCGGTCAAGTCTGCGGACGTGATCCTCGGCGAGTTGACCGTGCTGGCCGAGCGCGATCATATCGTGAGCCTGCTCCGCTTCCTGCGGGATGATCAGCAGTGCAATTTCGAGACGTTCATTGATGTCTGCGGCGTGGACTATCCGGAGCGCACTGAGCGGTTCGAGGTTGTGTATCACCTCCTGTCGATGCGCATGAACCACCGTGTCCGCGTTCGCATCAGCACCGATGAAGATACGCCGGTGCCGAGCGTGGTTGGCCTGTGGCCGGCGGCGAACTGGTTCGAGCGCGAAGCCTTCGACATGTACGGGATCCAGTTTTCCGATCATCCGGACCTTCGGCGTATTCTGACCGATTACGGCTTTGAAGGGTATCCGCTGCGCAAGGACTTCCCGCTGACCGGGCATTATGAAGTGCGCTATGATGACCTTGAAAAGCGCGTGGTCTACGAGCCAGTCGAACTGCCGCAAGAATATCGCAATTTCGATTTCCTCTCACCGTGGGAGGGCATGACGAGCCACATACCCGGGGATGAGAAAGCCGAGGAGCCTTCTGAATAATGGCTGACACCGCGCACATCTCCGAAATGGAAGACCGCAAGTTCACATTGAACTTCGGTCCGCAACATCCGGCCGCCCACGGCGTGCTTCGCATGATCCTCGATCTCGACGGCGAGGTCGTGACTCGTGTGGACAGCCATATCGGCCTGCTGCATCGCGGCACCGAGAAGCTGCTGGAGTACAAGACCTTCCTGCAGGGCATGCCGTATTTCGACCGGCTGGATTATTGCTCGCCGATGAACCAGGAGCATGCCTGGTGCCTCGCTATCGAAAAATTGCTCGGCGTGGACGTGCCCCGGCGGGCAAGTTTGATCCGCGTGCTTTATTCAGAGCTTGGCCGGATCATGTCGCACCTGCTCAACGTGACGACGCAAATCCTCGATGTTGGCGCGTTGACGCCGATCACCTGGGGCTTTGAAGAGCGCGAGAAGCTTTGCGTGTTCTATGAGCGCGCCTCCGGCAGCCGCATGCACGCGGCTTATTTCCGGCCCGGTGGTGTCCATCAGGACCTGCCGCAGAACCTGATCGATGACATTGCGGAATGGTGTGAGCAGTTCCCAGGCAAGCTCGACCAGATCGAGAGCCTGGTGACCGAAAATCGCATCTTCAAGCAGCGCAATGTCGATATCGGGCTCGTGGACGAGAAGACCATCATGGAGTGGGGCTTCTCGGGCGTGATGGTGCGGGGGTCGGGCTTTGCCTGGGACCTGCGTCGCTCGCAGCCTTATGAGTGCTATTCCGAACTCGACTTCAAAATTCCGGTAGGTCGGAATGGCGACAATTACGACCGCTATGTCTGCCGCATGGAAGAGATGCACGAGTCGGTGAAGATCATGCAGCAATGCATCGACCTGATGTCGAAAGAGGGGCCTGGGCCCGTCCTCGTGCCGGGCTCGAAGCTGGCGCCGCCGCGCCGCGCCGAAATGAAGAATTCGATGGAGGCACTGATCCATCACTTCAAGCTGTACACAGAAGGATTTCACGTCCCTGAGGGCGAGACCTATGTCGCCATCGAGGCGCCGAAAGGTGAGTTCGGCGTGTACCTTGTCTCCGACGGGACGAACCGTCCGTATCGCGCCAAGATTCGCGCGCCGGGCTATCCGCACCTGCAGGCGATGGACCATCTCAGCAAGGGGCACATGCTGGCGGACGTTTCCGCCATCCTGGGCTCGCTCGATATCGTGTTCGGGGAAATCGACCGATGAGCACTGCGCAGACACGCTTTTTTGACGAACATCCTTGCAAGGATGAAGCTCGTCGCTGTTTTTCGAGAAGGGGCGAGTAGTGGCACTACGCCGTTTTGACATGGAGGCTGGAGGCGACACATTCGCGTTCAAGCCCGAGACCGAAGAGAAGATTGCGTTCTGGCGCGGCAAGTACCCTGCGGACAAGCAGCGGTCTGCGGTGATCCCGATGCTGTGGCTGGCACAGAAGGACAATCAGGGCTGGCTGTCCGAGCCCGCCATGCGTGAAGTCGCTGATCGCCTCGAGATGCCGTACATTCGTGTCTACGAAGTTGCGACGTTCTATACGATGTTTCGCCTGCAGCCGGTCGGGAAATACCATATCCAGCTGTGCGGCACGACGCCGTGCCAGCTGCGCGGCGCCGAGAAGCTCAAGGATGTCTGCCGGACCGAGATCGGCAAGCAGATGTTCGTCACGGATGATGGCCGCCTGTCCTGGGAAGAGGTCGAATGCCTCGGCGCGTGCGTAAATGCGCCGATGGTGCAGGTGAATGACGATTATTTCGAAGACCTGACGCCCGACTCTTTCTCCACCATCCTGAATAAATTGAAGAATGGCGTCGAGGCTCATCCTGGCCCGCAGGTCGACCGGATCAACAGTGCGCCGGAGGGTGGCACGGCCATCCTGACCGATCCTGAACTGTTCGACGGCACGCGCAACAAGTCTGACAGTTTGCCGAACCTGCCATCAGCCGAGCCGGAGCCGGAACCAACCGCGGCGGGCAAGCCGGACGAGTCGGCGCCGACCAATACGCAGCGCGAAGTTCCGCAAAAGGAAAATACCGGCAAGACGACTTTGATCTCCAAGACCGAGTCGGCTGAGAAAGATTCGGGGCAGGGCGCCTCCAGCACGGATGATGAGGGCTAGGCCATGTTGCAGGACAAGGATCGCATCTTCACAAACCTCTATGGTTTGCATTCTCCCGACCTCGAAGCGGCGAAGAAACGCGGCGCGTGGCATCTCACCAAGGAGATGCTGGATCAGGGCCCGGACTGGATCTGTGATCAGATCAAGGCGTCAGGCCTGCGCGGCCGGGGTGGCGCTGGCTTCCCCACGGGCCTGAAATGGACCTTCATGCCGAAGGAAGTGCGGGATCGCCCGCACTATCTCGTCGTCAATGCTGACGAATCCGAGCCCGGTACCTGCAAGGACCGCGAGATCATGCGCCATGATCCGCACCTGCTGATCGAGGGTTGCATGGTGGCAAGCCGCGCAATGCGCGCTCACAAATGCTATGTCTATCTGCGCGGTGAATACATCAATGAGCGCCACGCGCTCGAAAAGGCCGTCAAAGAGGCTTACGAGGCGAAGCTGATCGGCAAGGACAATGTGAATGGCTGGGATTTCGATCTCTACGTCCATCACGGCGCCGGCGCCTATATCTGCGGGGAAGAGACGGCCCTGTTGGAAAGTCTGGAAGGCAAGAAGGGCCAGCCGCGCCTGAAGCCCCCATTCCCGGCCAATGCGGGCCTCTATGGCTGCCCGACGACGGTAAACAATGTCGAGTCTATCGCAGTTGCGCCGACCATCCTGCGTCGCGGCGCCGAATGGTTTGCCGGCTTTGGGCGTCCGAACAATGCAGGCACAAAGCTGTTCTGCATCTCCGGCCATGTGAACAAGCCGTGCAATGTCGAAGAAGAAATGTCGATCACCTTCCGTGACCTGATCGATAATCATTGCGGCGGCATCCGCGGCGGCTGGGATAATCTGAAAGCGGTTATTCCGGGCGGGTCTTCTGTGCCGATGGTGCCGGCTGAGCAGATCATGGACGCCTACATGGATTTCGACACGCTGCGGGACCTGAAATCAGGGCTTGGTACGGCGGCCGTCATTGTGATGGACAAGGACACCGACCTGATCAAGGCGATTGCCCGGCTCGCTTATTTCTACAAGCATGAAAGCTGCGGGCAGTGTACGCCCTGCCGGGAAGGCACGGGCTGGATGTGGCGCGTCATGGAACGCATGGTCACAGGCGAAGCCGAGCACGATGAAATCGAGACGCTGCTGGATGTCACCAAGCAGGTCGAAGGCCACACGATCTGCGCGCTCGGCGATGCGGCAGCGTGGCCGATCCAGGGCCTGATCCGTCATTTCCGTCATGAGATCGAAGATCGCATCAACCAGTACAGGCTGCCACGCGCCATGGTGCAGGGCGCAGTCGTGGCAGCGGAGTAGAGAGTATGTCCGACGATCTTTTCAAACTGAACGTCGATGGCCAGGACATCGAAGTGCCGCGTCACTACACGCTTATGCAGGCGTGTGAGGAAGCGGGCGCTGAGATTCCGCGCTTCTGCTATCATGAGCGCCTGTCGGTGGCCGGCAATTGCCGCATGTGCCTGGTCGAATGGGAAGGGGCGCCGAAGCCGATCGCGTCGTGCGCACAAACCGTCGGCGACATGCGCCCGAACCGCGACGGGTCTGCTCCGAACATTCGGACTCGGGGCGCCTATGTGGAGAAAGCCCGCAATGGCGTGATGGAATTCCTGCTGATCAACCACCCGCTGGATTGCCCGATCTGCGATCAGGGCGGCGAGTGCGACCTGCAGGATCAGGCGATGGCCTATGGCCGCGCTGGCAGCCGTTTTGACGAGAACAAGCGCGCCGTCGAAGACAAATATATGGGCCCGCTGGTCAAGACGATTATGAACCGTTGCATCCAGTGTACCCGCTGTGTGCGCTTCGCGGCAGAAGTTGCTGGTGTGGAAGAGCTTGGCATGATCTCCCGCGGGGAAAACGCGGAGATCACGACTTACCTCGAAAAGAGCCTGACGTCGGAGCTTTCCGGCAATGTGATCGACCTGTGCCCGGTTGGGGCGCTGACGTCCAAGCCTTACGCCTTTAATGCGCGCCCGTGGGAGCTGCGCAAGACATCCTCCATTGATGTGATGGACGCCATGGGCGCCGCCATTCGCGTCGATGCCAAGGGGGATGGCGTGATGCGCATCCTTCCGGAAGTCAGCGAAGGCATCAATGAAGAGTGGCTGTCGGACAAATCCCGTTTCATCTGGGATGGTCTTGCCCGACAGCGCCTCGACAAGCCCTACATTCGCGAAAATGGCAAACTCCGCCCGGCGACTTGGGGCGAAGCCTTTGTGGCCGTGAGGGACGCCCTGTCTGCACCCGCTGAGAAGATCGGTGTTGTGGCCGGAGACCTGATCGAAGTTGAGCAGGCCAAGGCCGCACTTGATCTGTTCCGCAGCCTCGGCGTGCAGAACACCGATTGTCGCCGGGCTGGTGCGCAATATGGCACCGATGGCGTGCGTGAGCGCTATATCCTGAATGGTACATTGGCCGGTGTGGAAGATGCTGACGCGCTTCTGTTGATTGGCACCAATCCGCGTATGGAAGCGGCTGTCTGGAACGCTCGGATCCGAAAGGCCTGGCTCTGGGCTGACCTCAAAGTTGGCCGTGTCGGTGAAGCTGCAGACCTTACCTATGATCATGCATGGCTCGGCGAAGGCGCTTCGGCGCTGGCCGATATCCGCAAGTCCGACTTTGGCAAGGTTCTTTCCGATGCAAAGCGTCCGATGATCGTTGTCGGCGAAGGCGCTCTTTGCGGAGAAGACGGCGCCGCCGTGCTCGCAAACGCGCTGGACCTCGCGAACGAGATCGGCGCCGTCACGGATGGTTGGGCCGGGTTTGGTGTCCTGCACAGTGCGGCAGGCCGGGTCGGCGCACTGGACGTGGGCTTCGTGCCCGGCGAGCAGGGCGCTGCCACGGCAGACATCCTGTCAGGCCAGATGGATACGGTCGTTCTGCTGGGCGCAGACGAGGTGGATCTCTCCGGTATTGGCGCCGCGAAAGTCATCTATGTCGGATCTCACGGAGACGCCGGTGCATCGCGCGCGGACATCATCTTGCCGAGTGCTGCCTATACTGAAATGTCGGCGACATACGTCAACACCGAAGGCCGCGTCCAGATGACGAGCCGAGCCGTGCAGCCAAAGGGTGAGGCCCGCGAAGGCTGGGCCATCTTCCGGGCCCTGTCGGATGTGATGGGCAAGAAACTGCCTTATGATACAGCAGATGCTCTGCGCGCCGACCTGCGCGGTCCGGAAGGCGAAGCCACCGTATTCTCCGGGCTTGGTTTTGCGCCGGGCGCGATGGGCGTTGATGCTCTCAAGGCTCCCATGACAGGGGTCTCCAAAGACCTCACCACCGCGACATTCCGTCCGGTGTTTGACGATTTCTACATGACGAACCCGATCGCACGGGCGTCCAAGACGATGGCCGAATGTTCCGCGCTGGCCTCAGCGCTGGACACTCCGGTGGCAGCGGAGTAGGGCGGGCGCCATGAGCAATTATGTCGAGTCTCTCGGGCAACTTTGGGGTCCATTGCTGGTCCTCGTGCAGATCGCTCTGTTCACCCTTGTCCTGTTGCTGTCGATCGCATTCCTGCTGCTGCTGGACCGCAAGGTCTGGGCGGGTGTGATGATGCGTAAGGGGCCGAACGTGGTTGGTCCCTTCGGTCTGATGCAGTCTTTTGCTGATTTTGGAAAATTCCTGCTGAAGGAAATCGTGATCCCGGCAGGTGCCAACAAGACGGTCTTTCTGATCGCTCCGATCCTGACGTGTACGCTGGCCTTTGCTGCCTGGGCGGCCATTCCGGTGGCGCCCGGCACCGCAAGCGGCACCAGTTGGGTGATTTCGAACCTGAATGTCGGCGTCCTTTACCTCTTCGCGATCAGCTCCCTCGGTGTCTATGGCATCATCATGGGCGGCTGGGCATCGAATTCGAAATACCCGTTCCTTGGCGCGTTGCGCTCGGCGGCCCAGATGGTCTCCTATGAGGTTTCCATCGGCTTCGTGATCGTCACGGTGATCCTGCTGGTTGGCTCGATGAACCTGACCGACATCGTGAACGCGCAGGAAGGCGGCATCTGGACCTGGCATGCCTTCAGCTTCCAGCATTTCCCGCTGATCATCGTCATGTTCCCGATGTTCATCATCTTCTTCGTGTCAGCGCTTGCCGAGACCAACCGTCCGCCATTCGATCTGCCGGAAGCGGAATCCGAACTCGTGGCGGGTTATCAGGTCGAATACGGCTCGACGCCCTACCTGCTGTTCATGCTGGGTGAGTACCTCAACATCGTTCTGATGTGCGCCCTGATGACGATCCTGTTCCTGGGCGGCTGGCATGGCCCGTTCGCACTGGGCGAGGAATTCGTCCGCGACCATCCTTTCGTGAATGCGTTCGCGGGCCTGTTCTGGTTCATGTTCAAGATCCTGTTCCTCTTCATCATGTTCGCCATGGTGAAGGCCATCGTTCCCCGTTACCGCTATGATCAGCTGATGCGTCTGGGTTGGAAGATCTTCCTGCCAACCTCGCTTGTCGCGGTCCTGATCGTGTCCGGTTATGTCGCCTATCTGGGAGTTCAGTCATGAGTCTGGCTCAAACCATCCGCGGCGCGCTCCTCACCGATTTTCTCGGCGCGCTGGTTGTTGCCACGAAGGAAGTGTTCACGCGCAAGGCGACCGTGAACTATCCCTTCGAGAAGAATCCGCTGTCTCCGCGCTTTCGCGGCGAACATGCGCTGCGTCGCTATCCAAGTGGCGAAGAGCGCTGCATCGCGTGCAAGCTGTGCGAGGCGATCTGCCCGGCGCAGGCCATTACGATCGAGGCCGAACCGCGCGCTGACGGTGCGCGCCGTACCACGCGCTATGACATCGACATGGTGAAATGCATCTATTGCGGCTTCTGTCAGGAAGCCTGCCCGGTAGATGCCATCGTGGAAGGGCCAAACTTCGAATTCGCGACTGAAACGCGCGAGGAGCTTTTCTACGACAAGGATCGCCTGCTCGCGAATGGAGATCGTTGGGAACGACTGATCGCCAAGAATCTGGAACTCGATGCGCCTTACCGATAGGGCGCTGGGATCATCAACTCGTGGGGCACCAAGCCCTACCAAGAAGGGGGCCTTGTAGGCTGTGGCAGTCTTCGCTTTCTATTTGATCGCGGCCGTCGTGCTCGTCTCGGCACTGGCCGTGATCATGGCGCGCAACCCCGTCCATTCGGTGTTGTGGCTCATTCTCGCATTTTTCTCGTCGGCCGGCCTGCTCGTGCTGATCGGCGCCGAATTTCTGGCGATGCTTCTGGTTGTCGTCTATGTCGGCGCCGTCGCGGTGCTGTTCCTGTTTGTCGTGATGATGCTCGATGTCGACTTCGTGGAACTTAAACGCGGTACGCTGAGATACTGGCCGTTTGCCGTGCTCGTGGGAATTATCTTCGCTGCCGAAATCGTGTTGGCCTCTGTGATCGGTACCGCCGACCTCGCCAGCAATTTCGACGCGTCACCGGGCGCCGACACCAATGCCGAGGCCATCGGCCAGGTGATGTACACCCAATACCTGCTGCTGTTCCAGATGGCCGGCGTCATCCTGCTCGTCGCCATGGTTGGTGCCATCGTGCTGACGCTGCGCCACCGTCCGGAAACCAAGCGTCAGAACATTGCCAAACAGACGTCGCGCCGCCGCAGCGATGCTTACGAACTGAAAGACCCCACTCCGGGGCAGGGGATCTAAGACATGGACCTTGGGCTTTCCCATTTTCTCGCCGTCTCGGCGGCCCTGTTTACAATCGGGGTCGTGGGTATCTTCGTGAACCGCAAGAACATCATCGTCATCCTGATGGCGATCGAACTGATCCTGCTCTCGGTGAACCTCAATCTGATCGCGTTCTCCGTGTTCAGCGGCACGATTGCCGGTCAGGTCTTCGCGATGCTGGTCCTCACGGTTGCCGCGGCCGAAGCTGCCGTCGGTCTCGCCATTCTCGTTGTCTACTTCCGCAACCGCGGCGACATCTCGGTTGAGAATGTCGACCTGATGAAGGGGTAGGATGATGCTTCCTGATATCCTGATCCTCTACATCGTCCTGGCGCCAGGTCTCGTGGCGCTGAGCGGCCTGCTGCACAAGCAGATCGGGGACAAGCTGGTCATGAGCCTGACGACCGCTGTGGTCCTGTCGGCTGGCGCGCTGTCACTGATCCAGCTCTTTGTGTATGTTGCCGGCCTTGGCGGGCATGCGGGCGCTGAAGAGCACCATGCCAGCCTTGTTGCCGCGACGACCGGCGTCGACCTCAAGCAGCACATCATTACGCTGATGCCCTGGATCAGCGTTGGCGAATTCCAGGCCAATTGGGCAATCCGTGTCGACACGCTGTCGATTGTCATGATGGCCGTGATCACCGGTGTGTCTGGACTCGTTCACCTCTATTCCTGGGGGTATATGAGCGAAGACCCGCACAAGGCGCGCTTCTTCAGTTATCTGTCACTCTTCACCTTCATGATGCTCATGTTGGTCACGGCGGACAATTTTATCCAGCTCTTCTTCGGCTGGGAGGGCGTGGGGCTCGCCTCTTATTTGCTGATCGGGTTCTGGTACCAGAACAAGGCGCCGAACGACGCCTCCATCAAGGCCTTCGTTACCAACCGTGTGGGCGATTTCGGTCTTGCACTCGGCATCATGGCCGTCTTCTTTGTGTTCCGCTCGGTCGAGTTCGGTCCGGTGCTGGACGCCGTCCGTAACAATATGGCCGTTGTGCCGGTTGGCTTCACGGAAGCGTCGCCGGTCCGCGATCTGGTAATCCCGTTCCTGCACTGGAATCTGAATGCGCTTGAAGTGATCGGCGTGCTGCTCTTCATCGGTGCGATGGGCAAGTCGGCCCAGTTCTTCCTACATGTCTGGCTGCCAGACGCGATGGAAGGTCCGACGCCTGTGTCGGCCCTGATCCACGCCGCAACCATGGTGACCGCAGGCGTCTATCTCGTCTGCCTTCTGTCGCCGATCTATGAGTACACCTTCTACGCTGCCGGCATGATCACCATCGTTGGCGCGGTGACGGCGCTCTATGCCGCGACCGTGGGCATGGCGCAGAACGACATCAAGCGCGTGATTGCCTACTCGACCTGTTCCCAGCTCGGCTACATGTTCTTCGTGGCAGGTGTCGGCGCCTATGAGGCGGCCATGTTCCACCTCTTCACGCATGCCTTCTTCAAAGCGCTCCTGTTCCTTGGCGCTGGCTCCGTCATTCACGGCATGCATCACGAGCAGGACATGCGCCGCATGGGCGGGCTCGCCAAATTCATGCCGCTGACCTATGCGGCCATGATGATCGGGACGATTGCCATTATCGGCCTCGGTATTCCGCACACCCAGATCGGTTTTGCCGGCTTCTTCTCCAAGGATGCGATCCTCGAAAGCACATTCGCGAGCGGCCAGGCAGACGTGATGTTCGGACAGGTTGCGTTCTGGTTCGGCCTGCTCGCCGCCTTCCTGACGAGCTTCTATTCCTGGCGCCTCATCTACATGACGTTCCACGGTCCGAAGACCTGGGAAGCGCATAATCATCATGACGATCACGCGCAGGACGATGCGCACGCTGCGGATGACACGCACGGCCACGCCCATGATCACACGCCGCATGAGAGCCCCCTTGTCATGCTGGTGCCTCTGGCACTGCTCAGCCTCGGCGCGATCTTCGCGGGCGTGTATTTCTACGACGCCTTCGTGGACGGCAACAATGAGACCTTCTGGGCAGGCGCCATCTATCGCGCCGCCGAGAACCATGTCCTGCACGACCGCCACAATGTTCCGGAATGGGTACTCTATGCGCCACTGGTCGTGACGATTGCCGGCTTCCTGATTGCGACATTCACCTATTACTTCAACCGGGGTGTTGGTAAGCGCGTCGCGGACAACGGCGGTCCACTGCATTCGCTCTTCTACAACAAATGGTATTTCGACGAGATCTATCAGGCGACCTTCGTGAAGGGGTCCGCCATGCTCGGAAACCTTTTCTGGAAGGCCGACAAGAAGATCATCGATGGCATCGGCCCTGACGGCGTTGTGGCGGTGACCAAGGCTTCCGCCGGGCGCCTGTCGAAGATGCACACCGGATACCTTTACCACTACGCTTTCGTGATTATCGGCGCTGCACTCGTATTCGGCGGAATACTGTGGCTGCGCGCTGGAGGAGCCAACTGATGGGCGGTTTTCCCATTCTTTCAGCGATGACTTTCCTGCCATTGGCAGGAGCGCTCATCATCATGATCGTGCGAGCGGCGACTGCGGGTAGCCGTGAGGCATCGTCCAGCGATACGGAAGGCCGTACGGCGCTTCTGGCTGGCCTGATCATTTCCGGTGCGACCTTCATTGCATCCTTGGCTGCTTTCGCCGCCTTTGATGCGTCTCAATCAGGGTATCAACTCGTCGAGCAATACAGCTGGTACCGCAACATCAGCTACAAGATGGGCATCGACGGTCTGTCCATTTCCCTGATCCTGCTGACGACCTTCCTGATCCCGATCTGCCTGCTGGCCAGCTGGAACTCGATCCACAAGCGCGTGACGGAATACGTGGTCGCATTCCTTGTGCTTGAGACCTTCATCATCGGTGTCTTCACCGCGATGGACCTCGTCCTGTTCTATATCTTCTTTGAAGCCGGCCTGATCCCGATGTTCCTGATCATTGGTATCTGGGGTGGCAAGGACAAGATCTATGCGGCGTTCAAATTCTTCCTCTATACGCTGATCGGCTCACTGCTGATGCTGGTGGCTGTGGTCTACATGTACCAGACCGCCGGCGGGTCCGACTTCGAGATTCTGGAGAAGTATGCCTTCGATCCGAATGTGCAGACCTGGCTCTGGCTGGCCTTCATGGCGTCTTTCGCCGTGAAACTACCCATGTGGCCGGTCCATACATGGCTGCCGGATGCGCACGTCCAGGCTCCGACGGCGGGGTCCGTCCTGCTGGCAGGTATTCTGCTGAAGATGGGCGGCTATGGCTTCCTCCGGTTCTCGCTACCGATGTTCCCGGATGCGAGCCAGCTGTTCCAGCCCTTCATGTTTGCACTGGCCGTGATTGCAATCGTCTACACGTCGCTCGTCGCCTGGCGCCAGACCGACATGAAGAAGCTGATTGCCTACTCTTCGGTTGCGCATATGGGTTTTGTCACGCTCGGCGTCTTCGCCTTCAACGAGGCGGGCGTGCAGGGGGCCATTTTCCAGATGCTCAGCCACGGCCTGATCTCCGGCGCGCTGTTCCTGATCGTTGGCGTCGTCTACGACCGGATGCACACGCGTGAGATCGCGGCCTATGGGGGGCTCGTGCACCGCATGCCGGTGTATGCGACCTTCTTCATGCTGTTCACCATGGCCAATGTCGGCTTGCCGGGCACCTCCGGTTTCATTGGTGAAATCCTGACCATGGTCGGCGGCTTCCAGGCCTCGACCTGGGCGGCAGCCGGCGCTGCGCTCGGCGTGATCTTCTCGGCGGTCTACATGCTGACCCTGTATCGGCGGACTGTCTTCGGTCAGATCACCAATCCGGAGCTGAACTCGATCAAGGACATGAATATGATTGAGTGGATCTGCATCGCACCCCTCGCATTCCTCACAATCCTGTTCGGTGTGGCGCCCAATTTGATTTTCAACATTACCGAGGGTTCTGCCTTGCGCATCCTGAACCTGATGGCGGGAGGCTGATCTCATGATTGATTTCACTGCCATGATACTGGCCGTAGGCCCTGAGCTCTGGCTCGTCGCGATGGCCCTGATTGGCGTCCTTGTAGGCGCCACGCTGAAGGACCGTTTCAACAACGCGTCCACCAAGTTCGGCGCCTTGGCGTTGTTCGCGGCCGCCGCATTCTCGCTCATGAATTATGAGGGCGGTGAGGCCTTCAACGGCCTCGTCCGCACCAACATGTTCGTGAACTTCGCGAAATTCGTCAGCTATGTGCTCGCAGGCTTTGCCCTGTTGGCGTCTGAAGGCTTCCTGAAACGCCATGGTACAATCCGGTACGAATACGCGCTGCTGATCCTGCTCGCCTCCTTCGGTATGGGCATGATCCTGTCAGCGGCTGACCTGATGACCCTCTATATGGGTGTCGAGACACTCAGCCTGTCATCTTACGTGCTCGCTGCTTTCCACCGGGATTCCGCCAAAGCCTCCGAAGCGGGCCTGAAATACTTCGTTCTGGGCGCGCTGGCGTCCGGCATGCTGCTCTATGGGGCATCGCTGGTCTATGGCTTCAGCGGATCTACCGAATACGTGCTGATTGCCGCCGCAGAGCCGTCCATCGGCATGATGTTCGGCATGGTGCTCATGATCGTTGGCCTGGCCTTCAAAGTGTCGGCTGCGCCAATGCATATCTGGACGCCGGACGTCTATGAAGGCGCACCCACGCCCGTCGTGGCGTTCTTCGCGTCGGCGCCCAAAATGGCGAGCATGGTGGTCTTTGCGAATGTCATGTTCACCATGTTCGGTGACGTGATCGACCAGTGGCAGCTGATCCTCTGCATCATTGCCGGCCTGTCGATGATCATCGGCTCGCTAGGCGCGCTGACACAGACCAATATCAAGCGTCTTCTGGGGTATTCCTCGATCGCGAACATGGGGTATGCCTTGGTCGCTGTTGCGGCGGGCAGGGAACTCGGGGCGGGCCCGCTCCTGGTCTTCATGACCCTTTACGTGATCGCGTCCCTTGGCCTGTTCATGGGTGTTCTGGCCATGCGCCGCAAAGGCGGCATGGTTGAAGGTATCAACGAGCTCGGCGGCCTGATGCGCAAGCGTCCCGTCCTCGCGATTGCCTTGTCTATCCTGATCTTCTCGATGGCTGGCCTGCCACCCTTCGGAGGCTTCTTCGGGAAATGGGAAGTGCTGTCTGCGGGCGTGGAAGCCGGACTGATGCCGGTCGTCATTATCCTCGTACTCGCCTCGGTCGTGTCGCTTGGCTACTATCTCCGCCTCATCAAGATCATGTGGTTTGATGAACCCACCGAGAAATTCGAGGCGATCGATGGGTCCGTTACCCTGACCGTCCTTCTGGCCGCGCTGATTGCGGGTATCCTCTTCCTGTTCTTCATCAATGCGCTATCCGGATGGGCGAGCACAGCGGCCATGGGGCTCACAGGTTGAGCTTAACCTGGTCGGTCTACCATCTTGGCGTCATAGATAGCACGAACACCGAAGCAAGACGGCGGGCGAAGGCGGGTCAATTCGAAGATTGCTGGCTTGTCGCTGAGGCCCAGACAGCCGGCCGAGGGCGTCTGCAGCGGCCGTGGATATCATCGACAGGCAATTTGTTCTCGACAGCCTTGTTTCACGAGCCCGGCGGCATTGCGATCGCCGCGCGCATTCCGTTTGCCGGGGCTCTGGCTGTGGCAGATGTTGCCGCGCAGCTCGCGCCAGATGCACCGGTCCGATTGAAGTGGCCGAACGATGCGCGTGTAAACGGGGCGAAGATTTCCGGAATTCTGATCGAAACCGGCGGGCAGGGCGCGGAGTTCTGGGTTGCCGCGGGCATTGGGATCAATGTGGCCTCAGCACCGGAAGGCGCAGGCCAGGCGGCAACGTCCCTGCACGCCCTGAGGGGCGACGCAATCCTGAGTCCGGAAGATGTCCTGACAGCGCTTCGTGAAGCGTTTGGGCGTCGTCTTGAACAGGCGCGACAAGGATTTGAGACGCTACGGCAAGATTGGCTGAAGGTCGCTGAGGGGCTCGGACAGACCATCTCGGTTTCGCGAAATGGCGATCCCCTGATAGGCGTGTTGGAAGATATGGCGGAAGACGGGTCTCTGGTGCTCAGATTGCCCGATGGACGCCGAGAGATAGTACGGGCTGGTGATGTCAGCCTGATAGGGAGTAGTTAAGCGATGCTGCTGGCAATTGATGTGGGCAACACGAACACGGTGTTCGGCATTCATGACGGCGAGAACTGGGTCAACCAGTGGCGCAGCGCGACGGATGCCACCAAGACCGCCGACGACCATGCGGCATGGTTGTGGCGGCTCGCTGACATGCATGGTATGGACCTGAAGCGGATCAAGGGATGCGTGATCTCAACCGTTGTGCCCCAGGCCCAGTTCAATTTCCGGAATCTTGCGCGCCGCTACTTGAACCTGGAGCCGATGTTCATCGGCGACCCGAGCCTGAAAACGGGTGTTGAGGTCCGGATTCACCGGCCGGAACAGGTAGGCGCAGACCGCATCGTCAGCGCACTCGGCGCTCATGTGACCTATCCCGGTAATCTGATCGTGATCGACAGTGGCACAGCTACGACGTTCGATGTGGTGGCCGAGGATGGCGGATTTGAAGGCGGTATCATCTCGCCAGGCATCAATCTTTCGGTGCGCGCACTGCACGATGCTGCTGCGCAATTGCCCCGCATCGCAATCCAGAAGCCTCCGTGCGTGATAGGCCAGGACACGATCAGCGCGATGCAGTCCGGCGTATTCTGGGGCTATATCGATCTGATCGACGGGCTCGTCACCCGGATCAAGAAGGAATACGGCAAGCCGATGCAGGTCGTCGCGACCGGCGGTGTGGCCTCTCTTTTCGAAGGGGCCAGCGAAACAATAGATTATTATGATCAGGACATTACCATCCGGGGCCTGCTCGAGATTTACAAACGGAATAGTTGATAAGCATGGCAGATACGATTGGTGTCGAAGACGAACTGGTATTCCTCCCCTTGGGGGGATGCGACGAAATCGGCATGAACCTCAATGCCTATGGGTATGGGCCTGCGCATGACCGCCGTTGGATCATTGCAGACCTCGGTGTGACGTTCGGATCGCTTGAAACCCCGGGGATCGACCTGATCTGCGCGGATCCCGAATATCTGATCGGCGAGAAGATCGACGCCGTATTCCTGACGCATGCGCATGAGGACCATATCGGCGCGGTCGGCCTGTTGTATCCGCGCCTGCAAACGAAGGCGCCGATCTATGCAACGCCGTTCACGGCAGAGCTTGTGCGCTCGAAAATGGTCGAGCGCGGTGTCGATCCATCCTGGTTGAAGCCTGTGGCGCTGGGCGGAACAGTCCAGGCCGGGCCATTCGAAGTCACCTATATCACGCTGACTCACTCAATTCCTGAGCCGAATGCCCTGGCCATCAAGACGCCGCTTGGCACGATCCTTCACACTGGCGACTGGAAGATCGATCCGGATCCGCAGATCGGATCTGCGACGGATGTCAAAGGCCTGACCGCCCTTGGAGATGAAGGCGTTCTGGCCATGGTCTGCGACTCTACGAACGTGTTCGAGGAAGGTGAGTCCGGATCGGAGGAATCCGTGAAACAGGGACTGATCGACCTGATCGCCGAGCAGAAACAGGCCGTCGCTGTGACGACCTTTGCGTCGAATGTCGCGCGGGTGAAATCAATTGTGGAGGCCGCGGAATTAGCGGGCCGGGCCGTGTGCCTTGTCGGGCGCAGCATGCACCGCATCACTGATGCAGCCAAATCGGTCGGTATCCTGCCGCCCCATATGGAGTTCGTGGATGAGTCCGAAGCGAGTCAGATCCCGGCTGAGCATATTCTCTACCTCTGTACGGGGAGCCAAGGGGAATCCCGCGCCGCGCTGACCCGTATTTCCCGGCGCGACCACCGCAATGTATCCCTCCATGAGGGCGACACGGTGATCTTTTCGTCCCGGCAAATCCCGGGCAATGAGAAGGGCATATTTGCGCTCCAGAACGCGCTCGCAGAACAGGGCGTTCGAGTCATCACGCCGCGAATGGTGCCGTATCCCATCCACGTGTCTGGCCATCCATGCCGCGATGAGTTGCGCCGCATGTATGGCTGGGTGCGTCCTAAAGTGTCGGTGCCGGTTCATGGCGAGCGACGTCACATCATGGAGCATGCGACATTCGCGAAATCGCTTCAGGTGCCGCACGCCGTCACGCCTCAGAATGGCAGCCTTGTTCGCCTGGCGCCGGGCAAGGCTGAGATCACCGATCTCGTGCCGGCAGGGCGCCTCTTCCTGGATGGTGACCGCCTCGTGCCGGAAGGGGCACAGGGCATTGAAGAACGCCGAAAGCTCTCCTGGTCGGGCATCCTGTTCGCCTCAATGACGCTGGATGAGGATGGCGATATTCTCGACGGTCCGGTGGTCATAGCGAAAGGCCTGTCCGAAGCGGATGGCCGCCTCGCAGATGAGAGTATCGAGCCGCTGGAGATCGCCGCCGAGGATGCAATTGGTCGCATGAAGAAACGCGACCGGATGGACGATGATGCCGTTGAGCGAACCGTCGGCCGCGCCCTGCGGAAGGCTTGCCTTGAAACATTTGGTCACCGTCCCGTTATAGAAGTGATCGTCCTGAGGAGTTGAAACCTGTGTCAGAGTTTAAAATCGGCCCCCTGAACCATGTCGGCATCGCCGTGCCGGATCTTGAAGCCGCCTGCGAGACTTACCGGTCGCTGTATGGCGCCACAGACATCACCACGCCATTCGACATGCCGGAGCAGGGCGTAAAGGTCTGTTTCGTCAACCTGCCGAACAGCCAGATTGAGCTGATCGAGCCGCTGAATGATGAATCGCCGATCGCCAACTTCATCACGAAGAACCCAAAAGG
>TARA_R110002124_G_scaffold259914_1_pt1 | contig 17577 bp, 18 predicted proteins | sample TARA_R110002124 | Tara Oceans TARA_R110002124 (sample SAMEA4397445) | marine metagenome | biome: Polar Biome; feature: [SRF] surface water layer (ENVO:00010504); material: water (ENVO:00002006), including particulate matter (ENVO:01000060) such as... | depth 5 m | reverse complement strand
AGAGTCGGTGCGCATTGTTTGAGTGGCAGCAGTATAACAGCAGAAATTCCTGAAAACGAGCATCAAATCTGTTCCTCTCTGCGAGTTTCTCAATGAAAACTACTGCACTTCACCTGAACTTGCTGTCGTCTCTTCAGCTTGACAGCCTGCTGCCCCTCGATAATTTATGCACCAAGCACGTCGCGCGCGTGGAGAATTTTTTAACAGGGTCTATCGTCATGAGAACTCAGCAGTTATTACAATCATCGCTCGAACCGAATCAAGTACTCTCATTCCCGTTTGCTGCCTGTATTGAAGGATTTTTGTGCTGTAATAGTAGATTATATTCAATGTCACGAACTGCGTTAGTTCACTCTTTTCACTATCACTTAACCGCAGTGATCGACACACTATCGCCATGCTGTCGACCTTCGTCGCACCAGCCTCGCCGGTATATCACCCCCGTATCAACTCATATCAACCACTCCTTTTATCCACTTGCTCATAACAGACCGTTATTGTTCACGATCGACCAACGTGAAGACGCTCAATCCGATCTGTTCAACGGAACAGATTTCTCTTACGATTCGGCAGCACGATCATACGAACGGATTCAACATCGGCAACGAAAGGATTCACAATGCTCCCGCATCATCGAATTTACTTAGTCGCTTTTCTGCTTTGGGGCAGTCTGTTACCCACCACACAGGCAGCCGATCAACAACCACTGACAACCGAAGTCATCAATCAAACCTGGAAAGAACGACGCGAGCGACTGCAGGCAATGCGGATTGAACTTTCACTGGATGTCACGCGCAGCAAACTTCCCTATATGAAGTCGGCTGCAGATGGCGTTGATGAAGTGGTACCGTTAACGGAAGAGGAAACGCTGCATTATCTGAATCAGACCGTCAATTTTAAAACACACTATTCACTAATCCTGGATAGTCCCCGCATCCGCTGTCGTCACTGGGGACGTGTCCCGACTCCCCAGTTAGAGCAAATGCAAGACCTTGACATGACTTGGTCAGTCGACGGAAATACCGCTGCCATTGCCTATAAATACGAAGGCATCCGCCACCTGACCATCTCTAAATCATCGGTACCTCCCATGCTGCCTCTTTTTGGTCTGAATCCACTTCGCTGGTCACTGTTGGCAGGCGATCCGGTTTATGGGTTCACACTTGATCAATACAAAGTCTGTCCGCAACTCGAGCAGGTGCAGGGCATCGCTTGCACTGTCCTGGAAAAATCTGAGGTGTATGGCGGTCTAAAACGCTTATGGGTCGCACCGACGGATCGGGAATGTGTCGTCATGAAATATACAGGTGAGCAATCCGGCCAATATCACAGCCAGCATGATTTCTATTATGTCGATCTCCCGAACGAAGGTCCGAAACCGAAATTCTGGACCACAAAATCGTATCAACATAAATCGAATCAGGATATCCTTACTTTCGGTTGCCGCATCAATGTCGATACTTTAGATTCCCAGGCAACAGTCACCCCCGCCGACTTTCAACTGCAACTAACGAAAGGTACGCACGTGACAGATACCAGAAAACGAAATCCCCAGGGCGGGGAACTCATCTATGATGTGAAATAAGCAATTACCCATCCTCTTTCACCAGGGAACGCTCCCCATGTTGACTCGCGCCGCCGTCCTGTATGAAATGCAAAAACCGACTCCCTACGCGGATTCAAAGCCGCTGATCATTGAAGAACTCAATCTCGCCGATCCCGGCCCGGGGGAAGTCCTCGTCGAGATGGCAGGCGCCGGCCTCTGTCATTCCGACCTGTCCACCATCGACGGTTCGCGACCCCGCGTGATGCCGATGGTCATGGGACACGAAGCCAGTGGCATCGTCCGCGAAGTCGGTCCCGGCGTGCACGATCTCCAGCCCGATGATCACGTCGTCTTTTCGTTCGTCCCCCTGTGTGGCCACTGCATTCCCTGTGCCACGGGTCGCCCCGCGTTATGCGAACCCGGCGCAGCAGCAAATACCGCCGGCACCTTACTCTCCGGCCGTCGTCCTTTCAGTAGCATCTCTGGTCAGAAAATCAACCACCACCTCGGCGTCGCCGCCTTTGCCGAGCACACGGTCGTCGCCCAGGAATCGCTGATCAAAATCGATTCGCAACTCCCCCTCAGTACCGCCGCATTGTTTGGTTGCGCGGTGATGACGGGCGTCGGCGCGGTCGTCAATACGGCAAAAATCGAACCAGGTTCCAGCGTCGCCGTCTTTGGCCTGGGCGGGGTTGGCTTAAGTACCGTGATGGGCGCCCGCGCCGCAGGGGCCGAAACCATCTTCGCCATCGACTTGCTCCCCGATAAACTCGAACGCGCCACCCAGGTCGGCGCCACGCACACGATTAACGCCAGTAAAGAGGACCCGGTCGAGCTGATCAAAGACATTCAGAACGGCGTTGATTACACCTTCGAAAGCGTCGGCAACGAACGGGTACTCCAGCAGGCTTACGCTGCCACCAGGCGGGGCGGCACCACCATCACCATCGGCCTGCCACACCCCAGCAAAATGTTTTCCGTCCCCGCCGTCAGCCTCGTCGCGGAAGAACGCACGATCAAAGGTTCGTACATGGGCTCCGCCGTCCCCCGCCGCGATTTACCCCGCTTCATCGCCATGTACCAGGCAGGTCTGCTCCCCGTCGACAAGCTGCGTTCCAGTACCATTCAACTGGATGAGATCAACGCCGCCTTCGACGCCCTCGCCACCGGCACCGCCGTTCGACAAGTGATTACGTTTGAGAAGTAACCGACCGGTAATTCTACGAAATCTTAATCATGTTCGACATGAACCGCGGCTAACGCCGTGCGGCTGATTTTTGCAGTCATCATCGTAATTATTACTATGTCTACGACTCCGAACGAGGCATACCTGATTAGCCGAAGGGCGTTAGCCCCGGTTGTCTCTCAGTCCATATTTGACTACATATTTTGTATTATTGTTCGTTTTAATCAGTCACATAACCCGGCCCGACAATCACCCACACCACGTCCGCCATCTGCTGCTGACCTGCCTGGGAGAGATGAATCGAATCCAGCGTCGCATCGCCGCCCGCGAGGATTGACAGCAACACCCGTTTCGGCACCAGGTTTACGCCATGTTTTTTTGCCAGTCTGCGCTGGATCCGACCAAAGTCATGATAAAAGGGGGGCAGCGGCAGTTCCAGCATCACCAGCTGGCGGCCCGGTGCAGACACTTCGGTTAATAATCGATCCAGGTTGGTTCTAAATTCAGCCGGCGTGGTATTCCCCAGGACATCATTCCCGCCAATTTCCAGTAACACCAGCGGCGCATCGATGTTTGTCTCAGCGACCCGCTGCCTTGCCGTGGAGACCGTATCCCCGACATGCGACAGATCCTGCACGGCGATGTCATGTTCCCGCGCCAGAATGCGCGGCCACGTTTCCGTCTGCGCATCTCCCAGTCCCGCCGTCACCGAGTCCCCGATCACCGTCAGTCGTCGCGAGGAGACTGGTTCCACTCCCGGCGTCAGATGATACGGCACTTCCAGCAGCAGCCCCAGCAGCCAGACTCCCAGCATGGCCTCCGCTCCTGCCTTCCGCCAGCGTTTCGTAAACAGGGTAACCAGCCAGAACAGGCTCAACAGCGCCGCACCCCCATAAAACCACCAGGGCAGGGGAGTCGAAGAGACCGCAATCGCCAGCAGTCCCATCACCAGCGAAAGCACCATCCCCCGCCGCGCGATCTGTTTTTCAGACAGCGACAACAGCGCCGCCAGCAGTACCAGCGTCACTCCCGAAAAAAACGCCTGCCCCGAGGCACAGTGATAGACAATCGGGTTCATGAATCTGTTTCGTCTTTCTACTCAGGCTCCACAGATGATGAACTTTTCAGACGTTCTTTTCTGAACCTGGAGAACCACCAGATCGCGACAACCAGATTGATCAGGCTGACCACTAGATAAAGTACTCCTCGATCAAACCACCAGGCAATGAAAAACACGCCAGCGAAAATCAACACTAGAATCACAGGCAATAAACGTACTGGTTTCACAGGTTGATCGGCTGTTTCAAAGAGTGATGATTTGAGTCTCCGATATTTATCCCATCCCTCCTGTAAATCATATTCGACGGAATTTCGCAGACATTCCGTAATTTCAATCTGTTCGGCTTTCTGAAAATTATCGATATGTATTTTGAATTTCTGAAACCGAGACTCTACAAGAATCGCACCTGACAGAGAAAACCATTGGAGCTGCGTAATTTCATCAAAGGCGATTTCTGTTACATGAAAGACGTCGTGCTTAATCAGAGCATCCCGTGAAATCTCCAGACGCTCCCGGTAATAAGCGAGAATGATCCAGATACCCAGTAGCATAAAAAATGAAAAAAATACCACAATAAATATGGCTGTTGGTACAGGATATCGAAAGGAACCATCCAGATTCCAGTAGGCGGCCAGCGAAAAACCGGCCCCGAAAATCAGAAAGAGAATGGAACCCAAAAGACCCAAATACAGATAATCGCGACGCAATCGATAACATTTTGTGGGTTGATTATCATTCATCAGTTTGAAAATGACTCCCGCACATATACAAAACTTGGTCTGCATGTGATTCGCTATTCAGTTCCAGAGACCGAATAAACTTCGGACCGAGCGCAGCGAGCAGGAACTTGTCAGTGCAACCATTCATCTCAGCAAGTGGTCTCCCAACCAGATAACAACGAGAATCGAAATGCTGCTCTTAGTTAGAACGTTTACCCTGTCAGTTTCCCATTGTCTGCGACAACACCGAAATTCATTCGGTGCTACCCGCTTCTTTCCATTCAGTTTCGACTCCCTATGTCCCCCGATAACTGCGGATCGTCATCCAGATACCGGTTATGACAACAACCAGCCACTGCCACGCGGATTCAGTCCACCACTGATAACCTACGGAAACAGTACACATCAACCAGAAAGCGGTCATAAGCCATTCGCGGGTTGTCAAAGGCATGTCGGGATCAATACTGTGCCGCCGAACTTCCGAAAATGGTTCCCACTTTTCCTGTTTTTCAACAGGCACCACTTCGCGCAGAAACGTAATAATCGCGTGTTGATCGCTTCGCTTAAAATCATCCAGGTTGATTCGGAACGAGTCGGCTGGTGATTCGACGATCATCTCATCTGAAATCGATAACCAGTTGAGGTGAGAAATCTGGTTTAAAGCGATCACGTGTTCTTTATCACCTTCCATCTTCGAAATCGTCTGCTCTGAGAGAATTAGACGTACCCATCGCGAGTAAGCCAGAAAAGCCCACACACCAACCGTGCTCATAAAAAGCACGATGGTAATATAAATGAGAGTAAGAATCACAAATCCGTCCGTCAGATTGCCACCTCTGGAATAGGCCTCGCGAATCATGTAAACGCAGATTGCAAGAGTGAGAACCCTGTAAGTGCTAAGCAGACTCCGGTACCCCGGACCTGGTCGATAGCTCTGTTCTGACAAGATTTCACTCATGACATGATTCTCGTCGATGATTCCATATTACCCGGCTCTTGTCTGTACCATTTCTCACGAGCCCCGCCAATCAGCATCCCCACAATCGGCCCCAGCACAAACGCAGTCGGTATCCCGTACAGCCGCGCCGCATCAATGCAGGTGCGATCAGCCATTTTTGAATCATAAACCAGTGGCTCATTCAGCAGCCTGCTCCCCAGCAACGCCCCTCCCACGACCAGAGCCAGGCAGACCACCAGTCCATACACCGCATGCCGCAACCAGGGTCCAAACTTAGCCGCGACGATAAAGGGCCCCACCAGGGCCAGGATGCCCATACAGCCCAGCATCACCACCTGGGTAAATCGGACTTGTCCCTGCTCGAACAACACCTCCGTTTGAAAATGACTTGGCTCAATCACATAATCTCTGGTCAATACTGTCAGGTAAAAGCCCAGAATGAACCCGGTAAAGACACCGCCCAACACACCTTTCAGAATAGTTTCGACGAGCTTGACCATCACAGTCTCTTTCAGAAAAGACACTTTTCCTATCCACACATCAGTCTAACAGAAAAAACGCCTGCTTCGAGAATTATTTCATCGTGCCCCGTCGGCTTCATCACCAGTTACCCAATTCACCCTACACACTGATTTCCTGCAAACAATCCGTGACAAATCCATCAACGCCTGCTAATATTTAAAGTAACTTAAATATTATTCTGACCCTCGCCAAATCTTCCCCCCGTAGAGAGCTGGTCCATGCTTGTACCAATACGGAACCTGATCCTGCCTGCCATCATCACGGTCTGCCTGAGTTCGTCTTTTTGGACGGAACTTCAGACCGTTTCGGCAGCCGAGCCTGCGGACAAAGCACCGCGAATCGAATTCAACCGCGACATCCGCCCGATTCTCTCCGAGAAATGTCTGCACTGTCACGGCCCCGATCCCGCCACCCGGGAAGCCGACCTGAGAATCGATGATCCGATAGACGTAAAACAGCCTCGCGACGGTTACGCGATCATCAATCAAAAGTCACCTGCAGACAGTGAACTGCTGAAACGCCTGCTGACAACAGACACCGATCTCAAAATGCCCCCCGCCGATTCCGGAAAAGAAATTTCCGCAGCGGAAATCAAATTGATACAGGCCTGGGTCGAGCAGGGGGCAGAGTATCAGAAGCACTGGTCCTTCATTCCGCCACAACGGCCCGAACTACCCGCGGTAAAAGAAACGAACTGGCCACAAACAGCCATCGACCGCTTCGTACTCGCCCGTCTGGAACGGGAACAGCTACCACCGTCCCCCCGCGCGGACAAAGCCACACTCTGCCGTCGCCTTTCGCTCGACCTGACCGGCCTGCCTCCCACGCTTGCCGAACTCGATGCCTTTCTCAACGATCATTCGCCTCTAGCCTATGAGAAGCTGGTCGACCGTCTGCTCGGTTCTCCCCGTTACGGCGAACACCGGGCCCGCTACTGGCTCGACGCCGCCCGTTACGCCGACACCAGCGGCTATTTCACCGACGAAGCATGGGAGATGTGGCACTGGCGCGACTGGGTCATCAACGCCTTCAATCAGAACATGCCTTTTGACCAGTTCACCGTCGAACAGTTGGCGGGCGACCTGCTGCCTGATCCCACACAAAACCAGCTCATCGCCACCGGCTTCCACCGCAATCACATGACCACCCTCGAAACCGGCATCATCGATGAAGAATACCGCGTCGAATACATCGTCGATCGTATCGATACCACGTCCACCGTCTGGATGGGCCTCACCGTTGGCTGCGCCCGCTGCCATGATCACAAATACGATCCGCTCTCCCAGAAAGAATTCTATCAGCTCTTCGCCTTCTTCAACAACACGCCCGAAACCGGTAACACCCACACGGTCGGCAATGCCAAACCGATTCTCAAGATTCCAACGAAAGACTATCTCGACCGCGAACAGCAGCTCAAAAACGAACTCGCAGCGCTGGAACAGCAGCACCAGCAGCGCGAGACACAACTTAAAGCGCAACAGAAACAGTGGGAACAGACTGCACGCAGCAATCTCACGTCCCCTGCTTCTGAGCAACTGGTCGTTTACGAACCGCTGAACAAGCTCACCGAAAGCAAGTCGCTCACTTCAATGGGCTCTGTCGAAATCAAACCGGGCTTTGTCGGTCAAGCGGCGAACTTCGACGGCAGCGCACTGTTGGAAAGCAACACGCCGTTCCGCTTCAGTCGCGACAAACCATTTACGCTGGCTGCCTGGATCAACCCCGCCTCAGGCGGCCCCATCTGTCTGTTCTCACAAAACGACGATACCAACCACCTCCGCGGCTTCGACATCATGATCCGCAAAGGCAAACTCTCCGTCCACCTGATCCACAAATGGAATTCCAACGCGATCCAGGTCGTCACCGATACTGGCATTCGCTCCGGTCGCTGGCAGCACCTGCTCGTCACCTATGACGGCTCCTCCACCGCCGCCGGAATTCGCATTTTTATCAACGGTGAGCCGCAGACCACCTCCGCCCCTTATGACAGACTCACCGGCGACATTACCGTCGACGAACCATTCCGCATCGGCCGCCGCAGCACCAGTGCTTTCTATAAAGGCGCACTCGACGACCTGCGAATTTATCAGCGTACATTCTCCCCCGACGAAGCCCGGGAACTCGCCGACAGCCAGTTCCTCAACACGCTGCTCACGATCCCTGCCGAAAAACGGACCTCGCAACAGCAGCAGGAACTCCGCGACTACTTCCTCAAAACCGCCGCCCCGGATTCCCTGCGTGCCGCCGAGAAACAACTGGTTAAACTCCGCAGCAGGTTAACTAAACTGCAAAAAAACATTCCCACCACAATGGTCATGCACGAAAACGAAAAACGGCGGGACACGTTCGTTCTGCTGCGTGGCGTCTACGATCAGCATGGCGAAAAAGTCACCGCCGCTGTGCCCCAGGTCTTACCAGCCTTCTCCCCGAAACTCCCCACCAATCGTCTCGGTCTGGCCCGCTGGCTCACCAGTCCTGATCATCCGCTGACGGCCCGCGTGTATGTGAACCGTCTCTGGCAGCAGTTGTTCGGTGTCGGCCTCGTCAAAACCGTCGGCGACTTCGGTTCGCAGGGAGAGTGGCCCAGTCATCCCGAACTGCTCGACTGGCTGTCCGTCGAATTCCAGCAGAGTGGCTGGGATGTCAAACACCTGCTGAAACAGATCGTCCTCTCGTCCACTTATCGACAGTCCTCGCGTGTCACCGATGAACTTTACGAACGCGATCCCGAAAACCGTCTGCTGGCCCGCGGCCCCCGTTTCCGTCTCGACGCCGAAACGGTCCGCGACAACGCCCTGCAGATCAGCGGCCTGCTTGTGGCGAAGCAGGGGGGGCCGAGCGTTAAACCCTATCAGCCCCCCGGACTCTGGGAAGCGGTCTCCTATGACGGCAATGTCACTTACGAACAAAGCACCGGCGACGGACTCTACCGCCGCAGCCTGTATACTTACTGGAAGCGTCAGAGCCCGCCCCCCGGTCTGATGGCCTTCGACGCCCCCACACGCGAAACCTGCACCGTGTCGCGTCCCCGCACCAATACGCCGCTGCAGGCACTGGTGTTGATGAACGACCCCACTTACGTCGAAGCCGCCCGCGTACTCGCCGCACAGACCTTACAAAAACAGGCAAGCGAAACAGAACGTATCGACTTCCTGTTCCGCGCCGCCACCAGCCGACTGCCTGCCAAAGCCGAACAACAGATTCTCAGCCGCATCCTCCAGCAGCAGACCAGCATCTATCATCATGATCCCGCAGCCGCTGCAAAACTGATCAATGTTGGCGAATCTCCGGTCGACAAAACACTGAAACCAACCGAACTCGCTGCCTGGACGATGCTTGCCAGCATGATTTTCAACATGGACGAAACCCTGACCAAACAATAACCGTGTTCACTCACAGGAACCGTCATGCAGATAGACCTGAATCAATTACAACACGAATTCACCCGCCGCCAGTTCTTCCGCTCCAGCGCAACCGGCATCGGTGCAGTTGCCCTGGGTTCGCTGCTGAACCCCGATCTGTTCGCCAGTGAAACGCCGTCCGTCAGCAGCTCACATTTCCCGGGCAAAGCCAAACGCGTGATTTACCTGTTCATGCATGGCGGCCCTTCGCAGATGGAACTGTTCGACTATAAACCCCGACTCAAACAGTTGAATTCCGAACCACTCCCCGATTCCGTTCGCGGCGATCAACGCCTGACCGGCATGACCTCGGGGCAGAAGTCGTTCCCCATCGCCGCCCCCAATCAGTTTCAATTTCAACAGCATGGCGAGAGCGGTACCTGGGTCAGCGATGCCCTGCCGCACTTCGCGAAAGTCATCGACGATGTCTGCGTGATCAAATCGATGCACACTGAAGCTATCAACCACGATCCCGCCGTCACCCTGATGCAGACCGGACACCAGCAACCGGGCCGCCCCAGTTTCGGCGCCTGGTCGAGTTACGGTTTAGGCAGCGAGAACCAGAATCTGCCCTCGTTCGTCGTCCTGATCTCCGACGGTAGCGCGTCGCGTCCCGCCGATCCGCTTTATGCACGATTGTGGGGCACCGGCTTTCTGCCTTCCAGCCACCAGGGGGTGAACTTCCGCAAGAACGGCGATCCGGTGCTCTACCTCTCCAATCCGCCGGGCATCAACGACGCCAGTCGTCGTGGCATGCTGGACGGGCTCTCCCAACTCAATCAACGACAGTTCGAAGATTACCGTGATCCCGAAATCCAGACCCGCATCGCGCAGTACGAAATGGCGTATCGCATGCAGACCTCGGTCCCCGACCTGACCGACTTCTCCAGCGAAACCGAACAGACCTTCCAGCTCTACGGCGACGCCTCCCGCAAGCCGGGCACTTACGCCGCGAACTGCCTCCTCGCTCGTCGCATGGCAGAGCGGGGCGTACGGTTCATTCAACTTTACCATCGCGGCTGGGATCAGCATTACAACCTCCCCAGCGACCTCCGCCTGCAGTGCGGCGACATCGATCAGCCCACCGCAGCGCTGCTGACCGACCTCAAGCAGCGCGGCTTACTCGACGACACCCTCATCGTCTGGGGCGGCGAATTTGGTCGCACGATTTACAGCCAGGGCACTCTCACCAGCACCGATTACGGCAGAGACCATCACGGCCGCTGCTTCACCATGTGGCTGGCCGGCGGCGGCATCAAGCCCGGCCTCTCGTATGGCGCCACCGACGACTTCTGCTACAACGTCGCCGAAAACCCCGTCCACGTCCACGATCTCAACGCGACGCTATTGCATTGTATGGGCCTGAACCACGAACGCCTGATCTTCAAACACCAGGGCCGCGACTACCGCCTGACCGACGTCCACGGCACCGTGATTGACAAAATTCTCGCTTAGATCAATCAGACTCTCGCGTGGTGAAAATCCGCTGGGTGCCACTGTCGGCTCGCCCGACAGTGATAAATCAACGCCAATATAGCAGCCGGGGTGGCACTGGTGGCTCGCCACCAGTGAAATAAATATCGACACCCGAATCCCAAAAAAGGGTGGACCCGAATTACATTCGGTGCCACCCCGGGTACCCTGAAATAGTATGCACTTCACTCTGCCTCCCGAAGTTCCCCGCGAACCCGCACCAGGATCTCACCCAGCCGATTGAGCCCGGTTCCCTCCTTGCCGCAGCCCCAGTAGTAGTCGCCGGGAGCATTCTCCACGATCTCCTGATCCCCGGTCGACAGCAGCAGAATTTTCAGTTCCGCGTGCGTCTGAAATTTCCTGAGCACTCCCTGGTACATGATCTCATCTTTGACCTCTTCCCAGTCAGCCCGCAGAGGAACCTTACGGCTCCGTCCCAGATTCGCAGCCTGTTTCGCATTGTGTGCATTCCGAATCCGTTCGCGGTAGTCTGCCTCTGCAAACTTCTGCGCCTGAAAATAATGCTCCACCGTCGGCCACCAGAGTCCGTCCAGCTCCACCCCATGCGGCGAGAAGTTCGAAAACTCACCATACGTATCGTTTTTTGTGTAGAAATAAATCGTCATCTTATCATTTCAAAAGCATTAATCAGAAATCACGCAGAGGATTATTCTCCTCAGGATGAAAATGAAGTCGATAATGATAGTAACGAAACCAGTCGACGGCATCTTCTACACTCTGACAAGCCCCCGCACCAAAAGTTCGGTCGATATACTGAGCCGTGACGAAATTATATCCTGCCCGATACGAATTCTGCTGATGAGTGGTCATATCGCTGATATGCTCTACCGTCACCTGAAAACGTTCAGCCATCAGGTACGTCAGCAGTTCTCCCCAGCGACTGCGCGTCTGGATGTACAACACAGGTCGCCCCGCCGCAATATCGGCTTCACTCTGTTGTTGACCGCGCTCCAACTCAACCGGATCCATTTCCTGTAACGCACTGCATTCCTTTTTAATAACAAACATAATACTCCTTACTATTTTCAAATGAAGCACAACCGTATTTTTTTTGTGTGGGGGGGGGGTGAGCCCGAATAAAATTCGGGCCGAGCGCAGCGAGCAGGAGGTCACAGCTCAAGCGTTCGAATCATCCAGACAAATCCGACTTACTATCACAATCAGAGTAAGGAACGATTCATCACCAGACAGCAGTCACACCGCCACCTCCCGTTGTCTGCGACAACACCGAATTGCATTCGGTGCTACCCGGTCTGGTAAAGACAGCAGACACTCAACGCTGAAACCGGGCTTCAATAAATGTCGCAATTTTCCGCACCAGTTTTTCCGCGGACTTCGTTTTTGCGACCACGCAGTAACCCGACCAGAAATCCCATTCCAGCCCCACGACTTTTCTCAGGTGCTGAAATTCCTGGAACCGTTCTTCCGGGCCAGTGACCAGTTCTCCCACAGGCTGCAGCTGAAACTGATCCACCACAATTTGTGTGACCTGCGGATATAAGTTGGCTTCGATGTCAAAAAACTCAATCGTCAGCCGCTGGCTGGCATCCCGGTGTTTATGCATCTTGCTCAGGCTCAATCACCACAGCTGTGCCATAACACAGGACCTCGGTCGCCCGGCCTTTACCGACGATTTCCGAGGCATCGTACCTCAGGCCCACAATCGCGTTCGCGCCCCGTTCCCCGGCATCGATCAGTAACCGATCAAACGCCTGCTGTCGGGCCTCTTCGCACATTTCGGTGTAGACACCAATCTGGCCGGCTACGAGATTCTTCATTCTGCCCATGAATCCATGCCCCAGCATCGGCGACCGTACAATGATCCCCCGTACAATGCCCTTGTATTCTTTGATCCGGTAGCCTTCGATCGTAAACGTCGTCGTGACGGGCATGTTCATGTTGGTGCTTCCTGGCTGGTTTCTACTTAGTATCACTGGCGGGAACACTCACGATTTGAATCAGCGTTTTCGTATCTTCTTTGCCGCGCGTAATCGAAATCGATACCGTTCCCACTTCACGCTGATTCGTCAGCAGTAACTGAACCGAGGCCGCCTGTTCGCGAATGAAATGTTGTATGATCACAGTTTGCAGTTTCCCGTCCACTTCACGCTGTTGTGTCCAGTGGGCCGGCAGATAGAGATCAGTACCGGGAAATTCGCGACCCAGAATCGACCAGTTGGGTGGCTCAAATCCGCTCTTCTTCACGTAAAACGCCACGACTTCCTGAAACGGTTTTTCGGACAGGTACTGTCCCGTATCAGTTCTTCTTGTGACATCCTCCGCCTGATCTGGTTCTTTGACGGAATAAGTCGTCTCTCCCTGTTCCCTGGCTTCCGCACCGGGAATCACCCATGCCTCCAGCGGACTTTTCTCATCAGCCGCCTGCAGAGGAGACAGCATCAGACAGAATATACACAGAAAAACATACCGCATTACAAACTCCTCGTAATATTCTTAAAAAAAGAACTACGGACTACTCCAAAGGTTCAATCGCTTTTGGCGGAAAACGGATCGTATTAATATACTGACGCATCATAGCAGGTAACTCGGTCATTTCATCCGATACAAGAAAACTGACGTGCCACCACTCACCATCCCGGTTGATATACAGATCATAGTCCGATCTGGCTGGGTCATCGAACGAATCTTCTCGACTGATGACCATTCTTTCATACGCAGGAAGGCCCTGAAATTTGACCTGTTTAAATTTTGAGAGATCTTCTTTTTCAGGTGGTGGTGTCTCTATCCAGATTGTGAGAGAAGAGGGACGACGCCTCATCCCACAACGAGGCCAGATAAGTAATGAGTGGAACTCCGCGTCTTCTTTATCATGTCTTATTTCCCAGTTGGGCGGCAAAATGATGGATGGTCGCGCTGGATACGTGAATCGATTCTTCTCGTTCGGTGGCGAAACGGGGATCATTTTACCATGTGGACCATTGGGATCGTGTACCTGCTCAACTGCCGAATAAACTAGTACAATCAAAATCACATTGATCAAAATAACCACCAGCAGTTCCTTCAAAGTGAAACCGCTGCGTCTCGATTGTATTATCAAACCGGCCATGCACTCACTCTCACAAATCAGTCGACTGTCTGCACCTGCGTTGTGCCCGCGACGATAGTTTCAGGCAGCATGAACAGCCCGGTTGCGGTCGGCCCCGGATTTCCTTCGGCGGGCTGCCACTGTTTCACGATGGTTTTTCCCGCGCTGTTCTTGAACGTGGTCTGAAACCGCTGTGGATTTCCATTTGGATAAGTCACTTCAACAATGCCGATCACATGTTGGGGATACCGGGTATCCACGTCAATCGCGTCCACCGAACCGGACGGCAGCGCCCGGGTGATTTCCGTCAGAGGCAGTTCCTGATACAGGCTGTGGACGGCCCCCGCATTCTCCATCACCGCAAACGGCTTCGCCTGCTTCTCAACCTTGTGGCTCCGATTGAATCCGAACAGCGCAACCACAACCAACAATACAGCCAGCTTCACAACAATCCGCGTCACAGCAACTCCCCCTGACTTCCGCAGCGGGAAGTGAAAAAAAGGTGCGACACACATTGAAAAAGACACGCGTGTGCCAGAACCAGGGCTGGAACAGAACAGCCTGAATCAGCCCGCCCCATCATGCCACAGTATCCACCTGAACACAGGCGAAGATTCCATCTGGAGCAACGCATTCGTAATGCGTAGTTCAGGATTGAGGCTATCTTCAGTAACTCTGATTTATTCGGTAATGCATTGGGCTAGCGATAATCCGTTTGCTTTTTTTTAGATAGCTTTCACACGCTCGCGAGAAATAGTTTAGTAAGAGTAGTGTGTTTTTTTGCTATGTAGTTTCACCAATCTGAAGATAGAGTGAATCAAGTTCAATGAGTTCAGGAGAACGCCCGATCGGGTACATCATGACTGAGGGAATATCAAGTTTCTTCATGAGATTCATTATTATATGAGCTGAAGAATTTGCGAATTTTTCGTCAGGTTTTACTTTGTATAGAATTAAATAGCGAGTAATCCAATCACTCAACTTGAAACAGAAAATATCACGTGTTTCGCTTCTTATCGTTGTATTAGACAGATCAGAAGATTTGTTAGTCTCCGAGAATGAGAACATTGAATCTAGCACAACTGTTTCAACTCCATTCAAAGAATAAGTCTTGTTGTCGATAGTAACTTGGTCAGACACAAGCGCGCCGAAAGTTTCATGGATAACAGGTGGTGATGCGAATGGTTCAGTTGAAAATACTTGGACTCGGTGGACCTGCTGGGTAATCAAGTACGACACATTACCGAAAATCAGGCTGCAATCATATTCAAAAGCTTCAAGAAGCGATATTTTGAATGTGGAAGAATTGTTTTTGAACGAGTCTAGTGTGTTTAGGGTCCATCCATGGAGCAAATCCCAGTAAATAGCATATACCAGTGGAACACCCTTCATACTGGCATACTTTTGTGTTGGGGTAACTTGTGATTTACGTAACTTCAGTGTTTGTTTTTTTCCGGAGACACGCTTTACTTCGATGAGTAGTGGTTCATTATTCAAGGCTGAGGTCTCAATATTTGCCTCGAAATCGGGGACTTGGAAAGCTGCCTTGGAGTGAGACGGCACTTGTCGCTGGGATAAGCCGTGCAGGAGTGTCGTCCACGGCATTATACCAAAGATAGACTCAAACCAATCTTCGATCTCGAAGCCACTGAGAAAACGATTGAGACTAGTTTGATCTTGCTTGGAAAGCTGTGCGGCTAACGACTCAATATAATCGTTGTCAACTTTAAAGTTTTGTCTGAAGTCGTGGAGTGCCCGAATTTTTGTAATATCAGCCATGACGAAGCGATTTCACTTTGTAACATTATCAATAATTCAACTGCATGCTCTCCTAATATACCTCTTTTATTAGTATCAGCAGTCAAATCAAAGATGCATTACTCGTTGATATTATACGAGATGACATGACACTTGTTTTCAAGTAAAAAAGTGCCTTCGAGAACGAAACTACAATAATTCTCAACTGTGTGTTGTTAAGTATTAACCAAAAGGATTTAGGGTAGGACCCTGGATATAGCCAATATGATTAGTTTACCCAAAGGGTCCGTAACGACATAAATGCCGATAACAAAAGCTATCCATCCAACTAGTATCAGGGCGGTCTCTGAAATACAGAAACCTCGTAATAACATTGCTGTGTTTTTCACTGTTTTTTGAATTTTACATCTCATAATACTCACCACTCCTTTTCTCTTCTTCGCACTAGGCTTAGTTGATTTTGATTGGCTTGTATCCAGTGATCCTAACCCGCTAAAAATACGTCCAGCCCTAAATTCTCTTCATTCAATTAAATACTCAACAAATTATACACCAGCATGGATTCCAAATTTAAAATACTGACGATTCCCATTGTTAATCTATATTTAACTTGGAAATCGGAGTGCTAAAAATTATTAAGACGACTTTCCTCCACCGCTAGGCTGTGCGGGCGTTGTGGGCGGTTGTGTGGGAGGCACTTGTAGAATTTGAGGTATATTGGCTCCCTGTTTAATCTGCACGTCCCCCGGTGGAACCGCTTGGATAGGTGGTATACTAGCACCACGGTCTAGGTGTTGTTGATGTGATTCTTGATCGGACATTTCTTCCCTTTCATTTGCAATATTAAGACAGACAAATAACACGAGAAAGATTATACCAAATACAAATGAAACACTGGATGTATAAGCAGCCCAGTCTGTCAATTTAGCTGGTATATTAGGCTTTGTGAGACAGGTTTGGTCATTGTAAATGTAATACTTCTCTGCATTGTTGAGCTGGATTAGAAGCCCCCATTGACTGAGATGGAAAGAGATAAGAGTGATCACGATTGAGATCACTAATAGAATCCAGCTAATGATTAAAAGAGAGGTGCATATTGCAGTTTCTAGTGTCACAACATTCTTGATGAAAGTGAGACTTATACCAAGCAACGCGCTCGACAATGTGAGCACAGCCCGATCAAAGTTCTCCGTGTTAGAGAGTTGGCGTTTATGGACTTCCGCCCGTAACTCCTTAAGCAGTGCTTGTGAAATTTCTTCAGTAATATCATGGCCCTCCGAGTTTAATCTTCTTTTTGGCCAACTTAGCAATCACCTACATCTATTTGTCCAAAACAAAGGTAAATTAGTCAATAATTGTTAACTTTTTACATTTACATGTAATTACTTTAACCAACATTTTACATGAATGAAGGTTCATTGTACAAGTTGTGGATGGCGATAAATTTACAGTATTTTGCAGTGTAAATTATGAAATCGAATTCTGCATGAACAAGGATCATTTTATCTCATCCAAAAGGACTTGAATTATCAAAACAATACTCTCAGAGACAGCAGATATCCCACCGACTCTCTCCGCAGTTTTTCTATCTCAATTCCAATAAACTGCTGGCGATGATCTTAGCAGACAAGGTCCAGCATCATGGAACCGCCTAAACTCTCCTAGACAATTCTTCCCCGCGGATGCTGATCTGGATGATAGGTTCTTTCATTTTCAGCAACTTTTGAATGGGCTGATTAATTTTCCTCGGCCTCACTGCTGATTACTTACTCATAAAATTCGACAACGTGTTAGTTAATCAAGACATACGTTTTCTAAAGCGTAGGTCTTGAAACACCACCACCATTTACATTGTCACCAATATCACATACAATCGCCTCGACAGTT
>TARA_R110002124_G_scaffold84427_1_pt1 | contig 17587 bp, 21 predicted proteins | sample TARA_R110002124 | Tara Oceans TARA_R110002124 (sample SAMEA4397445) | marine metagenome | biome: Polar Biome; feature: [SRF] surface water layer (ENVO:00010504); material: water (ENVO:00002006), including particulate matter (ENVO:01000060) such as... | depth 5 m | reverse complement strand
ATATCCATAATAATAACCACCCAAAAAACCGCTTGAAATGTAAAAAATGCGAGTTTAATAAAACTGAGTGGTGTCCGTAAGGAGAACTCGTATAGTGACTGACCAAGTTGTGGACTTAGAATTTAAACCCCAAGATGAACAAAAAAAGATTAAGATTTTAACCATCTCTGATCACCCCCTATCACCTTCAGGGGTAGGAACCCAAACAAAATATTTTATTGGTGAAATGCTCAAAACAGGCAAATTTCAATTTATTAGCCTTGGCGGGGCTATTAAACACGATAATCATAATCCAATTAAGATGGAAGAATTTGGAGATGACTGGATTATTTTTCCGGTTGATGGCTATGGAAACCCCGACATTGTAAGATCGATGGTTCGAACTCAGCGCCCAGACGTGGTATGGTTCATGACTGACCCACGTTTCTTTGGTTGGCTTTGGGAAATGGAAAACGAAATTAGATCTTTGGTTCCGCTTGTTTATTACCATGTTTGGGATAATTTTCCATATCCAACTTTTAATAAGTCTTGGTATGAGTCTACTGATGTAGTTGTAACCATTTCTAAGGTAACTTCTGACATTGTACAGACTGTCGCTCCCTCCGTTGAGGAACATTACTTGCCACATGCCATACCAACTGATATTTTTCAAAAACTCCCAGAATTGGACGTTAAACATTATCGTAAGCAGTCTCTGAAGATAGATGATGATACATTTTTGTTGTTTTGGAATAATCGGAACGCTCGCAGAAAGCAAAGTGGATCTTTAATTTTTTGGTTTAATGATTTTCTTCAAAAAATTAAAAAAACTAATAAAAAGGCCAAAGCAGTATTATTGATGCATACGGAGCCAAATGATCCTAATGGCCAAGATTTATACGCCATTATAAACAATTTAGGACTTCATAATGGAGAGGTGAGAATATCTACCACCAAAGTGGATTTACCAGATTTGGCCAGGATCTATAATGCCGCAGATGCAACCATTGGCATTTCAGATGCGGAAGGCTTTGGTTTAGCCACCTTTGAATCGTTAGCTTGTGAAACACCCATTATCACCACTATGACTGGTGGCCTTCAAGAACAGGTAACTCCAATTGAAACCATAAATCAAAGCATTATGTTAAAAAGAAATTCTAAAGCTAAAAAAGTGGTGGAATATGAACATGGGATTGGGATAGAACCAGCGTCTAAAGCGATTATTGGTTCTCAGGAGGTTCCATTCATCTATGAAGATCGCCTCGCCGGAGATGATGTGGTAAAATCTTTAGTAAAAATGTATAACTATGGAGCTGAACGTCGCGGAGAACTTGGAAAAGCTGGCCGCCAACATGTTTTAGATAATTATAATTTTGAGAATTTCTCCAAACAATGGGAAGAAATTTTAACGAATACCTATAAGACACATGGTTCTTGGGAAACTAGAAAGAATTATAAATCATGGGAATTGAGGGAAATATGAAAAAAGTAGTGGTAAGAGGCCCTGGCCTGAGTCAGAGTGGATATGGGGAACATACTAGATTTGTATTAAGATCCCTTCGCAGCCAGCCCGAATTATTTGATGTCTATTTTATTAACATCAATTGGGGGCAAACTGGGTGGGTCCATGAAGACACCGAAGAACGACGATGGATTGATTTTCTATTAGGAAAAACGATGAAGTATATACAATCCGGTGGACAATTTGATATATCCCTTCAAGTTACTATACCTAATGAGTTTGAACCTATGGCTCCTATTAATATAGGAGTAACAGCAGGAATTGAGACAAACAAAATCGCACCTGTTTGGGTAGAAAAATGTCTTAGTATGGATAAAATTATTGTAGTTTCTGAACATGCCAAATTCGGCTTGGTCAACACAGAATATCCAGCCCACAATAGTGCTACTGGCGAAGATTTCATTGCCAAAATTACATGCCCGGTTGAGGTCGCCGGGTATCCTGTGAAAAATATTGAACCTGTTGATATCAATTTAGATTTGAAAGATGATTTTAATTTTCTCACAGTTGGTACGTGGATTCCGCGTAAAAACCTGCCAAACACAATTAAGTGGTTTGTGGAAGAATTTCACGATCAACCAGTAGGACTTGTTATAAAAACATCTCTTGCTAAACATTGTTTAAAGGATAGGGAAGTTACGGAAGCAAGATTAAAATCAGTTCTTATGGAATACTCTGATCGAAAATGCAACGTATACCTTTTGCACGGAGATATGTCTGAGGGTGAAATGACTTCGGTATATCAACACCCCAAGATAAAAGGAATAATAAATATTTCTCATGGTGAAGGCTTCGGCCTACCTTTGTTTGAAGCTGCATATAACGGCTTACCTGTGATTTCTACGAATTGGGGTGGCCAAGTAGATTTTTTAAACATGCCAGTTAAGGATAAACAAGGAAAAATTAAAAACAAAGCAATGTTTAGTGAAATCGCTTATGATATAAAACCCGTTCAACCCGAAGCCCGCTGGGAAGGGGTTATTCAAGAAGACTCAATGTGGTGTTTTCCAAAAGAATGGAATTATAAAAAAACTTTAAGATCAATTCATAAAAATTATGGAGCAGCTAAATCTGACGCAACAAAACTGAAAAAGTGGGTTCAAGAAACATTCCACCAAGATAATCAATATCAAAAGTTTTGTGATTCCGTTTATAAACCCTCCAAAGAGGAAAAAGAATGGGACGCAACCCTAAACGAAATACAAATGCTATAAAAATTATTTTTATTTGTGACTTTTATAAGTCAGATTTAGATAACAAAGGTGGCGCAGAAAATAACGATTCTGTTCTTATCTCCTTGTTGCGTGATCATGGTTTTTCAGTAGAAACCAAATATTCGCGAGATATTTCTCCCACTTATTTAGAAAACAACAAAAATAAAAGATTTATTATTGGGAACTTTATAGAATTATCTGAATCGTCAAAACACTCTTTTGAGGATAAGCATTATATCATATATGAGCATGATCATAAATATGTTAAAACTAGAGATCCTTCTAGGTTTCCCAATTTCAAAGCACCTCAGTCGCAATTGGCAAATGAGAGTTTTTTTAAAAATGCAAAATGTGTTGTATGCCTGAGTAATATCCAAGCAGAATGCGTTAGAAAAAATTTAGAAATTACAAACGTTGAAAGTATCGGTTGCAGTTTGTGGTCGGAAGAAAAATTAAACTTTATTTCTTCTCTTTCAAATTCAGAAAAAACCAAAAGCCTTTGCATTGTAAACTCTAACAACACAGTGAAAGGAACCTCGAAGGCGATTGAATACTGCCGCCGAAGTTATTATGACTATGATCTTATTTCTTCAAATGATGAAGAAGCTTTTCTATCTCAAATGTCGTCTTATAAAACTCTCGTATATATCCCCACTGTTTTAGAATCGTTATGTCGATTGGTTGTTGAAGCAAAGATGCTTAATTGTGGAGTTATTACGAAAACCCAGCTATTGGGTGCAGCATCCCAAGATTGGTGGGGACTCAATGGTATTGAGTTAATAGATACAATCCGCGCACAACAAAAAACAGCCTTTGACATTTTTTTAAAACATTTAAAGTAAAGAATATCTTATGATCTATGTTACGGGCGGAGCGGGCTTTATTGGCAGCAATTTAGTTAAGAAGATCAGTAAACTACAACTAGACAATGTTGTTGTAGTAGATCAGCAAAGCAAACTAATCCAGCAAAAACCAAATCTCGATTGTTATGTTTCTGGCTTTATTGATTATCACGATTTTATTCGAAATCTTAATATTTTGGAAAAAGACGACGTAATCTTTCATCAAGGGGCTTGTACCGATACTATGAATTATGATAGTGTGGAGATGATGTATAAGAATTTTGAATATAGTAAGATCTTATTTGATTATTGCTCTCGAAATGATGTGCGTTTGATTTATGCATCATCAGCTGCTGTCTATGGTCTTGGTCATAATGGATTTTGTGAATCTGTAGTATGTGAAAACCCAATTAATCTTTATGCACAATCTAAACTTTTATTTGATAATTATGTAAGATGTTTTGAAACAGATTCACAAGTAGTGGGTTTGAGATACTTTAATGTTTATGGCCCAGGCGAAGAAGAAAAGGGTAAAATGGCTTCTACCATTTATCAGTTCTTTAATCAAATTAAGGATGACCACTCTACTAAACCTTTCAAGGGCAGTGATCAATTTGTAAGGGATTTTGTTTATATTGATGATGTCATAAATGTTAACTTATTTTTCTATCACAATCCTGGCTTGAGTGGTATTCTTAATTGTGGATCAGGCCAACCAGAGTCCTTTATGGTTATTGTGGATGAATTAAAAAAATATTATAAATTTGATATAATAGAGAAAGAGATGCCGGAAGGTTTGAAAGAAAAATATCAAAAATATACTAAAGCCGATTTGACTAAATTAAAAGAAGTTGGATATAAGTTCCCTTTTATGACCTTAAAACAAGGCATAGAAAAATATATCCAAACCTTAGAATAATGACCTCTACAGTTGTGTTTACCAACGGTTGTTTTGATGTTTTGCACCGTGGGCACATAGAACTTTTTAAGTATGCTAAAAACTTAGGGTCTACTTTGATAGTTGGCATCGACACCGACGAAAAAGTCAAACAAGATAAGGGACCAGATCGCCCTTTTAATTCTTTAAAGGATCGCATTTTCATACTAGAATCTATCAAGTATATAGATGAAGTCGTGGTGTTTGGGAGCAAACAGGAACTACAAAGTCTTGTAGCCTCAATAACTCCTGATATCCTCGTCAAAGGAACGGACTGGAAAGGGAAAGAGATCGTTGGAGAAGAATCGGCAAAGGAGGTAAGATTTTTTGAACGCATCGAAGGGTATTCAACAACTGAGATACTTGAAAATTCTCCTAATTGGTGATTCGTGCATTGATCGTTATCACTATGGTACATGTGAACGAATGAGCCCAGAGGCTCCGGTTCCAGTCTTCAGAGTGTCCCATACCGAAAACCAAGGCGGTATGGCCTTGAATGTTAAGTCTAATCTAGAAGGTTTAGGGGTAAAAGTTGATATCTTGACCAATGCAGAAGAGATAATAAAGGTTAGGCACATTGATACAAAGTCGCGCCAACACCTCCTTCGAGTAGATTGGGGAGAAGAACATTTAACAGAGCCCCTAGCGGTTGATCTTTTAGAAGCTTTTGACCTTGATCTATACGATGGCGTCGTAATTTCAGATTACGATAAAGGTTTAATAACACCCGAAGTGGTTGAGAATATATTATCCCAGTGCTCCAATAAGCCAATATTTGTGGATAGTAAGAAAAAAGATCTTTCTCCGTATGAGGGGTGTATTTTAAAGATCAATGAAAAGGAATCCCTTGAAGCCCAAAAACTACCTTTAAAATGCGAATTAATTGTGACCTTGGGTGATCGGGGGGCAATCTATAACGGAGAAGAGTTTGGTACAAAAAAAGTAGAAATTTTTGATGTTTGTGGCGCTGGCGATACGTTCTTGGCTGGTTTGTCATCAGCTTTCATATTGACCAACAGTATGAAACGCTCAATTGCTTTTGCTAATTTATGTGGTGGTATTGCCGTTCAGAAATTTGGAACCTATACGATCAAAAAGGAAGATTTATATGATATATATATTTGATATTGACGGAACCATTTGCACTCACACAACAGGCAATTATGACGAAGCTGAACCCCTAGTTGAGAGGATAGCAAAAAACAATTCGTTATATGAACAGGGGCACACTGTTATTTATCAAACAGCGCGAGGAATGGGTCGCACCAACAACAATGTTTTGAAATCCTATAAGCTATTTTACGCTTACACAGCAAACCAGCTTGATGGCTGGGGCGTTAAATATCATGATTTATTCTTAGGAAAACCAAACGGCGATATATACATTGATGATAAGGGGAAAAAAGATGAAGACTTCTATTCCAATTAAATTTGTGCCCAAAGGTTGGGGTTTTGAAAAGTGGATTGTTAATTGTGAACAATATTGCGGAAAACTTTTATATTTTGTAAAAGATAAACGATGTTCGTGGCATTATCATAAGTTAAAAGATGAGGTGTTCTACGTCCAGTCGGGGAAAATTTTATTAAAATTTTCAGATAATGATGATATACTTAAGGCTGATGAAATTGTTTTAGAACCTGGTGACAATTTTCATGTGTATGTGGGATTACGTCATCAAATGATTGCTTTAGAGGATACTGAGTTGTTTGAATTCTCAACACAACACTTTGATGAAGACAGTTATAGGGTTCAAAAGGGAGATTAAGATGAAATTAGTAAACTTGGGAGCAGGGCTCGAACATATCCTTGATATGGAGTTGATAAACGAAAACTCTGTTATAATTGATGCTGGGGCTAATATAGGGGAGTTTATAGAGAAAATGAGAACTCTAACGACGGCCAAAATATATTCTATTGAATGCTCTTCCTATAACTATAAAGTTTTATGTGAAAAACAATATGAGAATATTAAAACGTATCATTGCGCTTTAGTGGGTACAAAAGTTGACAAGGTAACATTAACTGAATATGCAGGTTTACCCAAGGCTGACGGACATCCAAGATTTAATCAGTGGTGTAATATATACGATAAACACAGTGATCGATTTACAGCGGATCCTAATGTTAAAGTTGTTAAATATGATGTAGACACAATAACTCTTGGCGAATTAATCAAAGAAAATGATATACAAAGTATTGATTATCTAAAGATGGACGTTGAAGGTGCAGAATATGATATAATCGAAAACTTAACTCAAGAAGAGGCCGATATGATACAACAAATTTCTATGGAACCTCATGATGATTTAAAGAATGCAGCAATGGTGCGAAAGCTGGAAAGCCTCGGTTTCGTTGTAAAGTCTTTTAAGGCTTTGGATAACCCATCGGTGGGCGAATATTATGCCTACAAACCCAAAAAGAAAGACTAAACTGGACTAAAAATGATCAACAATACTTACCAAGTAATTGACACTTTTGAAAAAACAGTAGCCGAATACACTGGCGCTAAATATGCCGTTTCCGTGGATAATGCTACAAATGGGTTGTTCTTATGTTTGAAATACTTAAACGTGACCGACAAAGACATCTCAATACCAGCCAGGACATTCATGTCAGTTCCTTGTACAATTATTCAAACCGGAAATCGAGTCAAATTTGATCATAACCACCCAGCAATAGAAGGAAAAAAGTTGAAAGGACAATATCAACTGAGTCCTTATCCAATCTGGGATAGTGCTCTCACTTTTACACGAGATATGTATATTCCTGGGCAGTTCCAATGTATTTCTTTCAGCGGCCCCCATAAATTTTTGAAATTGGGAAAAGGTGGCATGATCTTAACCGATAATAAAGACGCTTATGAATGGTTGAAACGCGCCCGATATTTTGGTAGAAAGCCTGTGGATCACTTAGTTGAAGATTTTGATATGTTAGGGTGGAATTATTATATGCTTCCCGAAATCGCCGCACGAGGGTGTGTGTTAATGTTAGGTATAAAAGATGAGAACGAGGATTTAGCCATAGAATATCAAGACTTGTCCCAATATAAAGTGTACACTGAGGCAAATAAAAAAGAATAAGGCAGAGAAAGCTCTAATTAGAATAAAACATGGAGGAGGCAAATGGATGAAAAAGATAATTTTAGTACAACCTTATTATGAGAATATTTGGGAACCCATCGGCCTCGGTTTTATTGCAGCATATCTTAAAAAACACTATGTAGGAGAATTAGATATTCAGTGTTATCAAGGTAATTTTGATAGTGATGAAATTATTATTGAAGCTTGTATAGATGCTGATGTTATAGGTTTTTCTTGCACCTCACCAGCGTGGCCTCATGCCCTGCGTTTAGCAGAGGAGATCAAAGCAAAAAATTCCAACGCTCGCACCGTTTTTGGTGGGTTTCATGTTTCGGCGTTGCCGGATGTTTGTATTGGATATGATGCAGTGGATCAAATTGTAATTGGCGAAGGAGAGGAAGCTTTTTTACAAATTGTTAACGGTTGCACTGATCCGATTGTAGATGGAACCAAGACAGATATGAAAGAGGTTCCTTGGCCAGACAGAGAGATTATTAAAAATCACCGTACAGTCGCGCTGTGCGAGTCCATGAATGGAAAAAGAATTGCATCGTTTCAGGTCAATCGCGTCTGTCCTGTGGCTTGTGCTTTTTGCGCCGAAAGGGTTATAACAGGCAAGTATAGAAAAAGTAATCCAATAAGAACACGCTCAATTCCTGATGCTTTGGATGAAATCGATCAAGTAACGAAAGATTTAAAGTTAAACTATTTCAAGTTCGTCGATGCAACCTTTGATATTAGTCCCCAATTTGTAATTGACTTTTGTAAAGAAAAGATCAGGCGAGGAAATACCACTGAGTGGGAATGCTTGATTCATTGTAGTTTCACTTCTGATGAGATGTTTTACTGGTTGAAAAAAGCTCAATGTCACCAAGTTAATATGGGAGTTGAAAGTGGTAGTGATAAGATCTTAAAAGATATCGGTAAAGGATTAAGGGTCAAGCGGATTCTCAAAGCATTTGAGTGGGCACAAAAGCACGAAATCGAAAGAAGGGGTTTTTTCCTGCTGGGAATGCCAAATGAAACCCGCGAAGATTTAATTATGACTGAAGATTTGATTGATATAATTAAACCGGATGTCGTTGGTTTTACAATCCTTTGTCCATACCCAGGAACCGATCTCTATGAACACGATAAGCATAAGAATACCGACTGGGAAACAATGGATGAATATACCAATGATTTTTGGTCAACCGAGCATTTTACCAATATTGAACTAAAAGCACATCAGGCATACTTCAAGACCAAGTATGATCTCCTTTTATGTGAAAGGCAAGAAGACTCCTCGCAAGTTGGAGGATTTGGGGATATGAGAAGCTCGACTCTCGATGAACTTGAACAAGATGCACCAGGTTTTGAAGACCCAAATGCACAACTAGACGATGAACCAAAAAAATCTAATGGTTTAAACGTTATACAATAAAATGATAAATAATATGGATTGGTTTGAGCAAAACCTGAAAAATAATATCCCATTTGCATTTGCCCGATTTAATGATGGCGAAATGATGGGCATCGCCAATGTTGGCTCCATTGTAGCTCGTGGAGATCAATACGTTGATACGTCACTGAGTGAGGCTTTAAAAGATGCCATTCAACATAGGCAGAAAAATTATTATGTAGGTATTCCCTGCTCTCAATGTTATCCACAATATAATAAATTAGCCAAAGAACTTGTGGGCGATTATGAACATGTCACATCAGCCGTTGTTACAACTAATAGAAATTGGAAAAAATTTATTGATGTTTTTCCAAAGCTTGTAGCAGACAAGAGAGTGCTATGGATTGGTGGAGATGATCAGAAAACAGAGAATCTAAAAGAGATAGGGGTGGAAATTCACAAGAAAGGGCTGGTGCCATCTAAAAATAGTTGGCGATTCTACGATCATATTTTAAATAATTTTCCAAAAAATTTTCAAGATGGTGACATAGTATGCGTATCTCTAGGTCCAACAGCCAGGGTATTAATTAAGGAGTGGTATAAACAAATGCCGAACACAACCTTTATTGATGTTGGTAGTAATTTTGACCCTTTTACTCGAAACGTTTATCATAATTGTCATAAGGGTTGGGATACAACCGGATTTAATATGGGCGCAAGATGCCAGGAGTGTAATTAATATGAAAATTTATATTTTATCATCAAATAAGTATGCACATGTTTGTTCTACAACTATTGCTATGTTGAATAAATATTGGCCAGATCAAGACATCACCTTGGTGGGGTATGAAGATATTTTAAAATTAAAAGATCTGCCTGATGATGTGGAAGTCGTGTCATTGGGAAATCAAAATGATTTTCCAAGTTGGTCAGATGCGCTAGTGCCATTTTTTCAAAAGACACCAGAAGATTATTTTACTTTACTTTTCGAAGACCATATCTTAATGAACAAGGTTCCTCTTGATAAACTAGAAGAAATAGAGGAACAATTTAGATTGAACACCGTTCAGAAAGCTATGATTGGCGGCGGTAATACACTTAAATTCTCTACAAAGTTCCGAGATACTAATTTATTATTATTAGCACAGGGTATAGATTATCGTGCGTCTCTACATCCCGCAATTTGGAAAAAACAGTATTTGTTAAAGTATTTAAAACCTAACATGAGTTCCTGGGATTTTGAAATCCATAACAACCATGAGGCTGCTTTCGATGGTGCGTATATCGTAAATTATGACGATGGCTTTCCTGAGAATCCAATTGTCTATTCGTATCTAGAGTTGTTTAATAAGGGCATTATTGCTATTAATGAAAAAGCCCAAGTTCTATCAAATCAACCAAGTTCAAAATTTTTCAATATTGAAGATATAAAATATGTATGGAACAGTATCCATGAATGCCAGAAGGAGATACAATGAACGCTTTAATTTTAGGTCACACCGGGTTTGTAGGTAAAAATTTAAAAATATTTTTGGAAAACAAAGGCTTTGAGGTTCATGGACTTTCTAGAAATGAATGTGATTTAAGGGATTATGATGCATTTTCAGATAGAATAAGAGAGATGGGTAGCATCGATGTGATTTTCAATTGCGCAGCGAACGTGGGCAGTGTGCATTATGTGACTGAAAAAGCAGCCGATGTTATTGCTGATAATAGTTTAATGGCTCTTAATTTGTATAAAGGAGTACATGAGTTATCTCCTAATACAAAAATTGTTAATCTACTTTCTAATTGTTGTTATGCGAATGGGACCGAAATCCAAGATGAGACTAAGTGGTTGAATGGTGACGTTCACCCATCTGTCTTCTCGTTTGGCAACTTTAAAAGAGTTTTGTATTATGTCTCTCGCTGTTATGAACAACAATATGGTATCAAAAGTGTTAATTTAATGTTTTCGGGCATCTATGGTCCCGGAGACAGCACAGATCCAAATAAAGTCCACGCCCTCAATGGAATGATTATTCGTATGTTAGATTCTCTTAAAAATAATGACGCCAAATTTGAAATTTGGGGCACCGGTTCTCCTATTCGTGAATGGATCTATATCGAGGATGTATGCAAGATTCTTCTACAATCTACTGAAATGGATAAACTTATTGAACCGGTAAATGTGGCTCAAGGAACAGGGTTTACAATCGCAGAAACCGCACAATGTATTCAGAGTGCAGTGGGATATGAAGGTGAATTAACATTTAATACTGATTATCAAGATGGGGCTCCCATTAAAATATTGGGAATGGGTCAATTTGAAAACTTATTTCAAGGATATGTTTTCTCGGATCACCAAAAAGGGGTAGATGCTACCGTACAATATTATAAAGAGGTATTAGATGAGCAATGATAAGGAAGCTAGTGTTGCTGTATTACAAACGCAGAGAGACGCGGAAAGAGGTTATGAGAATTTTTTTACGCAAAAGTGGGAAGATGAATATTTTGAACATTGTCAACAAGATTTAAATGTTGATTATGTTTATTTGTATCAAGATTATCTAGCAAAGAAGCTTTTATTTGCTCGTTGTTATCCGGATAAGACTGATAGTGAGATAATTGATATTGGAAGCAGGTTTGAGACTGCTCTTTTTTTTAGCCACTTTGCTAATGTAACATATTTAGAGGCCCGACGACTTCCGAATGGGAAAGTCCATCTCCCTCATATCCCTACTTTTAATTATTTGTGCGGTGAAGCTCAAGATATCCCATGCGCGGACAATAGTTATGATATTGTCACCAGTTTACACGCTTTGGAACATTTCGGGTTGGGGCGTTATGGAGATGCACTAGATTATTATGGCGACCAAAAGGGGTTAAATGAATTTAATCGTATTTTAAAACCAGGTGGCAGCCTCTTATTGTCAGTACCAGTAGGCGCATCCCCGGTCCTAGAGTTTAACCGCCAAAGAAAATATACCCCTCACGTAGTCAATACGATGCTTGAGCAAAGCGGATTTAAAATAATAAAGGAATACTACATCATTCCCTGGTTTGAGGAGGAAAACTCCGAGGGTGGTTGGTCCAAAAAAGCAATTACAGAAAATGCGGGAATATTTGAAAGAGTTATTGGGCACAACCCGAAGGCTAATGCGGCCTATTTTGTTATGGCTTTGAAGACAGGAGATGAAGATAGATGAGTAAACAAGATTTTGACATTGGGAGTGAAATTCGCTGCTGGGGCGTATGTATTCCAGACAACGCAGCGGAAGAAGTTTCTAAAACCCTTAAATCAACTTGGATTAATACGGGAAAGAAAGAGAAGGAATTCCGTGAAAAAATATGTAAGAGGTTTAAGGCTCCGTATGCGATTGCATGTACGAGTGGCACATCGGCATTGAAGATTGCACTCCGCGCTTTGGACATTGGCCCCGGTGACGAAGTGGTGAGTACACCCTTCACTTTTATAGCCACCAACACAGCCATCCTAGAAGTGGGTGCAAAACCCGTCTTTGCTGATATTCAATATGATACACTAAACATTGATCCTAAAAGTGTTGAAGAAAAAATTACCGCTAAAACCAAAGCCATTATGTGTGTTCACTATGCTGGAAACCCAGTAGATTTAGATGAGTTACGTGCAATTGGGGATAAATATAATTTACCCATTATTGAAGATAGTGCTCATGCTATGACTAGTGAGTATAAGGGTCAGCCAATCGGCTCCACAGGTGATATTGCTACTTTCTCTTTTCAGTGTGTAAAAATTGTAACTTGTGGTGATGGTGGTGTTGTTACTACTACTAACGAAGAAATTTATAAGAAATTAAAAAAACAAACTTGGTATGGAATCGATAGAGACACTAAAAAGGTGAGTCTTTTAGATCCATTACCAGCACACCCTGATGGACTTGGGTTTAAATCTAATATGAATGACATTACCGCTACGCTCGCTTGTACCGCTATGGATCACTTGGACGTACCTCTTAAAAAAAGAAAAGAAGTGGGAGAAAGGTATCGCAAAGAGTTTTCTTCGCTAACCAAGATTAAATTATTAGACTATAAAGATCATTGGACACCCAACTATCAAATATTTCCAGTACACGTTGCAAACCGACAAGAATTTGCAGAATTTATGTGGAGTCGTGGTATTCAAGTGAACATCAATAACCGTCGCAATGATATTTATGATATCTTTGGTGGAATGTGCGATCTTCCCAATCTTAAAAAGTGTGATGAGGATGTTATTCTAATCCCTATTCATAACGATTTAGAACTATATGATATAGAAAGAGTTGTAAGTGTTGTTAAAGAATATGATGCTCAATGAGAGCACTCATTGGATATACAGGTTTTGTGGGATCAAATCTCTTATCCCAAACCCCATTTGATCACAGCTACAACTCTCAAAACATTAAGGATATTCGCGGAAAAGAATATGATTTGGTGGTGTGTGCAGGGGTAAGTAGCATTAAATGGAAGGCTAACAAGTTCCCTGAAGAAGATTTTTTACAAATTGAAAATCTTATAAACAATCTTAACCAGACTAACTTTAAAAAAATAATTTTAATTTCCACCATTGCAGTATACGACAACCCAGCCGACAATGCATATGGCCGAAATAGACTATTTTTGGAAAATTATTTAACCAACAAATATCCAACGACTATCATTCGTCTACCAGCCCTTTTCGGAAAAGGTCTTAAGAAAAATGCTATCTATGATCTTTTACACCAAGAGCACGAGTATTTACCCAATTCTAAGAGCCAGTTCCAGTATTACTCTTTAGATAACTTATGGAGTGATATCTGTGTTGCCATTGAGAAGCATATAAAAGTTTTAAATATTGCTACAGAACCAGTACCTTTTTATGATATAATGAAATTGTTCAATCAGACTGAGGTACAGAATAGTAATAAACCCATAATAACAGAAAATATGAAATCTTCACACTGCCATTATTGGGGTAAAAAGGGAGATTATTTATACAATTCTTCAGAAATTATGGCGGAATTAAAGCAATTCATAAAAAAATATGATAACCCGAAACGAGATAGATGAATATTATGCCCATTATTTAGACTTGCACACTCACCCGAAGTGTAGGTTGTTGCATTTTATAGGACAACTTTTTACATTAATTGTTTTAGGTGCTTTCGTCTATACAGGTTCTTGGATTTATCTACTCATTTCTCCCTTTGTGGTATACCCTTTTGCCTGGTCAGCCCACTTTATTTTCGAAAAGAACAAACCAGCTGCATTCAATGATCCTATCAAAGCCAAAATATGTGATTTTAGAATGTTTATAGAAATTTTAAGAGGTAAATTAAGTATATGGTAAGAAAAAAAATTTTAGTCACTGGGGGAGCTGGGTATGTAGGGACTTCTCTGCTTCCAAAACTCTTAGAAGATGGTCACGAAGTCACGGTGTTTGATAACTTGATGCAGGGTGGAAATCAACTTTTATCCTTTTTTAAGAATAAGAATTTTCACTTTGTAAAAGGTGATATTACCATCAAGAATGATCTCAAAGAGGTGGTGAAGGGTAAGGATATTATTATTCATCTAGCCGCTATCGTAGGTTTCCCAGCTTGTCAAAACAATCCAGAGTTGGCCACGAATGTAAATGTGGGTGGCACACGCAACCTTATTGAAGTCTCCGATTCTTCCCAAGTTATCTTGTACGGCTCGACCGGAAGTAATTATGGAAAAGTAACCGACATTTGCACCGAAGAAACTCCGTTAAACCCTTTAAGTTTGTATGGTGAAACAAAAACATTGGGAGAGCAAATGCTCCTTGAGCGAGGAAATGTAATTGCTTACCGATTTGCCACTGCTTTTGGTGTCTCTCCTCGGCTGCGTCTTGATTTATTGATAAATGATTTTACAAATAAGTGTTTAAGAGATGGTTATTTGGTTGTATATGAAAAGCATTTTATGAGGACATTTATTCATGTGTCTGATATGGGTGAGTCTTTTAGATTTGCTATTGACAATTTGGATAATATGATTGACAATGTTTATAACGTGGGTAGTTCTAACATGAATTACAGCAAAGAAGAAATTTGTAACATAATTTCAGATAAAACAAATGCGTTTATCCACTTTGAAGAAATTGGAGAAGATGCTGACAAACGAAATTATGTAGTTAGTTATGATAAAATTAACAAACTAGGGTTTGAAACGAAGATTGGAATTCACGAAGGTATTGATGAGGTAATTAAAGTTTTAAAAGTGGTAGATTTCCGAAACCCTTATGTAAACACTCAGCCAGGAATTAAACAATGAACGTCTTAGTTACAGGCGGCGCAGGTTTCATAGGTTCAAATTTTATAGAATTTGTTCTAGAGTCTAAGCGCCATTTAATATCTAAAATTGTTAATTTAGACGCATTAACTTATGCGGGCGATTTAGTAAATACGGAAGAATTTAAAGAAGATGGAAAGTATGTTTTTGAAAATGTAAACCTCTGCGATGTTGAGGGGCTAGTAAGCGTTTTCAAAAAACATAACATTACGCATGTGGTTCACTTGGCAGCCGAAAGTCATGTTGATAATTCTATAGCAGATCCATCTGAGTTTATACAAAGCAATGTAGTAGGAACATTCAACCTTTTAAAAATTTCTCAAGATTTGGGTGTTAAAAGATTTCACCACGTTTCAACTGATGAGGTATATGGGGAATTGGGTAAAGATGGAAAATTCGATGAATCAACACCTTATAATCCCCACAATCCATATTCAGCATCCAAAGCCTCATCTGATTTTTTGGTTAGCTCCTATTTTCATACTTATGGCTTACCCATTACCATTTCTAACTGTTCTAATAATTATGGCCCTCGCCAGCATTCAGAGAAATTTATTCCCACGGTTATTAATTCCATATTGAATAAAAAATCCATACCTCTTTACGGAGAAGGATTGAATGTGAGAGATTGGATCTATGTCAAAGATCATTGTGAGGGTATTTGGGACGTTTTTGAAAAAGGAACTCTTGGTGAAACCTATTGTATAGGTTCCAATTGTGAAAAGAAAAATATTGATGTGATTAGGGCGATCTGTGATTTACTCCAAGTAAGACCAGCAGATTGCATAGAATATGTTGAGGATCGTCTTGGACATGATTTTAGGTATGCAATTGATAGCGGCAAAATTATAAGTCAATTAAATTGGACACCAAAAACATCATTTCAACTGGGATTAGAAAAGACAATAGGTTGGTATTATGAAAGACGTTAAAGGGATTATTTTAGCTGGTGGCCTTGGGACACGGTTATATCCCCTCACCAAAGTTACAAACAAACACTTGTTACCCATTGGCGGCGAGCCGATGATTTTTTATCCGTTACGAAAATTAATTGAATGCGGAATTAAAGATATTATGATTGTAACTGGCGTAGAGCACAGTAGCGGTATTACGTCGCTGCTGGGGAGTGGAAAATCCTATGGATGCTCATTCACATATCGTGTTCAAGACGAGCCGGATGGAATCGGTGGTGCGTTAAAATTATGTAAAGATTTTGTAGGTGATTCTTCATGCGTAGTTTTGTTGGGCGACAACATTTTTAAAGAAGAATTGGAGCCACATTTAAAATCTTTTGTGGATAGTGGTGACGATTGTATGCTGTTTTTTAAAAGAGTACCGGATCCTCGCAGATATGGTGTCGGTGCATTTGAAAATAAAAGAGTTATAAGGATTGACGAAAAGCCAGAAGAACCTGAAAGCAATCTAGCTTGTGTTGGGATTTATTTTTACACCAATAAAGTTTTTGATGTATTGGATGGTACAACTCCTTCTGATAGGGGAGAATACGAAATAACGAGTGTAAATAATGTTTTTATTCAAGATAATAGTTGCGGTCATGCAACATTAAAAGGTCTATGGGTAGACGCAGGCACAATGGACTCTTATCATCGTACTAACTGGCTCGTTTACAAGGAAGGGTAACATGAAGCTGTTGATTACAACCAGAGCCGATGCAGCCTGTACTGAGTGGGCAGAGTTAATGTACCCAATTTTCACAAGATATGCTCAAAAGGTAAAAGCAGATTTCACCATTTTAGATGAAGTTTTTAACTGCCCAGAGGCAGCTGGTGGTATAGGAAACGGAGTTTACCAGTATCGTATTATGAAACAATATGATCTTCACGATCAGTATGATCGTATTTTACATCTCGACAGCGACATGCTTCTTTCCCCCAATTGTCCGAATTTATTTGATGTGGTTCCATATGACAAAATTGGAACCATTTTTGAAGACAAGGGAACACGCAGACCACAACGACTACAGTGCATAATGAATTCTCAACACCAATTTGGTGATATTGGGTGGAGAGAGGGGTATATAAATACGGGTGTTTTTGTAACTTCCAAATGCCACAGGGATGTATATAGAAAAATTGATGGAGAGTATTTTACAGACTGGGGCACTGATGATATCCATATCGGATATTTGATTAACAAATTAAAGTATGAAATTGAGGAATTGCCATTTCAATTTAATCACATGACAATGTATTCTGAAGATTGGAATAACAATCCAGATCGTTTTGATTCTCACATTATTCATTATGCGGGTCGCGGCGTATTTGATCCCAACGAAGCCCCAAACAAAATAGAACAAGCTCGCCTAGATTACAAGAG
>TARA_R110002124_G_scaffold63350_22_pt1 | contig 17673 bp, 17 predicted proteins | sample TARA_R110002124 | Tara Oceans TARA_R110002124 (sample SAMEA4397445) | marine metagenome | biome: Polar Biome; feature: [SRF] surface water layer (ENVO:00010504); material: water (ENVO:00002006), including particulate matter (ENVO:01000060) such as... | depth 5 m | reverse complement strand
CCGGCCAATCCGGCGTCGCGGCGGATTTCGCAACCCGGTGTTAAGCGGTTGTCTGGCACAGTGATGGCCTACAGTTCCGGTTCGTCATATGCCCACTACTCGTCTCAAACGTCCTGCCTTCTGGCGCCCCCTGGCTCTTACCGTGGCTCTGCTCGGCTTTCAGGGCTATCTGGGCTTTTCGGTCATCGGCGGGCAGTTCGGCATTGAAAACCGGACCGAGATCCTGCTCGACATCGACCGGCTCAAGGAGCAGTCGTCGGCGCTGCAGGCCGAGATCGACGACTACCGGCACCGCGCCACATTGATGGACCCGCGCCGGCTCGACCCCGATATCGTCACAGAACGGGCACGTTCGCTGCTTAACATGGCCAATACCGACGACATCATCGTGATGGTGGATCGTGCAACTGGTAAACCTATTTCCAGTAAATTCAGCGAATTAACCTCAGATGAGTTAACTTCAATAATCGAAGCGGATTCAACGCTTTAGCGTATATTTATGCGCCTGGATGAGCATTGCTTTGCGCAGCTTCCTTGCGCTATGGTGTGCATCTGTGGCCAAACTGGCCGAAGCGGCAATTTCATTCCGATGCGGAGCGTTCTCTATGGCGCGTAAGGCTGTGGCCACCAAGGCCAAGACGCAATCCAATATTCCCCAACTTTCGCCCGAGCAGGAGCTCGAGGCCTATCGCGAAATGCTGTTGATCCGGCGTTTCGAGGAAAAGGCCGGCCAGATGTATGGCATGGGGCTGATCGGCGGGTTCTGCCACCTCTATATCGGCCAGGAAGCGGTCGTCACCGGGGTGACCATGGCCTCCGAAAAAGGCAAGGACGCCCAGATCACCGGCTATCGTGACCATGGTCACATGCTGGTCATGGGGCTCGATCCCAAGGGCGTGATGGCCGAGCTTACCGGACGCGAGTCGGGTTTGTCGCGCGGCAAGGGCGGCTCGATGCACATGTTCTCCAATGAACACCGCTTCTATGGCGGCAATGGCATTGTCGGCGCACAGGTGTCGCTGGGCAACGGCCTGGCGTTTGCCGCCAAATATCGCGGCGACAAGTCGGTATCGCTGGCCTATTTCGGCGATGGTGCGGCCAATCAGGGCCAGGTCTATGAGAGCTTCAACATGGCCAAGCTGTGGAAGCTGCCGGTCGTGTTCATCATCGAAAACAACAAATACGCCATGGGCACGTCGACCGAACGCTCGTCGGCGACCACTGATTTCTCCATGCGCGGTGCTTCGTTCGACATTCCGGGCGAGCAGGTCGATGGCATGGATGTGCGCATGGTCTACGACGCTGCCCAGCGCGCCATTGAATATGCCCGCTCCGGCAAGGGCCCATATATCCTTGAAATGCTGACCTATCGCTATCGCGGCCACTCGATGTCCGACCCGGCGAAGTACCGCACCAAGGATGAAGTGACCAAGTACCGGCAGGAACGCGACCCGATCGAACAGGTAAAGGTCCGCCTGCTGGAATCCGGCGCGCAGAGCGAAGAATCGCTCAAGGCAATCGAGAGCGAAATTCGCGCCATCGTCACGGAGGCGGCGGACTTCGCGACCAATGCGCCCGAGCCTGATCCCGCTGAGCTGTGGACTGACATCACGATCAGCGCCTAAGGGGCTCACCGATGAGCATGCTGCTGGGTGTCATCGCTGTTTTTGCCATCCTGTCACTGATCGTGGCGGCCATGCAGGCCGTCAGGATCGTGCGGCTGGCACCGGCCAGCGAGGCCCTGGGCTCGTTCATGGTGCTGGGCTGGTGGAAGTTTGACAGGCTGCTTGCCAAGGCCGGCCCGGCCGCGGCGGAGCATGTTGCCATCTACAAGCGCGCCGCCATTGCCTTTCTTGTTCTTATCGTGCTGGGCGTGATGCTCAGCGGCTGGGCAGTCAGCCAGGGGCCGGCCCAGCACGCGGCGGCCGGGTCTGGTCTGGTTTCCAATCCAGCCATCATGCCTGCCCATTTTGCATTCAATACTGACCTTCGCCGCGTGGCCATGCCCGGCGACACTCTTGTGGAGAGCTGATATGCCTCAAATCCTGATGCCCGCGCTGTCGCCGACGATGGAAGAGGGGAAACTCTCCAAATGGCTGGTCAAGGTTGGCGACACTGTCAAATCCGGTGACGTGCTGGCCGAGATCGAAACCGACAAGGCAACGATGGAAGTCGAATCCGTCGACGAGGGCGTCGTCTCGGAATTGCTGATTGACGAGGGCACCGAGGGGGTAAAGGTCAATACGCCGATCGCCCTGGTGCTGGGCGAGGGCGAGGAAGCCGGCGAAGCCAAGCCAAAGGTCGCCGAGCAGAGCGCCAGCACCGCGCCCGCCGCAGAGGCGCCTGCGGCCGAGGCGCCCAGCGTGCCGGCCGAGGCCAAGGCGCCGGCGGCCGAAGCGCCAAAGTTCGTGGCGCAGGACGATCCGGATCTGCCCGACGGTGTCGAGATGGTCGAAATGACCGTCCGCCAGGCGCTGAACGAGGCGATGGCCGAAGAGCTGCGCCGCGACAAGGACGTGTTCGTTATCGGCGAGGAAGTTGCCGAATATCAGGGCGCCTACAAGGTCACGCAGAACCTGCTGCAGGAATTCGGGCCCGAGCGCATCATCGACACCCCGATCACCGAGCACGGCTTTGCCGGGCTGGCGGTTGGCGCGGCCTTTGCCGGCCTCAAGCCGATCGTTGAGTTCATGACCTGGAATTTTGCCATGCAGGCAATCGACCAGATCATCAACTCGGCGGCCAAGCAGCTCTATATGTCTGGCGGCCAGGTGACGGCGCCCATGGTGTTCCGGGGGCCAAACGGCGTGGCCTCGCGCGTCGGCGCGCAGCACAGCCAGGATTATTCGGCCTGGTACAGCCATGTGCCTGGCCTGACGGTTATCGCGCCCTATAGCGCCGCCGATGCCAAGGGCCTGCTCAAGGCGGCCATCCGTTCGCCCAATCCGGTGGTGTTCCTCGAGAATGAAGTTCTCTACGGTTCGACCGGGCTGGTCCCCAAGATGGACGATTTCGTGCTGCCGATCGGCAAGGCGCGGATCGCCCGCAAGGGCGCCGATGTCACCATCGTGTCGTTCTCGATGGGCATGCGCTACGCGACGCAGGCCACCGAAAAGCTGGTTGCCGCCGGTGTGGATGTGGAATTGATCGACCTGCGCACGCTGCGTCCGCTCGACAGTGATACTGTCATCGAGTCGGTCAAAAAGACCGGCCGCCTGGTGACGGTGGAAGAGGGCTGGCCGCAGGGCGGCATTGGCGCCGAGCTGTCGGCGCGCGTGATGGAGGCGGCTTTCGATTATCTCGATGCGCCGGTGATGCGCGTGACCGGCAAGGACGTTCCAATGCCCTATGCCGCCAATCTGGAAAAGCTGGCGCTGCCGCATGTCGATGACGTTATCGCTGCGGTCAATGCCGTGACCTATCGCTCGTAAGGAGAACCGGGATGCCAATTGATATTACAATGCCGGCGCTCTCTCCGACGATGGAAGAGGGCAAGCTTGCCAAGTGGCACGTCAAGGAAGGCGACAGCGTCTCTTCCGGTGACGTGATCGCCGAGATCGAAACCGACAAGGCCACGATGGAAGTCGAGGCCGTCGACGAGGGCAAGATCGGCAAGATCGTGGTGGCCGAGGGCACTGACAATGTGAAGGTCAATGCCGTGATCGCCGTGCTGCTGCAGGAAGGTGAAAGCGCTGACGACATGGCGGCTGCACCCAAGGCAGACGCTCCCAAGGATGAAGCCCCCAAGGATGAAGCCCCCAAGGATGAAGCCCCCAAGGCCGATGCCGGCGCCGTCAAGGAAGCCAATGCGGCGACCCAGACCACGCCGACCGCCAAGGCCGATCCGGCCCCAGCCAATAACAGCAATTCGGGCTCCAGCGCGCCGGCGGCATCGCCCGCGCCGGCCAAGTCGACCGGGGGCAAGGTGTTCGCTTCGCCGCTGGCGCGGCGGATGGCCAAGGAAGCCGGCATCGATGTTGCCGCCATTTCCGGCAGCGGCCCCAAGGGCCGCGTCGTCAAGACCGACGTCGAAGCCGCCAAATCCGGCAAGACCCCGCTCAATGCTGCCGCTGCCGCGCCTGCCGGTGCTCCGGCATCGGGTGGCGCAGCAGCCACCGGCATGACCAAGGCCCAGGTGCTGGCGCTCTATGAAGAAGGCACCTACGAGCTGGTGCCCAATGACGGCATGCGCAAGGTGGTTGCGGCGCGCCTTACCGAATCCAAGCAGACCGTGCCGCATTTCTATCTGAACCTGGATTGCCGCATCGATGCCCTGATGGCGGCGCGCGAGCAGATCAATGCAGCCGCACCCAAGGGCAAGGACGGCAAGCCGGCCTACAAGCTCTCGGTCAATGACTTCGTGATGAAGGCCTGGGCCGTTGCGTTGCAGCGTGTGCCGCTGGCCAATGCGACCTGGGCCGGCGACAGCATCCTCTACCACAAGCGCAGCGATGTGGCGGTTGCCGTGGCGGTGCCAGGCGGCCTGTTCACGCCGGTGGTCAAGAGCTGCGACACGCTGACCCTACGCGAGATTTCCGACGCGGTGAAGGATCTGGCGACGCGCGCCAAGTCCAAGAAGCTGGCGCCGCATGAATATCAGGGCGGGGCCTCGTCGGTCTCCAATCTGGGCATGTTCGGCATCACCAGTTTTTCGGCGGTGATCAACCCGCCGCATGGCACGATCCTGGCCGTGGGCGTGGGCGAAGAACGTGTCTATCCCGACAAGGGCGAGATCAAGATCGGCCAGTTCATGACGGTGACGCTGAGCTGCGATCACCGCGCGGTCGATGGGGCCCTTGGCGCCGAAGTGCTCGGCGTGTTCAAGGGGCTTATCGAAAACCCCGTGATGATGCTGGCCTAGAAAGAGCAGGGGCATGAAAACCATTCTGGCCTATGGCGATAGCCTGACCTATGGCGCCAACCCGAGTGGTGGCCCGCGCCACGCCTATCAGGACCGCTGGCCCAGTGCGCTCGAGGCCGGGCTCAGCGGCAAGGCGCGGGTGATTGCCGAGGGGCTGGGCGGCCGCACGACGGCATCGGACGACTGGTATGCTGCGGCGGACCGCAATGGTGCCCGCATCCTGCCGACGCTGCTGGAAAGCCACAGCCCGCTCGACCTGGTGATCATCATGCTGGGCACCAATGACCTTAAGCCGGCCATTTGCGGCTCGGCGCTGGAGGCCTCGTTCGGCATGCGCCGGCTGGTATATATCATTCGCGGCCATTATGCCGGCAGGGGCGAACCGGTGCCCCAAATCCTGCTGATGGCGCCGCCGCTGATCGCCCAGGGCGAGAATGCCGACATGATGGGTCATTTCGGCGGCTATGCGCATGGGCTCGAGCAATCGCGCCAGTTTGCCGAGCACTATGCGCGGCGGGCCGAGGAGCTGGGCACCGGGTTCTTTGATGCCGGGAGCGTCGCCAAGGCCGATCCGCAGGACGGCGTGCACCTCGATGCCGGCAATACGCGCGCAATCGGGGCGGGCCTGGTGCCTGTCGTCACATCCATGCTGGGTCTTTGACCCGCTCACATCACTGTTCTCGCGACTATTCTGGAGTCCCAAATGGCTGACCAATACGACCTTCTCGTTATCGGCGCCGGTCCCGGCGGCTATGTTGCCGCCATTCGCGGCGCGCAGCTCGGGATGAAGGTGGGCATTATCGAGCGCGAACACATGGCCGGGATCTGTTCCAACTGGGGCTGCATTCCGACCAAGGCCCTGCTGCGCACGGCCGAGATCTACGGCCATATGGGCCACGCCAAGGATTACGGGCTGACGGCCGAGAAATTCGGCTTCGACCTGGACGGCGTCGTCAAGCGCAGCCGCGCCATCGCCGCGCAGATGAACAATGGCGTGCAGTTCCTGATGAAGAAGAACAAGATCGACATCATCTGGGGCGAGGCCGTCATCACCAAGCCGGGCGAGGTCAAGGTCAGCCCGACCAAGAAGAAGATTGTCGAGCCGCAGGGCCCGGTGCCGAAAAACCCGCTGGGCGAGGGCACCTACAAGGCCAAGAACATCATCATCGCCACGGGCGCCCGGCCGCGCGTGCTGCCCGGCATCGAGCCCGATGGCGACAAGATCTGGACCTATTTCGAGGCGATGAAGCCGGCCGAAATGCCCAAGAGCCTGGTGGTGATGGGGTCGGGCGCGATCGGCGTCGAATTCGCATCGTTCTACCGCTCGATGGGCGCCGAGGTAACCATCATCGAACTGCTGCCGCAGATCATGCCGGTGGAAGATGCCGAAATCTCGGCGCTGGCGCGCAAGCGGCTGGAAAAGCGCGGCATCAAGATCCTTACCGACACCAAGGTCGAGAAGGTCGACAAGAGCGGCGCGGGCGTGGTCGCGCATGTGGTGCTCAAGGATGGCAGCAAGCAGCAGATCGCCGGCGACAAGCTGATCTCGGCTGTAGGCGTGATGTGCAATATCGAAAATATCGGGCTCGAGACGGTCGGCGTGAAGACCGAGCGCGGCGCCATCGTCATCGACAATTACGGCCAGACCAGCGTGGCGGGCATCTGGGCGATCGGCGACGTGGCCGGACCACCGATGCTGGCGCACAAGGCCGAGCATGAGGCCGTTATCACGGTCGAAAAGATCGCCGGCATGAAGGTGCACGGGCTCAACAAGCTGCTGGTGCCCGGTTGCACCTATTGCGAACCGCAGGTGGCCAGCGTCGGCCTGACCGAAGCCAAGGCCAAGGAAGCCGGTCGCGAGATCAAGGTGGGGCGCTTCCCGTTCATCGGCAATGGCAAGGCGATTGCGCTGGGCGAGCCCGATGGGCTGGTCAAGACGATATTTGACGCCAAGACGGGCGAGCTGCTGGGGGCGCACATGGTGGGCGCCGAAGTCACCGAGCTGATCCAGGGCTTTGTGGTGGCGATGAACCTGGAGACCACCGAAGAAGAGCTGATGCACACCATTTTCCCGCATCCCACGCTGAGCGAGACGATGAAGGAAAGCGTGCTGGACGCCTATGGTCGCGCGCTGAACATGTAAGGGACGGGTTTTCCACAATCCGTCCACAGGTTTTCAAGGAGTTATCCACATGGTCAAGGCCATACAGATCGGGCTGGGACACTGGGGATTCAGCTGGACGAAGGAAGTTATCCCCAAAGTTCCCACTATCGAGATGGTGGGGTATGTGGATTCAAATCCCGACGCCACCGCCAGGGTTCAGGCCGAGCTGGGGATCGAGGCGAGCCTGTGCTTCCTGAACCTCGAGGCAGCCGTGCAGGCCGTCGATGCGCAACTGGCAATCTGCACGCTGCGCACCGAGGCGCATTACCCGGTGGTCAAGCAATGCCTTGAGCTCGGACTCAATGTCATTGTCGAAAAGCCGTTTGCCACGACCATCGCGCAGGCCAGGGAGCTGGTGGCGCTGGCCGAGGCCAAGGGGCTGACGCTGATGGTCAGCCAGAACTATCGCTTCCAGCCGGCGCCCATCGCGGCAGCGGAACTGGTCAGCGCGGGCAAGTTCGGCGCGGTCAACCTGGTCTCGATCGATTTCCGCCGCCATGCCCCGAGCCAGGGCTATCGCTACTGGGACATGCCCGATCCGCTGCTGGCGGACATGGCAATCCACCATTTCGACCTGATGCGCATGGTGCTGGGCGACGAGCCCAAACGCGTGTCGTGCCGGACCTGGAACCCGGCGGGCAGCCCGTTCAACTATCACCCCATCGGGGTGGCGACCCTGGAATTCGAGAAGGGCACGATCGTGTCCTATCGCGGCTCGTGGATGAGCAGCGGACCGGTGACTCCCTGGGCGGGCGAATGGGTGATGGATTGCGCCGATGGCGAGATCATCTGGAGTTCGCGCGACCATTTCAGGGACAAGGCCGGTCCGGACCGTCTCGCGTTGCGGGCGCTCGATGGGGAAGCCGTGCCCGTAAAACTCGATCCTGTGGCACTGGCCGACCGGATGGGCACGCTTGGCGCGGTTGCCGATGCGCTCGAGACCGGCGTCGTGCCGGCGCGCTTCAGTTCGGGCGCCGACAATCTGCATTCGCTGGCGCTGGTGCAGGCGACAATCCTGTCGGCATCGCGCGGCGGTGACTGGGTCGAGATCGCCGAGGTCATGCAATAAGGCCATGGCCCTTGAAGCCGGCCAGCCAGATGGCAATATGGCGCAGATGACCTCAGGGGGACTGAACATGGCATTACCGGAACGACAGAGCACAGGCCAAGGCTTTACGATGGACAACAATAACCGCTCATTGCTGATCTTTATCGGCATCGGCCTGGTCGCCGGTTTTCTGGCGAGCCTTGTCGTGGGCGGCGGCGGGCTGATCACCTATCTGGTGAGCGGGTTGATCGGTTCGCTGGTGGGCGGCTATCTGTTTTCGGCCCTGCGGATCGAACTGGGGATCAGCAATCCCCTGGTGCGGCAGATCGTGACATCCACGGTCGGCGCCATCATCGTCGTGTTACTGGCACGGCTGATCGCATAAAAGTCAGGATATCACGTGGTCACACTGATCGATAATTCGGCGCTCAAGCCCCGCCACCCGGAAAAGGCCAACCGGCCCGACAGCGTGGTGCTGCGCAAGCCGGACTGGATCCGCGTCAAGGCACCAGGCTCGCCTGTCTACAAGGAAACCCAGCAGATCGTGCGCGAGCATGGCCTGGTGACGGTTTGCGAGGAGGCGGGCTGCCCCAATATCGGGGAATGCTGGAGCAAGAAGCACGCGACCATGATGATCATGGGTGAGATCTGCACGCGCGCCTGCGCCTTCTGCAATGTGCGTACGGGCATGCCCGGGCCACTTGATCCCATGGAGCCTGAAAACGTCGCCAGCGCCGTCCAGAAGCTCGGGCTGGAGCATGTGGTGATCACCTCGGTGGACCGCGACGACCTGGCCGATGGCGGGGCGCAGCACTTTGCCGATGTGATCCTGGCGATCCGGGCGCGCAATCCGCGGACGACCATCGAAATCCTGACGCCTGACTTCCTGCGCAAGGAGGGGGCGCTCGAGATCGTGGTGGCAGCCAAGCCCGACGTGTTCAACCACAATCTTGAAACCGTGCCGTCGAAATATCTCAAGGTGCGCCCCGGGGCGCGTTATTTCCACTCGATCCGGCTGCTGCAGCGGGTCAAGGAGCTGGACCCCACCATGTTCACCAAATCGGGCATCATGGTCGGGCTGGGCGAAGAGCGGAACGAAGTGCTGGCGCTGATGGATGATCTGCGGACTGCCGATGTCGATTTCCTGACCATCGGGCAGTATCTGCAGCCAACCAAGAAGCACACGCCGCTGATCCGCTTCGTTACACCGGACGAGTTCAAGTCCTACGCAACCGTGGCCACCGCCAAGGGCTTTTCACTGGTATCGTCGAGCCCGCTGACGCGGTCATCGCACCATGCGGGCGAAGACTTCGCTGCGCTCAAGGCGGCCCGGATGGCCAAGCTCGGTCACTGATGAAGCGTTTCTTCGAGCGGCATGTCCCGCATCTGCCGCAGCGCATGTTCGAGGTGGTCGCCGATCTGAGCGACTACCCGCGCTTCATCCCCAATTGCAAGGCGATGGAGGTCCGTCCGGACCCCGCTGCCGGCGCGGGGCAGGCGCAACTGGCCAAGATGACGCTGTATTTCGGTCCGATCACGCAATCCTACACCAGCCGCGTTACCGCTGACCGCGAGGCGCTGACCATACAGGCCAAGGCCGTGGACGGGCCGTTTGCCTATCTCGACAGTATCTGGCGCTTCGAGGCTGAAGGCATGGGCACGCGGGTGCGTTTCGAGATCGACTTCAAGATCTCCAACCCGTTCGTGGCCGCTGTGGCCGAACCGGCTTTTGCGGCGAAGCAGGACGAGATCATTCAGGCATTTGCCGACGAGGCCGACCGGCGCTATGGTGAGTAACGGTTCCTGATTTGTTCGGGGGCAAACTCAGCAGGCAAGCGATGATCCGGAAAATAGAATGTGTGTGCATTCCGACCGACGATATTGCCGCGTCGGAAGCGTTCTATCTGTCGTTGGGGCTCAGGCGCGGTTGGACCATCGAGCGGCCGCAGGCGGATGGCAGCGTCTGGACGCTCATCGGCCTCAAGTTTCCCGATGCGCACAGTTCCGAACTTGTGCTCAGTGACAGTGCCGAGATCAGGTTCACCGAGATCGAGCTGGCGGTAGACGATGTCCGGGCCGGCTTTGCGGCACTGCGCAATAATCCGGGCGTGACCTGGATCCGCGAGCCGTTCGCGACCGAATCCGGCCATGTCGCTGTCATGCAGGCGCCCGACGGCAATGTGTTTGTGCTGGTGGGCGCCTGAAGGGGCTATTCCTTGTCGCTGGTTAGCACCTGGAGCACCAGATCGAGGGCAGCCTTGACAGATGCCTGGCGGATTTCGGCGCGGCCCAAATTGCCGAACTGGTGTTCGATGACGACGGTGGCCAGTTCGGTCGACACCGCAACATAGACCAGACCCACCGGCTTCTTGTCAGAGCCGCCGTCAGGACCGGCAATGCCCGTCACCGAAACGGCATAATCGGCATGGGCCGTGTTGCGGGCGCCATCTGCCATCGCGCGGGCGACCTGATTGCTGACCGCGCCGTAGTCACGGACCAGTCTGGCCTGCACATGAATCATGCGCGATTTGGCCTCATTGGCGTAGGTTACATACCCACCAAAAAACGCCTGGGACGCGCCAGGGACATCGGTCAGGGCGGCTGCGACGAGGCCCCCGGTGCAACTCTCGGCGGTCACGATGGTCTTGTTGGTCGCTGTCAGCAGCTCGATGACCCGATGGGCCGGATCGGTGGCGGGCGATGTGGATTTGGGTGCCATCAATCGATCCTCAGCACTTCGACGCTTGCACTTGCCATGGCCACTATACCCTCCTCGCGCCCGATGAAGCCGAGCCTTTCGCTGGTTGTCGCCTTGACTGCGATGCGCGTGGGCGCAATGCCCAGTGTCTCGGCGATCACGGCCTGCATAGCCGGCACGTGAGGAGCAATCTTCGGCCCTTCGCAGACGATTGTCACGTCCAGATTGACGATCCGCCCGCCCGCCCGGGCAACCAGTTCGCCGGCGTGCCTGAGAAAGATCGTTGAGGCGGCGCCCTTCCATTGCATGTCGGAGGGCGGGAAGTGGACGCCGATGTCACCGGCACCGATGGCGCCGTAGATGGCGTCGGTCAGGGCGTGCAGGGCGACATCGGAATCAGAGTGGCCGTTGAGCTTGAACTTGTAGGGAATGCGGACGCCGCCGAGCCAGACATGGTCGCCCGGCTCGAAGGAGTGCACGTCAAAGCCAGTGCCGATACGGGTTTCCATGGTCAGGTCTCCAGACAAGATTCGTTCGGCACGGGCGAAGTCTTCGGCAAAGGTCAGCTTGAGATTGCCGGGGTCACCCATGACCATGGCGAGGCGGAGCCCGGCCCATTCGGCAATCTCGGCATCGTCGGTGAACTGACGGGGCAGATCCACGGCGCGACGATGTGCTTCCAGGATGGGGGCGAAGCGGAAGCCCTGCGGGGTCTGGGCGGCAAACAATTGCCGGCGGTCCTCGGTGGCGGCAACATGCCGGCCGTCAAGGGAGCGCTTGATGGTGTCGGTGACCGGCAAGGCGGGCAGGGCGGCATCATGCTGGCCGAGCACCGCAATGACGTCGCCGATCACATCGAGCGCCGCGAAGGGGCGGGCGGCGTCCTGGATCAGCACCAGGTCAGGCCGGGCCGGTGCGAGGGCCTGCAGGCCCGCCAGGACCGAAGCCTGACGGCTATGTCCGCCGCTGACTGGCGGCAGCAACCGTGCGTCAGACAGGCCAAGCGCGGCGTAGCGACCGGCGTGATCGGAATGGATAACGGGCAGGACCGTAGTGACCTGGGGATGGTCGAGAAAGGCGCGGATGGTGCGGGTGAGCACAGGAACGCCGCCGAGCGTCCGGTACTGCTTCGGATCGGCCGCAGCATCGCGGCTGACGCGTTCTCCCTTGCCTGCAGCGACAATGATGACGGCTATTGATTGAGGCGACATGACAGGCAGAAACTCGGCAGGACAGGGTGACCCGACAGGGTCTAGCGCCCACTCTCCCATGCGGCAAGTGCAGGGCTGCCGAACGGGCACAATGCCTATATAGGGGATTGCGCCCACAAGCATTTTGATTATTGTGCAGGCATATTTTTGATGTTGACCATTTCTGGGGCAGTTTTGTGTCTGTAGGTGCCTGCAAGTTGAGCATAGGGAGCCACGCGGTCCACAACAATGCTTTTCTGGCGCCGATGGCCGGGATCACGGACCTGTCGTTCCGCAAGATGGCAGAGCGCTATGGCGCCGGCATGGTGGTTTCCGAGATGATCGCCAGCAATGCCCTGGCCACTGGCAACAAGGACATGGCGCGCCGGCTGGGCAAGCCCGCGCGCCTGCCGCACATGGTACAACTGGCCGGCTGCGAAGCCGAATGGATGACGCGCGGGGCCAAGCTGGCGCACGACGCGGGCGCCGATATCATCGATATCAATTTTGGCTGCCCCTCCAAGCGCGTTACCAATGGTTTTGCCGGCTCGGCGCTGATGCGGGTGCCTGACCATGCAATGACCCTGGTGGATGCCGTGGTGTCGGCGACGTCGCTGCCGGTGACGGTCAAGATGCGGTTGGGCTGGGACGATGACAGCCTCAACGCCGCGCAGATGGCGCGCCGGGCGGTCGATGCCGGGGTGCAGATGATCTCCGTCCACGGCCGGACGCGGCAGCAGTTCTACAAGGGTAGTGCGCGCTGGGAACTGGTGCGGGCCGTGGTCGAGGCGGTCGACGTGCCGGTCGTGGTCAATGGCGACATTGTGGATGTGGAAACGGCCCGCGTGGCGCTGTCCCAGTCCGGCGCCGCGGCCGTGATGCTGGGCCGGGGGGCACAGGGACAGCCCTGGCAGGTCGGCCAGATCGGTGCGGCGCTGACGGGGCAGGTCGCTCCCGACCAGCCGCGTGGCGCAGAGCTGGTGGCGCTGATCTGCGAGCAATATGAGGACATGCTGAGCGAATATGGCGTCGCCGTGGGCCTGCGGGCAGCGCGCAAGCATCTGGGCTGGTATCTCGACGCAGCCGGTATCGCGCTGGACAAGCCCGCGCGCACGGCCCTGCTCAACTGCGAAGCCCCGCAAGAGGTTGTGGCGATGATCAGCGAATTTTTCCTGGACGACCGGAAGGCAGCAGCATGAGTGCAGAACAGGCCAAGAGCGCCGCAGTGTCGGTGCCGGCAGCGTCCATCATCCAGGCCCTGCCACAGCCGATCATCGTGTGTGGCGATGACCGGCAGATCGTGTTCGTGAACTATGCCGCCGAAGCGTTTTTCGGCGCATCGCTGAGCGTGCTGACCCGGCAGCGGCTCGATGACCTGATTGCCTTTGGCTCACCCATCATCAGCCTAGTCGAGACCGTGGCGCTGCGGCGCGCGCCCATGACCGAATATCGCGTGCGGGTGGGATCGTCGCGTTTCGGGGACGAACGCGTCGCCGACGTGTTTGCCAGCCCGCTTTCGGACAATGACGGCCGGGTTGCGCTGCTGATCCAGGAGCGGACCATGGCCGACAAGATCGACCGCCAGATGGTGTCACGGGGCGCCGCGCGCTCGGTGACGGGGCTGGCCTCGATGCTGGCTCATGAGATCAAGAACCCGCTCTCGGGCATTCGGGGGGCCGCCCAGCTGCTCGAACAGACCGTGAGCAGCGATGAAATCCCCCTGGCGCGGCTCATCCGCGAAGAAACGGACCGGATCGTGCATCTTATCGACCGGGTCGAGGTGTTTGGCGATGAGCGCCCGATGGAGCGTGAGCCGATCAATATCCACGTCATCCTCGATCGCGTGAAGCTGCTGGCCCGCAATGGCGTGGCGCGGGGTATCGCGTTCTCGGAGGAGTATGATCCGTCGCTGCCGCCCGTGTTCGGTAACCGGGACCAGCTCATTCAGATCTTCCTCAACCTGGTGAAGAACGCCTCGGAATCCCTTGATCGTACACAGAAACCCGAGATCAAGTTCTCGACGGCGTTTCGACCGGGCATCCGCATTGCGGTGACCGGCGTGTCCGAGCGTATCTCGTTGCCGCTTGAAATCACCATCGAGGACAATGGTCCGGGCGTGCCGCCCGACATCCTGCCGTTCCTGTTCGATCCGTTCGTGACGACCAAGCAAAACGGCTCGGGGCTGGGGCTGGCATTGGTTGCCAAGATCGTGGGCGATCATGGCGGCGTGATCGACTGCGACAGCCGGCCAGGCCGCACCAAGTTTCGTATTCTGCTGCCCGTTGCGAGTGGGTCCCTGCATGTTCCAGAAGAAGAGGAAATGGCACGATGAGCCATGTTGTCCTGCTCGCCGATGATGATGCGGCTATCCGTATGGTGCTCAATCAGGCGCTGACACGCGCCGGCTATGAAGTCCGCCCCACGGGCAATATCTCCACGATGTGGAACTGGGTCAGCCGCGGGGAAGGCGATATCCTGATCACCGATGTGGCGATGCCGGACGGCAATGCCTTTGAGGTGATGCCCAAGATCAAGAAGCTGCGTCCCGACCTGCCCATGATCGTGATGAGCGCGCAGAATACCTTCATGACGGCGATCCGGGCGTCCGAGGTGGGGGCCTATGAATATCTGCCCAAGCCCTTCGACATCACCGAAGTGCTCTCGGTGGTGGCGCGGGCCCTGGCCGATGCCAAGAAGCCGACGCGCGCGGAACGCGATGCTGAGGATCCCGGCGAAACCATGCCGCTGGTCGGTCGCTCGACGGCCATGCAGGACATCTATCGCGCGCTGGCCCGGCTGATGCAGACCGATCTGACGGTGATGATCACCGGCGAGAGCGGCACCGGCAAGGAACTGGTGGCCCGGGCGCTGCATGATTTCGGCAAGCGGCGCAACGGGCCCTTCGTGGCCATCAACATGGCGGCGATTCCGCGCGACCTGATCGAGGCCGAGCTGTTCGGGCACGAGAAGGGCGCCTTCACCGGCGCCAATACGCGCTCATCGGGCCGTTTCGAGCAGGCGGAAGGCGGTACGCTGTTTCTCGACGAAATCGGCGACATGCCGATGGATGCCCAGACCCGGCTGCTGCGGGTGCTGCAGGAGGGCGAATACACCATGGTCGGCGGGCGCAGCTCGATCAAGACCAATGTGCGCATCGTGGCCGCCACGCATCGGGACCTCAGCCAGATGATCCGGCAGGGGCTGTTCCGCGAAGATCTCTACTACCGCCTCAATGTGGTGCCGATCCGGCTGCCGCCGCTGCGCGAGCGGATCGATGACGTGGGCGACCTGGCGCTGCACTTCCTCAAGGTGGCACAGCGTGAAGGCGAGCCGATCAAGTCGATTTCGCCCGAAGCGATCAAGCTGATGCAGAACTATTCCTGGCCGGGCAATGTGCGCGAGCTGGAGAATCTGGTGCGGCGCCTGTCGGCGCTGTACGCCGATGAGAGCATTTCGGCCGAGATCGTGCAGAACGAACTCAACATCGTCGACCGGCCGTCATCGACGGGTGGTACCGGTCCGGTGGATGTATCGATGGCCGTCGAGACGCATGTGGGGCAGGTGCTGCGCGAATATGAGCCCAATCTGCCGCCGGCGGGACTCTATCAAAGGGTGATCGACCGGGTCGAGGCGCCGCTGATCGCCATGGCGCTCAATGCCTGTGGCGGCAACCAGATCAGGGCCGCGGACCTGCTGGGGCTCAACCGCAACACGCTGCGCAAGAAGATCCGCACCCACAGCATCGAGATCGTCAAGCACAGCCGGCGGAACTGACGCGGAGCAGAGGCGTTGCAACAACGCCGGCACCAATGCTCCGGAAGCGTCGAAATCGAGCATCAGCGGTAACCCCGTCGCGCATAGCTCTCCGGGCGTTCGACCCATAAAACGCGCCACCGGCGCGTTTTTGCGGTACAGCCGCCGGGTCGAACTGTCACATTTTGGCAACATTTGTCTTGAAGGGTCCGGCAAATTGCGGCAGGCTCTCCGCCTGCGGCGGACACGGAGTGCCATCAGGCATCAATGACTGACATAACCACGATAGATGACGAGCCTGCGAAGGCTCCAGGCGGCGATTCCGGCAAGCCTGGGCGCGCGCCCCTGTTCAGCATGCGCAACAATGCGCCACTGCGCGTGCTGGGCTTCGTGGTCGTCGTTGCATCGGTGCTGATGTCGTCCATCTCGTTCCTGATCCTGTCAGGCACCACCAATATCGAACCTTCCACGACGGTGTGGACCATCATCTGGATCGTCACAGGCGTGCTGGTGCTGCTGGTGATCGCCCTGGTGGTGACCGAGGCGATGCTGCTGATCCAGGCAAGGCTGCGCAGGCAGGCCGGCGCCGGGTTGCAGATCCGCATGGTGACTATGTTTGCCCTGGTGGCGGCAATTCCGGCAGCCATTGTCGCCGTGGTGGCAACGATCGCCCTCAACCAGGGGCTCGACCAGTGGTTCAGCGAGCGGACGCGCGCCATGGTGGAGAGTTCGCGGCTGGTGGCGCGATCCTACATGCTCGAGCACGCGCAGGTGCTGCGCGATGACGTGATCTGGACCGCGACCGAGCTCGAGCAGGCCAAGGCAACCTATGATACCGATCCCGAGCGGTTCCAGGGCATCCTGACCGCCCTGGCGGTGACGCGCTCACTGCCGTTCACCTCGCTGGTCAACGCCAAGGGCGAGACGCTGATGCGGGCCCAGATCGCGGTGCAGGGTGCCTATCCCAAATTGCCCGAGGGAATCACCGTGGGGCTGGTGGAGGGGATTCCAGCGGCGATTGCGCCCGGGCGGGTCAATCTTGTCGGGTCGGTGATCAAGCTGCGGGGCTATGACGACACCTATCTGTTCGTGGCGCGGCCGGTGGAAGCCGAAGTGCTCGAATATATGCGGCTGACCGATGAGAATATCACCGAGTACCGGCAATATGCCTCCAAGCGGCTGGTGTTTCAGATCACCTTCACCATCATGTATGTGGGCCTTGCCGTGGTGCTGCTGCTGGCGGCGCTGTGGATCGGCATCGCGCTGGCGAACCGCTTCGTGGACCCGATCCGCAATCTGATGATCGCCTCCACCCGGGTGCGGGGCGGCGATCTGGATGTGCAGGTGCCGGTGCAGGAGGGGCGGGGCGATCTTCGCGATTTGTCCAACGGCTTCAATCGGATGACGCAGCAACTTAAACATCAGCGTGAGGCCCTTCTGGCGGCCAATGAGATGAACGAGAAGCGTCGCCAGTTCACCGAGGCCGTGGTGGAAGGCGTGTCGGCCGGCATTATCGGCCTGGACCCGTTTGGCACGGTGACGCTGGTCAATGCGCGGGCCTGCGAGATGCTGGAACGCGACGAAATCGGCCTGATGGGCGAACGCATCGAAGTGGTGATGCCGCAGCTGTCGCCTATCCTGGAGCGGGCCCGATCGGCGCGGCGGGGGCAGGTGCGCGACCAGATCCACCTGGGCAACGAGACCGACCGCCGGACCTACCAGGTGCAGCTGACGCGCGAGGGGTCGATCACCGAATCCAAGGGGTATGTGCTGACATTTGACGACATCACGGACCTGGAATCAGCGCAGCGGACGAGCGCCTGGGCCGACGTTGCCCGGCGCATCGCGCACGAGATCAAAAACCCGCTGACGCCCATCCAGCTTTCGGCCGAACGGCTGCGCCGCCGCTATGGCTCCAAGCTGGAGGGTGACCGCGATGTATTCGACAAATGCATCAAT
>TARA_R110002124_G_scaffold223056_1_pt1 | contig 17751 bp, 17 predicted proteins | sample TARA_R110002124 | Tara Oceans TARA_R110002124 (sample SAMEA4397445) | marine metagenome | biome: Polar Biome; feature: [SRF] surface water layer (ENVO:00010504); material: water (ENVO:00002006), including particulate matter (ENVO:01000060) such as... | depth 5 m | reverse complement strand
CAGATACAGGCTGCCCAGCTGCCGGATCACGGCCAGTTCGGTGGCATCCCCGCGCCAGCGCCAGCGCAGGGATTCCAGCTGATCGGCGGCGGCATCCGGCTTCAGTGTGCCCCGGGCCAGCTCCATCCGCACCACGGCCAGTTTGGCCGGGGTCGAGATTCCATCCAGCGGGGCCCGCGCCACGGCCTTGTAGACGGCCAGGGCCCGATCGCCCTCGCCCTGCAGCTCGAACAGCCGCGCCTGAACCAGCCGCGCCGTCAGCTGGTCGGCCGCGCTCGTCGGCTGGCTGAAACTGTAGGCCAGCAGGGATTTGGTGGCGTCGAGGTCGCCGGTCTCCAGCGCCGCCAGGGCATGGGCGGCCCCGAAACGGGCCCGCCAGGCCTCGGGAAAGCTGTCGATGACCGAGGCCCCGGCGATGAAACCGCGCCGGGCCTCGGCCCAGTCGCCCTGCTGGGCAGCGATATAGCCCTGCCAGACCCGCGCCGAGGGGTCCCCGGCCAGGGCTCCCGCAGCGAAATCAGCCTGGGCCTCCTCAATACGGCCGATCGACGTTCGCGCCGCGCCGCGCAGGCCCCGCACCTCGGCCTCGCCGGCCATGTTCGGGGCCTGGTCGATAATGGCGTTCAGAATACCGATCGCCTCATAACCCAGCCCCGAGGCGACCAGGAAACGGGCCAGGGCCAGTCGGGCCTCGATCGGCGCGCGCGGATTTTCGCCGGCGGCCTGGGCTTCCTCTGCGGCGCGATCCTGCAGCTCACGCATACGCGGTCCGAACCCACCCGGGCCGGTCTCGCTCCACTCCGGCAGGATCAGGGCGGCGAACCGGGCCTTCTGCGGCGCGCCGGTGCTCACCTCGGCCGCGGCCAGCAGCACCGACGGCGGCGACAGGATCAGGCCGCCCGGCCGGGTCAGCGACACCAGGTCGCCGTCGGCGGCAACCCGCAGGTCGTCGGTCGGCGTCTCGATCGCCAGCCCGTGGGCGGTCGGCAACAGCGTCAGGTCAACCGACTGACGACGCTGGGACAGACCCTTGCCCGGGGCCAGGGCCGTCACGGCCGCGAAACGGTCACCGACCAGGGGATCGGTCAGCCAGACGGCCCGGGTCGCCCCGGCCATCCGCACCACCAGGGCCAGATCCCCGCTGTCGGCGCGCGTCACCTCGACTCCGGTGGTGGCAACCGGCTGACCGCCGATCACCACCGTCCAGCTCGAGCCCGCGCTGACCACCGACACCGGCAGGCCCTCGGGGGCGGCGATCCGCACTGCCGTATAGTCGGACCCGACGGCCCAGCGCGCGTCGGTCGCCGGTCCGAGGGTCCGCGCCCCCGCCATGTCCAGCCGCGCGACCGTATCGAACACCACCCAGACCGCGGCACCGCGACGGAACACGGCCGCGCCGACCGGCTGGGTCCAGGCGAAATTCAGCGAGACCTTGTCCGCCGTCGCGGTCGCCGTGACGGGGATGGCGGCGGCAGCGGCAGTTTGCGCCCCGGTCTCGGCTGGCGGGGCCTTGCCGGGCGCATACAGGTTCAGCCACACGGCCCCGTCGGCGCTGCCGGTGCGGGCATCGGCCCCCTCGGCCAGGGTCAGGACCAGTTCCGTGGCCCCGGGCACCGACCGGGTCTCGACGCTCTCGACCCCCTTGGGCGGATCGACCCGGAGACGGGAGATATCCGGAGCGGCAGTGGCTCCGATACGGACGATGACCGTCTGGCCCTCGCGCCGCACCTGCGACCGGGCCCCGATCACCCCGGCGAATTCGACCCGGGTAAAGCGGGGATTGGCCCCGACGCGAATATCGATGGGATCGACCGCCGCGCCCATTTCCTCGGCCAGCGGAGCCAGCGGCGACAGCACCACGGCACCCGCCGCGGCAGCCGCCACGGTCGTTCTGAGGATGCGCTTGCTGGATGAGACCCCGGACATACGCGCGCACACTCGCGTGAAGCCCTTTAATCGCGGTTAACGGAGGATGACCGATCGCCGGTCACCGCCCCCGCGACACTGACGACGCTTGTAACCCCGGCAGGGCGGGCCGACATCCGTCCCATGACCGACGTTGCCTTTCCGCGCCTGAGCACCCTGTCGACCGGCCTGCGCTGCCGTTGCCCCCGCTGTGGCGAGGGCCCGCTTCTGACCGGCTATCTGACCATCCGCGAGTCCTGCCCGGCCTGTGGCCTCGACTACAGCTTCGCCGACCCGGCCGACGGCCCGGCCTTCTTCGTCATGTCCCTGGTCGGGGTGATCGGCATGATGGCCCTGATGGCCTTCGACTTCATGGCCCATCCGCCGATCTGGGTGCATCTGGTCGTCACCCTGCCCCTGCTGACCCTGATGTGCCTGGCCACGCTGCGGCCGTTCAAGGGCTGGATGGTCTCGGAACAGTATGTCCACAAGGCCGCGCCGCCGGTCTGGGAGAGTATCGGCAAACACGGCACCGGTGCCGGCCCGCGTGGCCGCCGCCCGGTCTGAAGCCTGTCGCAAGACGGTGATGGCGACCCCGGAGGGAGCCACCCTTCGGAGCAATAACAAGACCTTAGAGCGGCCAACCACTCCTAGCTCGCCCGTTGAACCCAAAAGCCTTTCCGGGAGGATGGCTAACCGCCCTACCCCCTTTCGTCAGGTCATGATCGCGGGTCGGTTCGTCTGCCTGGAGCGGGTGTGATGAGCCGCCTCTTGGACGTTCACAACTTCGTCGCCGACAAGCTGCGATGGCAGCTGCAGGTCCTTCTTGACGCCAGCCTGACAGCCAACGCGAGAATGGTCGGCTCGCTCATCGCGCACGATCTGAATGTCGAGCGCGGGGCCGCCTGGCGCGCCCAGGAGAACATGGCGATCGCCCTCGGCGTCCACCTGTCATCGATCCGACGGGGCGTCGCTGAGCTTGCCAAGAGCGGCCATTTAAGTATTCGCAGGTCGCGGGGAAGAGGGCGCTCGCAGCACTACGCGGCCCTCATCTTAGATGCAGCAGAGGCGCACGATGGGATCGATCGCGCCATCGCCGCAAGGCGTGCGGTGGCGTCCGGGACGCATCCGGAAAAGGTATCACCGGCGAATATAGACGGCGCTGAAAAGGTATCACCGGCGAATATAGACGGCGCTGAAAGGGTATCACCGGCGACGAAAAAAGGTATCGCCGGTGAACGCCAATACCTTGAAGAATCCTTGAATCCCCCCTCCCCCCCGTCGAGGGCGAACCGGGTTCGTTCCGCATGGGGCGAGCCTCCCAAAGTCGTCGGGCAGTTTCCGTCCAAGGCCGTTCGAGGGGCCGTCGTCGGCAGGCTCGGCGAAGCGGGTGCGGTGTCGTGGCTCGACACCCAAGCATGGGACGCCGATGCCAAAACCATCGTCACGAAGCTCGGCCTTCAGGCTGAGAAACTTCGAAGCGACTGCGGAGGTGAGCTTCGTAGGCTCGGCGTGACTGTCGTTTGCGACAAGGTCCGGCATGAGGCGCTTTCGCGCCAGCCAAGGCCGGTGATCGCGGGCGGTCAGGGGTTGGCGGCATGATTAGTCAGGCCATGTCGCGTGCCCTTCAGGAGTGGGCTGAACAGGGCGGGCCGTCGTTCGCTGCTGAGCTGCTGGCGAATGCTCCCGATCCGCATGGCCTGTGCGAGGCGGCGAGCTGGCGCGCGCGGTTCGCTCTGGGGTGCGAAGTCAGTCAGATCTCGGCCGTCAAGGCGCTGGCCCATGCGCTGAACGACTGGCTGGCCGGTGATTGCTTTCATTCCGCCGTCGTTCTGGATCTCACCCTCTCGACCGGCTCTCACCAGGCTCGGTTCGACGTGGCCGTTTGGCACCCAGGGGGGGGCGAAAAGTCTGAGGCTGCCTCCGCCTGGGGACCGCCATCCCCCTCACGCGCAGATTTAATTTCGGCAGATACGCGTTTTTCTGACGGTGGACCTGAAGGCCGCGCCCCTGCCGAGGGCAGGCCTGCCGGCAGCTCCGCCGTTTCGCGACGGCCTTGCGGGCTCTCAGCGCGTCGCGGTGCGGCTTCGGATGCCGCTCTGGAGCATGACCCTAGATCCGGCGAACAAGCGTCGAGGCTCGGGTATTATTTTCGGTCGGTTGACGGGAGAGACGAATGATCGAGCGGCTTGATATTCTCGACGTTCAATACCTGGACCCGCCCGTCCGGACGGGATCGAACACGCAAGTCCTGGCGAATTGCACCTTGGCGATTTCGGATGTCCTGACGATCGAAGGATGCGCGATCGTTCAGACCGGAACGCGTGTCGCGCTGTGGGCTCCATCCTGTGCTCAGCGCCCCGGACAGCCCCACAAAGCTATTCGATTTGGCCCGGAACTGGTCGGCCGGGTGAATGACATTGCGAACCGGGTTCGCGAGGCCCGAATCGTTTGAGCGTTCTTCTTTTTTGCGGTAAAAGCTTGGGAATAGGCGCGCGGTTCGGCCTTTCCGATCACCGCGCGAGACGCACCCACCTCGGCCCCTTTGGTCTTGGCTCAAGCGTCGGCACGTAGCCGGGCATTCGCCCGAAGCATCAACGTGTCGGCAGACGAGCTTTGCCGACCAATCCGAGGTAAAAAATGTCCATTCAAGCGGCCCGTGAGGCCATTTCCAAGAACGCCGGCGCCCTCAAGGCGGCCGACGCCACTTTCTTCGCTTCGGTCGAGAAGCGCTATACCGCCATCAAGGCGAGCGGGTCGGGCCACCCCGCCGACCTTCGTCGTCTCCAGTCCGACGTCGCCGCCTGGGCCACCAACCTGATCGGCAACAAGGATTGGTCCAACGACCGCGACACCCCCGCGTATGACGGCGCGATGGCTTGGAGCGACCTGATCGGCACTGAAATCGACCTCATGGTGATCGCCGGGCCGTCCGCTCGTGGCGCCGCCCCGCGTTCCGGATGGGTCGATGTGAAGACCGGCGAGGCCGTGAAGGTCTATTCGTCGTCGGAGAAGATCGCCGAAGCCAACAACTATAGCGGCCCCGGCGTCGGCGACATTCTGAACGGCCTCCTGGCTGGCCCCCGCACGCCCGAGATCAAGGCCGCGCTCGAAACCGGGACGCAGACGGCGGGCGGCTATACCGTCCCCGACATCGTCTTGGGCGAGTTCTTCGACAAGCTCCGCGCTCAATCGCAGTTCATCAACGCCGGCGCCCGCACGATCCTCCTGGACGGACGGACGACGATCGCGCGGATCGACTCCGACCCGGTTCCGGCTTGGCGCGACGAAAACGAAGCCGTCACTGAGAGCGAGCCGACCTTCGGCGCGGTCAACTTCACGCCGCGATCTCTGGCCTGCCTGGTCAAGATGTCCGAAGAGCTGCTCGCCGACAGCGTCAACGCCGCCGAAGCCCTTGAGACCGCCCTGCTTGGCGCGCTCTCGGTCGAGTTGGACCGTGCCTGTCTGTTCGGTTCGGGCGCGTCCAGCCAGCCCCTCGGCCTCTACAATCAGGTCGGCATCAACTCGGTGTCGATGGGCACCGACGGCGCGGTTCCGGCCAACTGGGATGAGATCCTCGACGCGGTCTATGACATCGAGCTGGCCAACGGCGGCCCGGCTACGGCGGCAATCCATCACCCGCGCACGGCCCGGACCTATCGGAAGCTGAAGGACACCACGAACCAGCCGCTGATGATGCCGGAGTCGCTGCGTGATGTTCGGTTCCTGCCGACCACGTCCGTCCCGATCAACCAGACCCAAGGCACCGGCACCGCCCTGTCGACGATCATCGTGGGCAACTATCCCAAGGCCATCCTCGGCCTGCGCCAAAGCCTCGTGATCCGCCGCCTGACCGAGACGTTCGCCGGCAACCTGCAGGTCGGCTTCCTGGCCTACCTCCGCGCCGACGTGGGCGTGGAACAGCCCAAGGCCTTCACCCGGATTACCGGCGTCAAGGTCTGATCCAGCGCCCGGGAGTGGGTATTTCTCCCTCCCGGGCAACGGCCCTGACCTCCTTCATGCCTATCCAATTATTGAACGTGAGATGACCAATGGCCCGAGATGTTGAAAGCCTCGTCCTGCAGATGTCGGCGGACCTGCGCCGCTTCGACAAGTCGATGTCGGCAATGCGGGCGACGGCGGACAAACGGCTGAACGAGGTCGAGAAGCGGGCGATCAAGGCCGATCGCACCCTGTCGCGGACGATGGGCAATGCCGGGCGCAACATGGTCGGGGCGCTGAAAAACAGCCTGACCGGCCTGGCGCCGGTGCTGGCGGGGGCGTTTTCGACCGCCGCCGTGCTGAAATACGCCGACGCCTATACGGCGCTGCAGAACCGGTTGAAGGCGGCGGGGCTGGAAGGCTACGCCCTGCGTCAGGTCGAGGACAGCCTGTATGAATCGGCGAACCGCAACGGCGTCGCCGTGGCGGCGACAGCGGAGCTGTATCAGCGCGCGGCGCTGGCGCGGAACAATCTGGGGGCCAGCGAAGAGCAGCTGCTGGCGCTGGTGTCCGGCACGTCGGCGGCGCTGAGGCTGCAGGGCACGTCGGCGACAGAAGCCAGTGGGGCATTGTTGCAGCTGGGCCAGATCCTGGGCGGTGAAAAGGTCCAGGCGCAGGAATACAATTCCCTGATCGATCAGCTGCCGGTGCTGCTGCAGGCGGCGGCGGACGGATCGGACCGGTTCGGCGGACAGATCAGCACGCTGACGACGCAGGTGAAGGCCGGCAAGGTCACGACGCAGGAGTTCTTTGCCGCGTTGCTGAAGGGGCTGGGCGATGTCGAGGCGCGCGCGGCCAGCGCCACCCCGACCGTCGGGGCCGCGTTCCAGACCCTGAACAACCAGATCGGCCGCTATGTCGGCGAGACCGACAAGGGCCTGTCGGCGACGCAGCGGATGGCGCAGGGCATCATCGCCCTGTCGGAGAATCTGGACACCATCATCCCGATCGTCGGGGTGCTGATCAGCCTGATCGGCGGGCGCTATGTGCTGGCGCTGGCGGCGTCGGCGACGGGGGCTGCGGTGGCAACGGCCAGCAGCGTTCGGTATCAGCTGGCGCTGGCCGGGCTGGCGGCGCGGCAGGCCGGGGTGACGACGAAGACCGTGCTGGCCACGGGGGCGACGGCCAGTTTCAACGCGATGTTGCTGGCCAATCCGATCGGCGCGGCAATCGTGGCGACGGCGGCGCTGTCGGCGGGGTTGATGTATCTGGCGCACCGCAGCGATGATGCGCGGATCGCCAAGGAAGAGCTGGATCGGGTCGTCACGGCCGCCGAAAAGGTGACCGGCGAATATTCCGCCGCCCTGGCCGTGGCGGCGACGAAGACCGGCGAAGAGCGGGTCGAGGCGCTGAAACTGGCGGATGCCATTCGGGCGACGTCGCAGGCGCGCATCGCCGATATCCGGTTGACAGCGCAGCAGCGAGTGGCGGACCAGACGGCCGCGCGCAAGGCGGCCGAAGAGGCGCGAGCCCGGGTCGCCAACCAGCCGAACCGCCCGGGTGGCAACGGCCCGGACCCGACGCGAACCAATAACACGCTGGCGTTGCTGGCGGCCGAGCGTCGGCTGACGCAGGCCGGTGCGGCGGCCAATGACGCCTTTGACGCGGTCAAGGCGGCCGAGGACGCCCTGGCGACTGCCGAGGCGCCGGCGGCGCGTCCAGCGGCAGCGGCCGCGACCGTAACGGGCGGCACCGGCGGGGGTGGGGCCGGCGGTCCGTCGGCGGAGGACCTGGCAGCGGCGCGACGGATGCTGGACCTGCAGGCGGAGATCGCGCTGTTGCGGGCGCAGGACCGCGCGGCCGAGGCCGACGCCCGGCAGGACGCGGTCGATGTGTTGACCCTGACGAAACAGTATGAGGACGCTGGGTTCGCCAATGCCCGGGCCAAGGCCCAGGCGCAGGTCGGGGCGCTAGCCAGCGCGCGCGAACAGGCCCGGCAGGCCGAAGAGGCGGCGCGCCAGACCGAGGGCGAGGCGCGGGCGCTGGACATGATGCGGGGCTTTGCCCTGGAGATGCTGGGCGTACAGGAGCAGATCGCCCTGACGGACCGGGACGCGCTGGCGGTGCGTCGCGAGATCCTGGCCATCCGGCAGGCCGAGCGCCGTGCGGCCCTCGAGGCGGCCGCGGCCGACGCCGGCGCGACGGATGCCGAGCGAGCGGCGGCGAAGGCGGCGCTCAATAGTCTACCCAAGCTGGAGGGCGGCGAGAACCGTCAGTTGGCGGGTTCCAGCCAGGGCGCTCGGCAGGCGCAGGATATCGTCGCCAATCTGAACCCATATGAGAACGCGGTACAGCAGGCGGCCGACGCCTATGCCGAAATCGACCGGATGCGGACTGAGGACGGTCTCAGTGAGGCCGATGCGGCCCGCGCCAAGGCGCAGATCGATGCGGATCTGAGGCAGAAACGTCTGGCCGGTGTGCAAGGTATGCTGGGCTTGATCGAGACTCTTCAGGGCAGCTCGAACAAGAAGCTGGCCGCGCTGGGCAAGGCCGCCGCGATCGCGCAGGCCAGCATCGATGGCTATCTGGCAATTCAGAAGGCGTGGGCCAGCGCGCCGTTCCCCTTCAACGTCCCGGCTGTGGCCGTCACGACGGCGGCGGTGGCGGCCAATGTCGCCAGTATCGCCGGGATGGCCGACGGCGGACTGGTCGGCGGTTCCGGCGGTCCGCGTCAGGACAATCAGCTGACCTGGCTGTCGACGGGCGAGTTCGTCAACACTGCCGCGTCGGTCCGCAAGAATCGTCCCTATCTGGAGGCGGCGAACAACGGGGCCGACTTGGGTCGGCTGATCCCCGGCCTGGAAGGGGGCGGCATGGTCGGCCGGGTCAATGCGGCGACGGCGAACGTCGGCGCGCTTGGGTCGCGACCTTCAAATATCAACATGGCCGTATCAGTAGATTTGAAGGGGGCGAGGGGTGATCGCGAGATCGAGGCGGTCGTCATGCGCGCCGTCGACGCGGGGTCAGAGGCCGCCTACCAGCGAGCAATGAAGGATGCGCCTGGAGCGGTACGGCTAAAAGAGAGGTACCGGCTGGGCGCTCGGCGCTAGTCCTGCAGGCCGCCCTTGATCACAGAGAAAGGGTGGGCCGGGGGATTCGTCCGCCCTTCAATCTTCAGCCCGCGCATAAGGCGTGCGGCAATCTCGCTTTTGCTGCTTTCAGCAGATTGCTCAATCAGAGCGTCGAATACTTCAGCGTCCAAAACCCCGGCGTGCGCGAGAAGCAGCGATAGAACCTGAACGCTTAGTAGGACGGCCTCAACGCCGCCGTCGGCGAGGCTGTCGGGCTCGATAGCGTCGGTCATAGGGCCTTCTCAACCAGTCGCCGGATCGCTTCCGGCCTGGTTGGCTTGTCGTCTTGGCGATCGCGCCAAGCGTCGACCTTGGCCAACTGATCGGGTTGTAGACGAACCATGATGGGCATGCCGCCGGTCGGCGGCCGTCCCCGAGGTTTTCTAATATCAGCTATTGCACGAACCATTGTTTACCAATATTGGAAAGGGCGGGCTGGAGCAAGGCGGCAACCTTGCTCACGGCCCTAACCGCAACCGATCCAGGAGATCAGGTCATGGCTAAGCCGAACCCTACTGCGAAAACCGTCCAGGATGAAATGTCTGCCGGCGAAAGGGAGGCCTATCTTTGGGAATCGCTTGACCTCACGGTCGAAGCTTTCACCGGCGATCGCGGCGCGGCCGTTCTTCACCACGCAAGGCTCAAGGGGATGAATCCGCTTGACCTCACCACGCTCGAGCTGACGGGCGACCTCTCGGCGCACCAATACCCGATCATCCGCTTTGCCGGTGAGGCCCCGGGCGAGACGTTCACCTTTTCACCCCAAGGCGGGTACCGGCGAACGGAGTTTGAATAGCGAACCGGGTTCGCCATCAGTGAGCGATCTTGCGGCAGCTCGCTCAATCTAGACGGAAACCACGGAGGCCTTGCCACGCTTTAAAGCGTGGTCTATATCTCACGCTATGACACAGATTGCACTTTCACCCGCCGAGGCCGCCATCGTCACAGGCGTTATGCCTGCCACGCAACGGGACTGGCGACGCCACGGTTTCCTGTCGGCGTCATCAGAAGGCTGGACCCGGTTTGATGCCGAAGGAGTGGCAGAGTTGTCGCTGCTGAAGGTCCTCGCCGCCAAGGGCAAGATGAAAGAAGGCGCGGAGGCGGCGAGAGCCCTTGCAGCGACGCTGGGCCGCTTCTTCGCGGAAAGCGCGGACGGCGAAGCCGGTCCTGTTCCGGCCGACGTTGCGGTCATTTGGGCCGATGGTTCGGTCGGCGTCACTCCTACGCTTCAAGGAGCGTTCGACGCCGCAACGGTTGAGCAGCAATCAGGTCCGATGATGGTTCTGACGCTTCAGGCTCTCGCGATTCCGCTTTGGATCAAGTTGCGGGAATTTCTGGAGGAAGAGGGAGAGTTGGTCGAATGACCGCCCGCGTGGTCCCTAAGCACGAGGTGGCCAGGCTCCTCGACCTGCTGATCGCCCGCGGCCTTCCGCCTTCCAGTCTGGTCGCCATTCCCGGCGGCAAGGTGATGTTCAATCTCGCGGCCGGCACCGATGACGAAACCGACAGCGAAGGGAGGGCGAACCCGTGGGACGTGGTGCTGGCCGACAGCTAGGGTTTCCGAATGTGACGAAGATGCAGGACCGCCACGGCAAGGTGCGGTTCCGGTTTCGTCGAAAGGGTCTCAGGACCGTTTACCTACCCGGGCTCCCCGGCTCGGCAGAGTTCGCCGCCGCCTATGAGGCGGCCTCCGGCGGGTCGGCCTCGCGCATCGTCCCAGGCGCGAACCGAACCATCCCCGGCACGATCAACGCCCTCGCCGTGATGATCTACGGGTCGGCCGAATGGGCGCAGCTCTCGAAAACGACTCAGTCGTCGCGCCGGGGGATTATCGAGCGGGTCCGCCGCGACGCCGGGACTTTTCCTGTCGCCAAGCTGGAGGCCAAGCACGTCCTGGCCATGCGCGACAAGCGCCGGGACACGCCCTCCGCCGCGAACAATCTCCTCAAGGTGCTGCGCTGGATGATGGCCTTCGCCGTCTCGCGCGGTCTGCGCTCCGACAATCCGGTTGTCGGGATCAAGCCCCTGAAAATCAGCGGCGACGGCTTCCACACATGGGACGAAGCGGAGATCTCCACGTTTGAAGCCCGCTGGCCCGTGGGGACCCGCGAGCGGCTGGCCTTCGACCTGTTGCTGTGGACCGTCCAGCGGTCGGGCGATGTGCGCCTCATGGGCCGCCAGAACCTCCGAGGCGGCCGTCTGACGTTCACGCAGGCAAAGACCGGCGCGGCCCTGTCCCTCCCCGTCCTGCCCCCCTTGGCGGCCTCTCTCGCCTATGTTCCGAACGATCAGATGCTGTTCGTCGCCACCTTCACGGGCGCGCCCTTCACCGCCAAGGGCTTCGGAAACTGGTTTTCCGCCGCCTGTCGGGAGGCCGGCCTGCCCCATTGCTCGGCGCATGGGCTGCGCAAATCCGGCGCGACCCGTCTCGCCGACAAAGGATCTTCGGAATCCGAAATCATGGCCTGGACGGGCCATTCCAGCCCTTCGGAGGTCCAGCGATACACGCGGGGCCGGGACCAGCGGGGCCTCGCCGATCGGGCGGTTGCGGGGACACACGGTGAACAACCGTTGTCTAACCCTACGGACCGGTTAGCCAAATAGATGAGCAAGATGCTGAAAAGACTAATCAATAAAGCAAAGATGGCGACCCCGGAGGGACTCGAACCCCCGACCTCTGCTTTAGGAAAGCCTTGCTCTATCCGGCTGAGCTACGGGGTCACGCGAGGCGTTCCTAGCGGGTCAAACGACACGGCGAAAGCCGGTCCACGCAATAACCCGCTTTGACAGCAGGTCCGTATTGATATGAAACTCTCTACAATTGGAGAGAGAGCACCATGCCGTCCGCACCCGCCTGTCTGATCATCGGTGCCGGCGACGGTGTGGGAGCCGCCCTGGCCCGGGCCTTCGCCCGCGAGGGCCTGGCCGTGTGCGTGACCCGTCGACCCCGCCACCTGGACAAGCTTGAGGCCCTGGCGGAGAGCATTCGCACGGCCGGCGGCGTCGCCCATGCCTATGGCGTCGACGCTCGCGACGAGGACGAAATGATCGCCCTGGTGGACCGGATCGAGGCCGAGGTCGGACCGATAGAGGTCGTGATCTTCAACATCGGGGCCAATGTCCGGTTTCCCGTGCTCGAAACCACGGCCCAGGTCTATTCCAAGGTCTGGGAGATGGCGGCCCTGGCCGGCTTCTTCACCGGTCGCGAGGCGGCCCGGGTCATGGTGCCCCGCGGCAGGGGCACGATCCTCTTTACCGGAGCCACCGCCTCGACCCGAGGGGCGGCGGGATTTTCGGCCTTCGCCGGGGCCAAGGCTGCCCTGCGCCAGCTGGCCCAGAGCCTGGCCCGCGAGATCGGCCCCCGCGGAATCCACGTCGCCCATGTGGTGATCGACGGCATGATCGACGGCACCTTTGCCCGCTCGATCGTGCCCGACATCCAGCCCCTGCTGGACGGCGACGACATTCTCAAGCCGGACGAGATCGCGAAGAACTACGTCTGGCTGCACAATCAGCAGCGCAGCGCCTGGACGTTCGAAATGGACCTGCGCCCTTTCAAGGAAACCTGGTGATGACCGCTGGACCGACCATCGAGTTCATCTTCGACTTCGCCAGCCCCAACGCCTATCTGGCCCACAAGGGTCTGAAAGACGTATCCCAGCGCACCGGAGCCCGGATCGCCATCATTCCCTGCCTGCTAGGCGGTATTTTCAAGGCCACCGGCAACCGGGCCCCGTTCGTTGCCTTCGGCGGGATCAAGGGCAAGCTGGACTACGACCTGCTCGAAATCCGGCGCTTCATCGCCCGCCAGGGCCTGACCGCATTCCGCATGAACCCCCATTTTCCGGTCAACAGCCTGCTGGCCATGCGGGGTCTGTGCGCACTCGACCCGGGCGAGGCCTTCGACCGGTATGTCGAGGCCGTGCTGGCGGGTTTCTGGGAACAGGGCCTGGCAATGGCTGATCCACTGGTGCTGCAGGGCGTCCTCGATCGGGCCGGACTGGATGGCGCGGACCTGCTGGCCCGGGCTTGTACCGACCCGGTCAAGGCGCGACTGGCCGCCAACACCACTGCGGCCGTGCACCGCAATGTCTTCGGCGTTCCGACCTTCTTCGTCGGGGACGAGATGTTCTTCGGCAAGGAACGGCTGGATCAGATCGAGGCGCTTGTCGCCTCTCTCAGCTGATTGTGGTTAATCCCTCTTAAGATACAATATTTTGTAGGGAACAAACCCGGAATCGGACCGTGTCGGTGATTCGGTCCTGATTCGTTTCGCCCCTGTTCCGTCGGTTAACCACGCTCCGTTAAGACCGGCGGATATCGGGCCCTAGACGAGCAGCATCAGCACAGGCAGGACGGTGCCGGCCAGCAGCAGCCAGCGCGCCGTGACCTTCCAGCGACTGAGCATCACCCCCATCCACACGCCGAGCAGGGTCGACAGCACCAGGCCGACCGCCACCAGGGTGAAGAACCACTGCAGCAGGACCTTCGACAGCGGCGGACCGGGCCGCGGAGCCTCGGCCTCCGGTGCCGCCGTCACAGCCGGCGCGGCGACATCAGCGGGCGGGGTCGCCGCCTCCGGTCGCGGTTCCCGCTTCTTCGGCAGGCTGAAGACCTGGTCCTTGTGCAGTCGCCCCAGCCGCTCGATGATCGGGGCGGGCGTATAGCCCTCATGGCTCTCCTGCAGCCGGAAGATCTGCAGCCCGCCGGTGATTGCGAACATCAGGATACTGGGGGCGATGATCATGCCCAGGAACAGGTGGCCCTGACGGATCAGCATCGGCCAGGCAATCGGCTTGCGGGGGGCGGTTTCGGTCAAGGTCAGGCTCCGGAAAAGGGTCAGTCCCACTGTGCGACCCGGCGGGCGTTCGGCAAGAAAAATCCGCCGTCCGGCCTGCGACCCTGACGCCCGGCGCTTGCGACTTGAGCAATGGCGCGCGAATCGCCACCTTGTTTCCATCATGAGTGACCGCCCCACGGGTCTGGCCCCCTCGCGCGTCGTCGCGGTCCTGGGCCCCACCAATACCGGCAAGACCCATCTGGCGGTCGAGCGGATGCTGGGTCACGCCTCGGGCATGATCGGCCTGCCCCTGCGGCTGCTGGCGCGCGAGATCTACGAGCGGATCGTCAAACGCTGCGGGGCGGCGGCCGTGGCCCTGATCACCGGCGAGGAGAAGATCGTCCCGCCGCGGGCCCGGTTCTTCGTCTGTACGGTCGAGGCCATGCCGCTGGAGCGCCAGGTCGAATTCCTGGCCGTCGACGAGATCCAGCTGGTCGCCGACCCCGAGCGCGGCCACATGTTCACCCAGCGGCTGCTGCACGCCCGCGGCCGGTTCGAGACCATGTTCCTGGGGGCCGGCACCATGGCCCCCCTGATGCGGGCCCTGATCCCCGACCTGGAGATCGTCATCCGCGAGCGCCTGTCCACCCTCAGCTACGACGGCTCGAAGAAGCTGACCCGCCTGCCCCGACGCAGCGCCATCGTCGCCTTCTCGACCGAGCGGGTCTATGCGATCGCCGAGCTGATCCGACGCCAGCGCGGCGGGGCCGCCGTGGTCATGGGCAGTCTGTCGCCCCGTCCCGCAACGCCCAGGTCGAACTGTTCCAGTCCGGCGAGGTCGACTTTCTGGTGGCCACCGACGCCATCGGCATGGGGCTGAACATGGACGTCGACCATGTCGCCTTCGCCGGCCTGCGCAAATTCGACGGCACCCGCACCCGCTGGCTGCACGCCCACGAGATCGGCCAGATCGCCGGCCGCGCCGGCCGCCATCTGCGCGACGGCACCTTCGGCGTCACCGGCGAATGCGCCGAACTGGACGCGGATCTGGTCGAACAGGTGGTCGACCACCGGTTCGATCCGGTCGTGGCTGCCGAATGGCGCAATGCCCGGCTGGATTTCGACACCCTGCCCGACCTGCTGCGCTCCCTGGTCGAGACCCCCGGCACACGCGGGTTGAAACTGGCGGCCCCGGCGCTGGACGAAACCCTGCTGCGCCGGGCCATGGCCGATGAGGACGTCAAACGTATCAGCCGCTCGCGCGGCGCGGTGATGCGGCTCTGGGAGGCCTGCCAGCTGCCCGATTTCCAGAAGACCACCCTCGACGAGCACGCCCGCCTGTCGAAGGAGATCTTCCAGGCCCTGACCGGGCCGCGCGGACGGCTGACCGCCGACTGGATCGCCCCCCGCTTTGCCCAACTGGACCGCGATGACGGCCAGATCGACCAGCTCTCGGCCCGACTGGCCGGGGTGCGCACCCTGTCCTACATCGCCAACCGGGCCGACTGGCTGGACCAGGCCCGCGACTGGCGTGACCAGACCCGGGTGCTGGAAGAGCGGCTGTCCGACGTCCTGCATGAGCGGCTGACGGCCCGGTTCGTCGACCGCCGCACCACCGCCCTGATGCGGTCGCTCAACGACCGGCCGGACCTCGCCGCCGAGGTGGCCGAGGACGGCCGGGTCACGGTCGAGGGCGAGGTGGTCGGCCATCTGGACGGGGTGCGCTTCGCCCCGGACAAGGGCGGCTCCACCCTGGCCGACCGCACATTGAAGGCCGCCGCCGGCCGCGCCGTCGGCCCCGAGATTGCAAGGCGTCTGGGTACCCTGACCGCCGATGACGACGACGCCTTCTCAGTCAGCTCGGACGGCACGGTCCTGTGGCGGGGTGCCCAGGCCGCGCGGATCGTCGGTGGCGACCCCTTCACCCCCCGGGTGCGACTGCTCGGCGATCTCGGCCCCACGGCCACCCGCGACCGCGCCCGTCAGCGGATCGAGGCCTGGCTGGCGGCTGAGGCCGGGCGGGCCCTGAAATCCCTGCGGCGCCTGCGCCGGGCCATGGACAGCGGTAGTCTGAAGGGCCTGCCCCGTGGCCTCGCCTTCCGCCTCATCGAGGCCGGCGGCCTGATCGACCGGGCCGAGGTCGAGCGCGACCTTCACGCCCTCAGCCCGGCCGAGCGCCGCACCCTGCGCACCTTCGCTGTGCGCATGGGCACCCATTCCGTCTGGCTGCCCGATACCCTGAAGCCACGCGCCCGCGCCCTGGCCCGGGCCTTCGTCGCTTATCAACCGTTTCATCCACAGGCCGGAGGCCTGACCCTGCTGCCCGATCCGCCGCCGTCGGCCCGGACCCTGTCGGCCTGGGGCCTGCGGGCCGTCGGGCGCTGGGCCGTGCCGGTCGAGGTGCTGGAACGGGCCGCCGATCAACGCGGCAAGGACGGCACCCTGCCCGCCCCGGTCCTGGCCGAACTGGGCTGGACCGCCGACGAGGCCCGGGCGCTGATGAGCGCCCTGCGCCCGGCGCGCGCGCGCATGCCGGACCGGCCCGGCCGCCCCGTGGCCCCGCCGAAGGACTCGCCCTTCGCAGCCCTGGCCGCCCTGACCGCCGCCCCGGCCCGGCCCCCGCGACGCAAGGCCACTGCCCGGCGACGGGTCGCGCCCAAGGCATGAACGACAGCGCCTGTCGCGTCGATGTCTGGCTGTGGCGGGCCCGCTTCCTGCGCACACGGTCCCTGGCGACCGCCTTCGTCGAGCGCGGGGCCGTGCGCCTGACCCATCGCGGACACCAGGTCCGGCTCGACAAGCCCAGCCGCCTCGTCCATCCGGGCGATGCCCTGACCTTCGCGATCAGTGGCCGGGTCCTGTCGGTGCGGGTCGAGGCCCTGGGCGCGCGGCGCGGTCCCCCGACGGAGGCCCGCGCCCTCTATTCCAGCCTCATGGGACCGGACGACGCGCCTACTGTTTGACGAACTCACCCTCGATATGGAGTTCGACCGCGTCGCCCAGCATCGGCACATATTTGTCGATGCCGAATTCCGACCGGTTAATCGTCGTCTCGCCGTCAAAGCCCACGCGATAGGCCCCGCCCATGAACGGGCCGGCCTGGTTGAATTTGACGGCCAGGGTGACGGATCGCGTCACGCCGTGCAGCGTCAGATCGCCCGTGACGTCAGCCTCACTCGGGTCGGCCGAATCGACGACGATCGTCCGGGCCGTGAAGGTGGCCGTCGGAAACTCTGCCGTATTGAAGAAGTCCGGCGTCTGGAGGTGGGCCTTCAGGCCATCGTCATTGGGGGCGACGTCGGCCAGGGGCACGGTCGCGGTCAGGGTCGCGGCCGAAGGATTGGCCGGATCCAGCGTCAGATCGGCCGAGACGTTGGTGAACTGACCGGAATAGGTCGAAAAGCCCATATGCTGGATCGACCAGGTGATCTTGCCGTGGGCCGGGTCCAATTTGTAGGTCCCGGCCTGGACCTCGGCCGGGTTGCGGGTCAGGGCGGCCTGGGCGAACACGCCGCCAGCCACGAGGCTGAGCGCCAGGGCTCCTGCGAGGCCAGAACGGACGAGACGTTGACGCGACAGCATGGGCGGATCTCCTGAAGATCGGGAAACGCCGACCCTATCCGTAATAGACACTGCTGCAAATAACGAGTCGCGGGCCGGCCCGCAGCCCCCTGATCCGGGGCGCTTTCGGGGCCGATCGGTTGACAGGACACCGGTCGGGGGTCATGTCCGCAGGCCATTCCCTCCCCGACCTTCGCCCGGTATTTCAGCTCCGCCATGACCTACATCGTCACCGACGCCTGCGTGAAATGTAAATTCATGGACTGTGTCGAGGTCTGCCCGGTCGACTGTTTCTACGAGGGCGAGAATTTCCTCGTCATCGCTCCGGACGAATGCATCGACTGCGGTGTCTGCGAACCGGAATGCCCCGTCGACGCCATCGTCCCGGACACCGAGGACGAGCCCGACGGCAAATGGCTTCAGGTCAACGCC
>TARA_R110002124_G_scaffold12899_5_pt1 | contig 17766 bp, 14 predicted proteins | sample TARA_R110002124 | Tara Oceans TARA_R110002124 (sample SAMEA4397445) | marine metagenome | biome: Polar Biome; feature: [SRF] surface water layer (ENVO:00010504); material: water (ENVO:00002006), including particulate matter (ENVO:01000060) such as... | depth 5 m | reverse complement strand
TGCCTGGCGCCGGTGGCCAAGGTGCTGCACGACAGCGTCGGCATCACCCGGGGCTTCATGACCACGATCCACAGCTATACCGGCGACCAGCCGACGCTGGACACGATGCACAAGGATCTCTACCGCGCCCGCGCCGCGGCGCTGAGCATGATCCCGACTTCGACCGGCGCCGCCCGCGCGGTCGGACTGGTGCTGCCCGAATTGAACGGCAAGCTGGACGGCGTGGCGATCCGCGTGCCGACGCCCAACGTATCGGCCGTCGATCTGACCTTCGAGGCGTCGCGCGCGACGACCATCGACGAGATCAACGCCGCGCTGAGCGCCGCCGCCTCGGGGCCGCTGAACGGCGTCCTGGGCGTCACCGCGCACCCGAATGTGTCGATCGACTTCAACCATGATCCCCGCTCGTCGGTTGTCGCGCTGGACAATACCCGCGTGATGGATGGCACGATGGTGCGGATCCTGTCCTGGTATGACAACGAATGGGGATTCTCGAACCGCATGCTGGATACCGCGGCCGCGATCGGCAAACTGGGCTGACCCGTCAAACATCGACAACATAGTGATAATTTCCCCCGGTGCCTCGCGCAGCGGGGGAAATGCGTTTATCGTGCGGGCATGGATCTCGTTGTCATCGTCGCCATCGTCGCCAGCCTGTTCGCAGTGATCGGTTTGTCCGATCCGCTGGCCGACCGGCTGCGGCTGCCCACCACGGTGATCCTGGCGGGCATGGGCATCCTGATCGGCGTGCTGTCCACGGCGCTGATCGCGCTGCCGGTGCCCGAAGGCATCGCCGCCAGCGCCGAAGCGATCCAGACCCTGCCGATCCGCGCCAATCTGTTCCTGTTCGTGTTCCTGCCGACGCTGATCTTTCAGGTCGCGCTGACCATCGACCTGCGCCGCATGCTGGATGACTGGGTGCCGATCCTGACCATGGCGGTGGTCGCAGTGGTGGTCAGCACGCTGGTCGTGGGCTATGCGATCTATCCGCTGTCCAGCCTTTCGCTGATGGCCTGCCTGATGATCGGCGCGATCGTGTCCACCACGGACCCGTCCGCGGTGGTCGGCATCTTTCGTTCGACCCCGGCGCCGCAGCGGCTGGCGCGCATCGTCGAGGGCGAGAGCCTGCTCAATGATGCCGCCGCGATCGCCCTGTTCGGCCTGTTCTTTGCCTTCGTCGCCTTCGGCATCCCGTCACCGCGCATCGAACAGGTCATCGTGGAGTTCCCCTGGCTGATCGCTGGCGGCGCGCTGTCGGGGTGGTTTCTGGGCCGGCTGGCGGTGGTCGGGCTGGCCCGGCTGGGCCACTACCCGCTGGGCCAGATGTCGCTGTCGGTGGCGTTGCCCTATCTGGTCTATCTGCTGGCCGAACTGGTGCTGCAATCCTCGGGGGTGATCGCGGTCGTTGCCGCCGGTCTGGCGCTGAATTTCAACGCGCCTGGCCAATTGACGTCATCCGCGCGCACCAAGCTGCGCGACACCTGGGACCTGCTGGCCTATTGGGCCGGCGGCATGATCTTCGTGCTGGCCGCGCTGCGCATCCCCGGCCTGCTGGCGGATGTGCGCGCCTGGGATTTCCTGATGATCGGCGTGACGGTGATCGCCGCGCTGACGGCGCGGGCGGTGATCCTGTTCGGGCTGTTGCCGCTGCTGGGCCGGTTACGCTTGTCGCCGCGCATCGACCCGCGCTACCGCGTGGCGATCCTGTGGGGCGGTTTGCGCGGCGCCATCACCCTGGCGCTGGCGCTGGCGATCATCGAAAGCGTGCGCATCCCGCCCGACATCAAGCGCGAGGTCGGAATCATCGCCACCGGTTTCATGCTGTTCACGCTGATCGTGCAGGGCACCACGTTGCGTTGGGTCATCGGCCGGCTGGGGCTGGACCGGCTGTCGCCGCTGGACACCGCGCTGTCGGCGCAGGTCATCGCCGTGGCGCTGCAATCCGTGCGCGAAACCGTGACCGACACCGCCCGCGATTTCGGGCTGGCCCGCGACACCGTGCGCGACGAGGCCAAGCGCTTTGCCAGCCGCGTGGACGAGGCGGTTCTGCAAGCCGACGAGGGCAGCGCCATCGCCGACCGCGACCGCATCACGCTGGGGCTGGTGGCGCTGGCCGGGCGCGAGCGCGATCTGGTGTTGGAGCGCTTCCGTGACGGCCTGGTGCCGGGCCGCCTGGCCAACCGCATGGTGGCCGATGCCGACCGGTTGATCGAAGGCACGCGCAGCGGCGGGCGCCTGGGATACCTGCACACCGCGCGGCTCAGCGGTCAGTCCGGATTGCGCGACCGGCTGGCCAGCACCCTGCACAACCGGCTGCGCCTGTCGGCGCCGCTGGCCAAGCTGACCGCCGACCAGTTCGAACATCTGGTGTCGCTGGGGCCTGTCCTGCGCGACCTGCACGGCTTCATCGACACCCGGATCCGGCGCATTCACGGCAAGCGCGTGGGCGACCTGTTGCACGAATTGCTGGAGCGCCGGATGCAGGAGGTCGGGCAGGCGCTTGAAGGGTTGCGGCTGCAATTCCCGGGCTATGCCGAGGAACTCGAACGCCGCCTGATCCGGCAGATGGTGCTGGCGCAAGAGGAGGTCGAATACGCGGCGCTGGTCGATGACGGGCTGATCGGGCCCGAGCTGCGCCATTCGCTGGCCGCCTCGATCGGCGCGCGGCGCGCGGTGCTGGCCCGGCGCCCGCCGCTGGACCTGGCAATCCAGCGCGAGGTGCTGGTGGCGGGCTTTCCGCTGTTTTCTGACATGCCCGAGGAAACCCGCAAACGGCTGGTGAAACAGATGCGCACGGTCTATGCGCAGCGCGGCACGGTGCTGCTGCGCCGCGACGAGATGCCGCGCAAGGTCTGGTTCATCGCCTCGGGCGCGGTCGAGCAGGTGCGCGCCGGCCAGATCTACCGGCTGGGACGCGGCGAGATGTTCGGCCATCTGACGCTGCTGCGGCGCATGCCGCGGCGCGGGCACATCACGGCGATCACCCCCTGCACCCTGCTGACGCTGGACGAGGCGCAGTTCATGGCGCTGCTGCGCGAGGATGACAGCCTGCGAAACGCGGTTCTGGCCAGCGCCGAAAAGCGCGGCGTGGCGGTGGATCAGGCCTGGCTGTAAGCCGATGTGTCGTGGTCAGGCGCGCCCGTTGACCGGGCCGAAGCGCTCGCGCAGCGCGTCATTCACCCGCCCCGGCACGAATTTGGACACGTCGCCGCCCAGCCTCGCGATTTCCTTGACCAGTTTCGAGGCGATCGCCTGGCGCCGCGCATCGGCCATCAGGAACACCGTCTCGATCTGGTCATCCAGCGCGCGGTTCATGCCAACCATCTGGAATTCATACTCGAAATCCGCCACCGCGCGCAGCCCGCGGATAATCACCTGCGCGCCCACGTCGCGGGCGCAATCGATCAGCAGGTTCTCGAACGGATGAGCGATGATTTCGGTGCCGGTGCGCGCGGTCAGCCCGGCGCATTCGGCCTCGATCATCGCCACGCGTTCATCGAGCGAAAACAACGGACCCTTGTCGCGGTTGATCGCCACGCCGATCACCAGCCGGTCCACCAGGGCCGCGGCCCGCGCGATGATGTCCATGTGCCCCAGCGTGAGCGGATCGAAGGTTCCCGGGTATAGCCCGATGCGCATGGTCTGTCCCTTCATTCTGGCCCGCCCGTCTGCTGCCGCGGGTCTGTTCCGGCCCCCGGCTTCAGGGGGTGTGCGGCGCCACGCAACATTATTGCGCGGTATTTTGCAAGCGCGGAATGGCGGGGCGCAGGCCGGTTGCGCAAACACGGGCCGTCACGGGCCATGGGGACCACAAGCAAGGCCAAGACCTCAGGGGCCACGGCGGGCCCTGCCCGGCATCTGTTCAAGCCCCGGTTCGCGCCCCGGTGCGCCTGGCCCGGCGCGGGTCAGTTGCCCATGATCATCCCAGTCAGCGCGTCCTTCTCCATCTGCAATTCGGACAAACGCGCGGCGACGACATCGCCGATGGAAATGAAACCGACCATGTCGTTGTTTTCCATCACCGGCATGTGGCGAAAGCGGCGGCTGGTCATGGTTTCCAGAACCGAATCCGTGTTGTCCGTGGGCGCGCAGCCCAGAACCGCGCGGGTCATGACCTTTTCGACCTTTTCCTCCAGGGCGCCGGCGCCCGAACGGCACAGTTCACGCACGATGTCACGCTCGGACACGATCCCCTTCACGTCCTTGCCGGTTGCCGACACGACGATGGCGCCGATCCGCTTGTTGGTCAGGATATCAACGACTTCCTTCAGCGTCGCCCCGGGCGGCACGGTCAACACGCCTGCGGCTTTGTTCTTGAGGATCTGGCTGACAAGCATGGCGGCACTCCTGTTTTTGTTATGCCTCAAGCGGACACATCGGGCGCGAGCTTGTCAAGGCGGTTTTCAACGCCCGGCCCGTCTTGGCCCGACGCGAGCAGCAGGGCAGCCCGGTCAACCTCGGGGTTCGGGACCAGGCTTTCAAGCCGCGCGACCTCGGCCCGGACACCGGACATCAGCGCATCGGCGAAGCGCTGGATGCGCGGCACATGGCGGTCATCGGCGTGGCGCACCAGAAAAAAGGATCGCAACAGCGAAAACCGGTCGGACAGAACGCGCCGCACACCGGGCGTGGCGGGCAAGGCAAAGTCATGCACCACGCCCAGCCCCGCGCCTTGCCGGATCAGGTTGACCTGCACCGATACCGAGTTCGAGGCCACCGGCGGGTGATCGATGCCAAGATCGGACAGGTAGTCCAGCTCCCGGTCAAAGATCATGTCGGGGATATAGCCGATGATGCGATGCGCCTTCAGATCCGCCAGCGCGGTGATCGGCGGCGCAGCGGCCAGATATGCCTCGGACGCCGCCAGATGCAGGTGGTAATCGGCGATCTTCGTGGCGATCACCCGGCCCTGTTCCGGCTTGGACACGGCGATCACCATGTCCGCCTCGCGCCGGGTCAGGGAAAAGACGCGCGGCAGGGCGACGATCTGCACCTCAAGCCCCGGGTTGAGCGCCATGATCGCCGCGACCACCTGCGGCAACAGGTAATTCGCCGCGCCGTCCGGCGCCCCGATCCGCACCTGCCCGGAGATCCCCTCGCCGGCGCCGCTCAGCGTGTCGCGGGCGCGCTCCATTTCGGCCTCGATGGCCTGCGCATGGCTGACCAGCCGCCCGCCCTCGTCAGTCGGCAGATAGCCCTGGGGCGATCGGGTGAACAACCGCGCGCCCATCGCCGCCTCCAGCCGCGCGATGCGCCGCCCCACGGTGGCGGCATCCAGCTTCAGCACCCGGCCCGCGCGGCTCAGGCTTTGTCCGCGTGAAACGGCCAGAAATATGCGCAGATCGTCCCAGTCGGCCATCGCCCGCCCTTTGCAGAATTGCAAAACCCTTTTTGGCAAACTGCCCCTGTTCAGGCCATTTGTGCAAGGCTATTGTGCGCCCAAACCCAAGCAGGAGGATATCATGAGGGACATCGGTCACTGGATCGACGGCAAGGTCGTTGCGGGCACCTCGGGGCGCAGCGCGGATGTGTTCAACCCCGCCACTGGCGAGGTTCAGGCCAGGGTCGCGCTGGCGTCGAAAGCGGAACTGGATGCGGCAATCGCTTCGGCCGCCAGGGCGCAGGTTGCCTGGGGCGCCACCAACCCGCAAAAGCGCGCCCGCGTGATGATGGCGCTGGTCGGCCTGCTGAACCGCGACATGGACAAGCTGGCCGAAATGCTGTCCTCCGAACACGGCAAGACCTTCCCCGACGCCAAGGGCGACATCCAGCGCGGGCTGGAAGTGATCGAATTCTGCATCGGCGCGCCGCAGATGCTGAAGGGCGAATTCACCGACAGCGCCGGCCCGGGCATCGACATGTATTCCATGCGCCAGCCGCTGGGCGTTGTCGCCGGCATCACGCCGTTCAACTTCCCGGCCATGATCCCGCTGTGGAAGATGGGCCCGGCGCTGGCATCGGGCAATGCGATGATCCTGAAACCGTCCGAGCGCGACCCCTCGGTGCCGATGATGATCGCGGAACTGTGCAAGGAAGCGGGCCTGCCCGATGGCATCCTGCAAGTCGTCAACGGCGACAAGGAAGCCGTGGACGGCATCCTGGACAGCGAGATCGTGCAGGCGGTCGGCTTCGTCGGCTCGACCCCCATCGCGCAGTATATCTACGAACGCGCGGCGCAGACCGGCAAGCGCGCCCAGTGCTTCGGCGGGGCCAAGAACCACATGATCATCATGCCCGACGCGGACATGGATCAGGCCGCCGACGCGCTGGTCGGCGCGGGCTATGGCGCGGCGGGCGAACGCTGCATGGCGATTTCCGTTGCGGTGCCGGTGGGCGAAGGCACGGCCGAAGCCCTGCGCGAACGCCTGGTCCCGAAGATCGAGGCGCTGAAGGTCGGCCCCTGGACCGCGGGCAATGACGTGGATTTCGGCCCGGTGGTTACCGCCGCCGCCAAGGCCAATATCCTGCGGCTGGTGGAAACCGGCGTGGCGCAGGGCGCGGATCTGGTCGTCGATGGCCGCGATTTCAAGCTGCAAGGCTATGAAGATGGGTTCTTTGTCGGCGCGCATCTGTTCGACCACGTGACCACCGACATGGACATCTACAAGACCGAGATCTTCGGCCCGGTCCTGTCGATGGTGCGCGCCAAGACCTATGACGAAGCCCTGCAGATGGCGATCGACCACGAATACGGCAACGGCACGGCGATCTTCACCCGCGACGGCGACACCGCGCGCGACTTCGCCAACCGGATCAACATCGGCATGGTCGGCGTCAACGTGCCGATCCCGGTGCCGCTGGCCTACCACACCTTTGGCGGCTGGAAGAAATCGGGCTTTGGCGATCTGAACCAGCACGGCCCGGACGGGTTCCGCTTCTACACCCGCACCAAGACGGTGACCGCGCGCTGGCCCTCGGGCATCCGCACGGGCGGCGAGTTCAACTTCAAGGCCATGGACTGATCCACGCCACCCTGAGCATCGGGGCCGCGCCTGTCAGGGGCGCGGCCCTTTTCACGGCCCTTTTTTCACGGCGGCTTTTCCTGGCTGCATCGCGTGACGCGGGCCGCGCCGGATCGGCAGATCATGTTCTGGTGAACGGCGTGGCGCGCGGGTTGATCCGGCACCCTGCGTCGGCGCATGCTGGCCTGACCACGCGTCAACAGGAGAGACCACCATGAACCTTGACAGACGTTCGCTACTTCTGGGGATGGGCACCCTGCCCCTGGCCGCCGGACTGGCCGGCACGGCACGCGCCGCCATTCTGGAGGTTGAAATCCGGGGCTTTGCCTATGTGCCGGAGAACCTGACCATCTCGGCCGGCGACACCGTGCGCTTTACCAATTTCGATTCCGCGCCGCACACCGCAACCGCGACCTCGGGCGAAGCCGCCCTGGACACCGGGCGGCTGAACCGCGGCGGCGTCGGAGAACTGACGTTCGACACGCCCGGCACCTATCCGTATTTCTGCATCTTCCACCCGTCGATGACGGCCACGATCACCGTCACCTGACGGCCCGATATCAGGGGGGAGGCACGCGATCCGCCGCCCCCTTGTGCATCCCGTGCCCGCCTGCAACATTCCTGAAAGAGTCGTGAATTAAACACCTGTTCAATTCACGCGATCAGGAGGGGCGTTCATGGATTTTGCACGCAGCGAGGAGCAGACGGCCATCTTCGACATGGCCCATGCATTCGGGCAGGAGCACATCGCCCCCTTTGCCCGGCAATGGGAGGCCGAAGGCACGATCCCCCGCGATCTGTGGCCAAAGCTGGCCGAACTTGGCCTGGGCGGCTTGTATGTCTCCGAAGCGTCCGGTGGCACCGGCCTGAGCCGGCTGGATGCCACGCTGGTGTTCGAGGCGCTCAGCATGGCCTGCCCGTCGGTCGCCAGCTTTCTGTCGATCCACAACATGTGCGCCGCGATGCTGGACAAATTCGCCAGCGACGACATCAAGGCGCGCATCCTGGCGCCGGCGATCAGGATGGACACGGTGCTGTCCTATTGCCTGACCGAACCCGGCGCCGGCAGTGACGCGGCGGCGCTGAAAACCCGCGCGGCGCGCAGCAATGACGGCTACCGGCTGACCGGGACCAAGGCCTTCATCTCGGGCGGCGGATATTCGGACGCCTATGTCGTCATGTGCCGCACCGGCGATGACGGCGCGCGCGGGATCTCTACCCTGGTGGTCGAGACCGGCGCCGAAGGGCTGTCCTTTGGCGGGTTGGAGGACAAGATGGGCTGGCGATCCCAACCCACGCGCCAGGTGCAGTTCGATGACTGCTTCGTGCCGGCGGACAACCTGGTGGGCGTCGAAGGCGACGGGTTCAAATATGCCATGGCGGGGCTGGATGGTGGGCGGCTGAACATCTCGGCCTGCAGCCTGGGCGGTGCGCAGGCCGCGCTGACCCGGACCCTGACCTACATGGGCGAGCGCAAGGCCTTCGGCCAATCCATCGACCAGTTCCAGGCGCTGCAATTCCGGCTGGCGGATATGGAGATCGAACTGCAAGCCGCGCGGGTTTTCCTGCGTCAGGCTGCGTGGAAACTGGATCAGGGCGCGCCCGACGCCACCAAATTCTGCGCCATGGCCAAGAAATTCGTGACCGAGGCCGGGTCGCGCGTGGCCGATCAATGCCTGCAACTGCATGGCGGCTACGGCTATCTGGGCGATTACGGGATCGAAAAGATCGTGCGCGATTTGCGGGTGCATCAGATCCTGGAAGGCACCAACGAAATCATGCGCCTGCTGACCGCGCGGGCCTTGTTGAAGGAACGCGGATGAACCCTTGGCGTGGCCACGCTACCCCCGCTTCCCAAGAACCCAGCTTCGGACCCTGAACCATGACCGACCTGAATATTCGCATCGAAGGACGCGCCGGGCACATCACCCTCAACCGGCCCAACGCGCTGAACGCGCTGACCCATGACCAGTGCCTGCGCACCGAACGGGCCTTGCTGGACTGGCGCGATGATCCGAAGGTCGATCTCGTGATCCTTGACGGTGCCGGGGACCGCGCGTTTTGTTCGGGCGGCGACATCGCGCAGGTCTATGCCGCCGGGATCGCCGGCGATTATGCAATGGGCCGGAATTTCTGGCGCGACGAATACCGCATGAACCTGCTGATGTCGCGCTACCCCAAGCCCGTCGTCAGCTTCATGCAGGGTTTCGTGATGGGCGGCGGCGTGGGCTACGGGTGCCATGTCAGCCACAGGATCGTTGGCGAAACCACGCAGATGGCGATGCCCGAATGTGGCATCGGCCTGGTGCCCGATGTGGGCGGCAGTTATCTGCTGGGCCGCGCGCCGGGGCATCTGGGCCTGTATCTGGGCACCACCGCCGCGCGCATGGGGCCGGGCGACGCGGTCCACGCGGGCTTCGCCGACCGTTTCATCCCGGAAAGCGACTGGGTCACCGTCAAATCCGGGCTGATCGAAACCGGCGATATCGGCGCCCTGCCCGTGCATCCCGCGCCCGTCTCTGTCCTGGCGGCGCAGGCCGGGGCGATCAACCGGCTGTTTGGCGCGGACAGCATTGCGGCGATCATCGCCGGACTGGACGCGGACGGCAGTGACCTGGCCCTGGCGGCGCTGAAGGCCATGCGCCGCAATTCGCCGCTGTCCATGGCCTGCACACTGGCCATGCTGCGCCCTGCCCCGGCGACGCTGCTGGACGGGCTGAAGCAAGAATACCGCGCCACCTGGCGGGCCATCGAGCAGGGCGATTTCCTGGAAGGCATCCGCGCCCAGATCATCGACAAGGACCGAAACCCGGCCTGGAAGCACCCGGGCCCCGATGCCGTCGGCGCGGCTGACACCGCCGCCATCCTGGCCCCGCTGGGCGTCGACGAACTGGATATCGGCGGCTGACAGCGCCACCCCGCAAGCACAAGGATTCACACATGAAAATTGCATTCATCGGATTGGGAAACATGGGGCTTCCCATGGCATTGAACCTGAAAGGCGCGGGTCACGATGTGACCGGCTTCGATACCGTGGCCCGCCCCGAAGGTCTGACATTGGCCGACAGCGCAGCCGGGGCCGCGCAGGGCGCCGATGTGGTCATCACCATGCTGCCCAACGGCCAGATCCTGCGTGCGGTGGCCGATCAGGTGATCCCGGCGATGCAGCCCGGCGCGGTGCTGTGCGACTGTTCGACCGTGGACGTGGACAGCGCCAAGGCGGTCGCCGCGCAAGCGGAATCCGCGGGACTGGCCGCGCTGGATGCGCCGGTCTCGGGCGGCGTCGGCGGGGCGGCGGGTGGCACACTGACCTTCATGGTCGGCGGCTCGGACGCGGGTTTTGCCAAGGTCAGTCCGCTGTTCGACATCATGGGCCAGAAAGCCGTGCATTGCGGCGCGGCGGGCGCGGGCCAGGCGGCCAAGATCTGCAACAACATGATCCTGGGCGTCACCATGATCGCCACCTGCGAGGCTTTCGCGCTGGCCGACAAGCTGGGGCTGGATCGCCAGAAGATGTTCGACGTGGTCTCCACCTCCTCGGGTTACAGCTGGTCGATGAACGCCTATTGCCCGGCGCCCGGCGTGGGCCCGAAAAGCCCGGCCGACAACGGCTACAAGCCCGGCTTCGCGGCGGATCTGATGCTCAAGGACCTGCGGCTCAGCCAACAGGCCGCGCAAGGCGCCGATGCCGACACACCGATGGGTCAGATGGCCGCCGAACTTTACCGCCGCTTTGTCGAGGACGAGGACGGCAAGGGCATGGATTTCAGCGCCATGCTGCCGCGGTTTGAAAAGCGCGGGCGCGGGTAGCGCGCTGGAGCCGGGCGTGCGCGACCCTGCCCGGATCGGGCCCGACCCAGCCGGCGCGATGCGCATGGCTGGCGACGGCGAAACCGGTGTCTGGATACAGCGCGTGGCAAGATCAGACAGGCTGAATCAGGGCACCGCCGCTCAGGCGTCTTTCGGCGTCGGCCTGTGCCTTGCGATAGGCTTCGATCACGATCGACCGAAGCCACGAGCCGCCGGCATCGCTGGCCAGGCGCGCGCTCCAGAAGAAGCGGACGAGGACCGGATCAAGCGGGACAGGCGGCTTCATCGCGCGCAAACCGAAGGCTTCCATGTCCCAGGCCAGAAGCATGGCGGGGAAAGTCGCCAGGAAATCAGACTGCGCCAGCACAGAGGCGACGCCGGCTGAATCCGCGATCATCGCGCTGACGCGGCGGGCACCAATGTCACCCTCGGGCGTGACCGGAAAGGGATTTTGCATCCCGCGCGTGACGTTGACCATCAGATGCGGATAGCGCCGCCACGCCTTCAGCCCCCAATCGGCGCAGGCCGGATGATCCTTTCGCGCGAAGGTCACCCAGGAAAACGGCTCCATGACCTGCTGCTCGAGCCCGTCGGGCAGGCGCGGCCAGCCCCCCAGATGGGCCAGATCAATCAGGCCCTCGCTCAGCGCCGCGTAGACATCGTGATGCGCCGGCAGCCATTCGATCTTCACGTTCGGCGCCTCGGATTCGACCCGGGCCGAAACCGTGGCGATCACCTTCGTCAATGTCGGCATGGCGATCCGGAAGACCCGGTCGCTGGTGGCGGGGTCGAACAGGGAGCGCGGTGCGATGACCCGGCGGATGCTGCGCAGGATCGGGCGCACATCCTCCACTATGGCCTCGGCAAACGGGCTGGGCTGCATCGTGCCGCCCACCCGGACCAGCAGCGGGTCGCCCAGTTGATCGCGCAACCGGGCAAGCGCGTGGCTGACCGCAGATTGCGTGCGCCCGATCCGTTCGGCCGTCGCGGTGACGCTGCGGGTCTCCATGAGGGACTCGAACACCACCAGAAGATTCAGATCGACCCGGTGTAAATCAATTTCATTCATGGCATATGAAATCGTTTCGTTGGACAATTCTTGCTGGCATCGGCCTAATCCTCTCATGAACGACGCAAACCGGCAATCTGGATAGACTGCATTCATACAGGAGGACAACGGCCATGACACTGGAAATCATCGGCGCCGGATTTGGGCGCACCGGCACCTATTCCTTGAAAGCGGCGCTCGAGCAGTTGGGCTTCGGGCCCTGCCACCACATGTCCGAGGTGATCGACAATGCCGCGCAAATCCGGTTGTGGAACGACGTCGCGGCGGGACGCCCGGATTTCGGGCGGATCTTCGACGGCTTTCGCGCCGCGGTGGATTTTCCGGTTTCGGCCTTCTGGCCGCAGGTGCTTGCGGCCAATCCGGGCGCGAGGCTCATCCTCTCTGACCGCGATGCGGAAAGCTGGTATGCGAGCTTCTCGCAAACGATCCTGCCCCTTATTCTGGACAAGGCATCCTGGCCCGAAGCCCGCCGCCCCTGGTTCGAGATGATCGACCGCGTGATCATCGGCAAGGCGCTTGGCGGGCGCACCGACCGGGACGGCATTCTTGCCGCCTACCGCGCGAACATCGAGGCCGTGCATCGGCTGGTCGACGCCCGCCAGGTGCTGGTGTTCCGCGCCAGTGACGGCTGGGCGCCGCTGTGCGACTTCCTTGGCGTCGGCAGGCCGCAAACGCCTTACCCGATGACCAACGCGCGCGCCGAATTCTTTGCCGCCGCCAGGTCTGTCGGCAGGTCTGTCGCCGAATAACGGGCCTCCCGAGCGGCCCCTACCCGTCAATCCCACCAACCTTGAGCGACGCCCGGTCAGGACGGGGACCGGTTTCGCTTGCCCTCATGACAGGAGAAAAATCATGTCTGCCCTCACCCAAGTCCAGGCCGCCTCGGCCCGATTCTACGACGCTCTCAACCGCATGGCCGCCGGTGACGCCGGGCCGATGTCCGACGCCTGGCACAAGGGCGACGCAGTATCGGCCCAGCATCCGATCGGCGGCCGCGATCAGGGCCATGACACCGTGATCGAAAGCTTCACCAAGGTCGCCGCCATCGCGGGCGGCGGCGAGATCAGGCTGCTGGATCAGCAGATCGTCGCCGGCGCCGACATGGCAATGGAAACCGGGACCGAAGACGGCACACTGGTCATCGCGGGTCACACGGCCAGGATCCATCAGCGGGTGACAAATGTGTATCGGCACCTGAACGCAGAGTGGAAGCTGGTGCATCATCACACCGATCAGTCCCAGGATATGCTGGACATCCTCAAGCAGCTGAGCGCGGCGGCGTAGGGCGCGCCGGGCACGCGGCTTCGCTCGCCGGAACCCGCCGGCGGCGCCCCGGCCAGCCCGGCATGGCGTCTTGCCCGTCCCCATCCCGGTTCCTGCCGGTATGGGGGCTTTGGGCACCCGGGGCCTCGCCGCCGCCGATCGCCCGATCCGACGCGGATCTGCTGCGTGGCCGAGATCGGGCCGGAGCCGCGCGCCCGCGGCAAGAACCGCCGCAAGCCCGCCTCCGCCAAGCCGGCGTCCACCGGCACGTCGATACGGAAGCGGGCGGGGTGAAAACCCGCGGCCGCGATGCCCTGGAACGCCTGGCGCAGACGGCGTGACGCAGCGTGACACACGGGGCGCGCTGTGACGATGTCACAGACAAACAGCCAAGAACGCGGTATCATGGTGCCCAAGTTTCGCAACAAGGGATCCCTGCCATGCTCGCGCGCAATGTCGGCACCATCGACCGCATTCTTCGCATCGTCATCGGAGCGGCGCTGCTCGTCGCGTTCTTCATGAGCCCCGATTCGGGACTGCGCTGGCTCTACTTGATCGGACTCATTCCGCTGGTCACCGGGCTGTTGGGCTCCTGCCTGATGTATCGCCTGTTCGGCTACTCCACCTATCGCAACTGACCGGGCCTCACGAAGCAGCCCCACGATCGGTCCCCGCGACCAGGCAACACCTGCGGGGGTATGCCGTGGTCAGACCGGATCCTCGAGCGCGTTCTCGTTCGCCTGACGCGCCCACATGGCGGCATAGCGCCCGCCCTTGGCCAGCAGCGCGGCGTGCGTGCCCTGTTCGACGATGCGTCCGGCGTCCAGCACGACGATCCGGTCGGCATCGACCACGGTGGACAAGCGGTGCGCGATAGTGACGACCGTGCGCCCCTGCCCCATGGCGGAAAGCGAATCCTGAATGTCACGCTCGGTCTGGCTGTCCAGCGCCGAGGTCGCCTCGTCCAGCAGCAGGATGGCCGGATCCTTCAACAGCGTGCGCGCAATGCCCACGCGCTGCTTTTCGCCGCCCGACAGTTTCAGGCCGCGCTCGCCCACCTGGGTTTCGTAGCCATCCGGCAGGGCCGCGATGAAATCATGGATGCGCGCGGCGCGGGCCGCGGATTCAACTTCGGCGCGGGTGGCGTTATCCTTGCCATAGGCGATGTTGTAATACACCGTGTCGTTGAACAGCACGGTGTCCTGCGGCACCACCCCGATGGCGGCGTGCAGGCTGTCGATGGTGACATCGCGGATATCCTGCCCGTCGATGCACAGAGCGCCGTCGGTCACGTCATAGAACCGGAACAAGAGCCGCCCGATGGTGGACTTGCCCGAGCCCGACGCCCCGACCAGCGCCACTTTGTGCCCCGCCGGCACATCCAGCGAAATGCCGTGCAGGATCGGGCGCGCTGCGTCATAGGCGAACCGCATGTCGCGAAACTGGACCGATCCCCCCTTCAGCGTCAAAGGCACCGCGCCGGGTCTTTCCACCACGTCGGGCGCCTGCCCCAACAGGCCGAACATATGGCCCATATCGACCAGCGACTGGCGGATCTCGCGGTAGACGGTGCCCAGAAAGTTCAGCGGCAGGGTGATCTGGATCATGTAGGCGTTCACCAGGACAAAATCACCCACCGTCAGGCTTCCGTTCTGCACGCCCATCGCCGCCATGACCATGACGATCACCAATCCGGTGATAATCAACGCGGCCTGCCCGAAATTCAGCAGGGCCAGTGAATAGGCCGTTTTCAGCGCGGCGCTTTCATAACCCGCCATCGCCCGGTCATAACGCCGGGCCTCGCGGGCCTCGGCGTTGAAATACTTGACGGTTTCAAAATTCAGCAGGCTGTCGATCGCCTTCTGGTTGGCATCGGTATCCTGCTGGTTCATCTCGCGGCGGATTTTCACGCGCCATTCGGTCACCTTGAAAGTGAACCAGACATACAGCGCGATGGTGACGACGATGACGGCCACATACCAGACATCGAGCATCGTCATCATGACGGCGGCGATCAGCAGCAGTTCCAGGATCAGCGGGCCGATCGAGAACAACAGGAACCGCAGCAGGAAATCGACCCCCTTCACGCCGCGTTCTATGACCCGGCTCAGGCCGCCGGTCTTGCGTGTCAGGTGGTAGCTCAGGCTCAGCCGGTGGATATGGGTGAAGGTCTCCAGCGCCAGCTTGCGCAGGGCGCGCTGCCCGACCACCGCGAACACCGCGTCGCGCAATTGCTGAAACCCGTTGGACATCAGCCGTGCGACACCGTAGGCCACGGTCAGCCCGACCGCCCCGGCCCCCAGCAGATAGGCCGGCCCCGGACCGGAAGCCGGGGCAAGCCCATCGACCGCGGCCTTGTAGATCAGCGGTGTGCCCACCGCGATCAGCTTCGAGATCAGCAGCATCAGCATCGCCACCACAACGCGCACCTTCACGGCGTTCTCGCCCTCGGGCCACAGATAGGGGGTCACGCGCTGAAGGGTTGACCAGCCCGAAGCCTCGAAGTCATCTTCCTGCGGCAAGGCGTTGGCGCTGGGGCGGTAGTTCATGCAAGCGGCTTTCTGTAGGGCAGGCTCAGACGTAAGCCCCCCGGCACGGGATTGCCAGCCCCGCAGGGAAACACCAGCCCCGCAAGGTGTTGCCAGCCCCGCAGGGATTGTCCCCTGGCTGGTGGAATGAGCAGTCCCGGCATGAGCCAGCGATGGCCGGCCAATTTTCGGGCGGCCAGTTTTCGGGCGGCCAGTTTTCGGGCGGTCAGTTTTCGGGCGGCTGGTTGTCGGGCGGCTGGTTGTCGGGCGGCTGGTTGTCGGGCAAGGTGAACACCTGGCCGGGATAGATCAAGTCTGGGTTGCGGATCTGGTCCCGATTGGCGCGGTAGATCACGACATACAATTCGCCCGCGCCGTAGCGGGCATCGGAAATCGCCCACAGGGTATGGCCGGGCTGCACGGTAATCAGCGACACCGGGGGCACGCCACCACCCGCGCCGGACGCCGCATTGTCCGCACCCGTTTCGGCGCGGCGGGCAACGCCACTTTCCCCTGAAGCGGCCAACACCGCATCGCCGGTCTGCCCTGACGCAGGCTGCTCTGCTCCGGCCGAAGGCTGGCCACCACCCGCCACAGGCGTGGCGCCCGGTTCGGATACCGGTTCGGGTGGGGGGACTTGTTCGAGCGCGGGTTCGAGGGCCGCCGCCTGCGCTTGCGCGGCGACCACCAGGCCCGGATCCTCGCGTTGGAACGGCGTCTCGAACCGCGACACCACGCGCCCTTCGTCCGACAGTTGATCGACGCGCAGGGTATAGACGCCCGGATCCACATCCGGCAGGTCCGACGCCCAGTCACCGCCGGCGGCGGTGGCGACCGCGATGGGCCGGTTGTCCAGATAGATGCGCAGGCGCGGGGATGGCTGTGACCGGGCCGCGCGACCGGCGATCAGCACGTCGCCCAGCGCGGAATAGCTGATCGAGTCGATGACCACATTGTCGACAACCGGCGGCGCGCGGTCCAAGAGCTCGACCTCGCCGCTGCCGCGCACCATGAAGGCGGTCGGCACGTCCTCGGCCATCGCCAGCCGGGCTGCAGGATCGACGGTCGCATCGCCGGTCGCATCGTCGGTCTGATCCGGGGGCGCGGACAGGATTTCGGTCACTTGCGTTTCTGCGGTTTGGGCCGCAGCGATTTGGGCTTCGGCCATCTCGGCTCCGGCCATCTCGGCTCCGGCCATCTCGGCTTCGGGGGTCCCGGCTTCGGCCATCTCGGCTGCGGGGGTCCCGGCTGCGGGGGCCAGGCCCGGCGCGCGGGTTTCCGGTGTCAGAGACGCAATGGCCTGTTCAGCCTCTTGCCGGCCCTCATCGGCCTGGGCTGCCCGCTCGACACCCGGCCGGGATGGGCCGGCATCGGCGACAGCGGGTTCGGCAAGCGCGGCCTGAGCCGGAGGAGTCGCCTGTTCGGGATTGGACCGTTCGGGATTGGACCGTTCGGGGGCTGCGGAGACGGCATCGGCTGTCAAGGCGATGGATTCGGGCGCGCTGGCGTCAGGCGCGGCTGGCGTGGGCCCGGCGGCTTGGTCGTCGACTGACGCCCCGGTCTCGGTAGCGGCCAGGACCTCGGCGGCGCTCAATTCCGGCGGCGCCGATACGGCAGTAAGGGGCGCGGCGGTTTGCGCTGCACTGCCAACCGCTTGCGCCGGGGGTTGCGGCGCTGTTGGCGGCGGGACCTGCGGCTGCGGTTGCGCGGGCGGCTCGGCCAGCGCCAGCGCCACATTGTCCTCGCCCACCGACGGCGCGGCGGGGTCCGACGCTGCCTCGGGACTGGCGCCGCCCTGCGCGGCGAGGACTTGCCCGGTTGGGTCTTGCCGCGTGGCGTCTTGCGCGGCGGGGTCTAGGGGGCCGTCAGGCGGTGCTGCCGGGACCTGCGCGAGGGCAACGGGCGCGGCGCGCGGCGTCAGGATCACCGTGCCGTCCGCCGCCAGAACCACCCCGTCCGCGCCTTCGGCCTCCAGGGTCATGCTTTGCGCGGCCTCCGAATAGCCCAGCGAGAACAGCGCCACGAACTGTCCGGCAGGGTCGGCCACGGTCTGCGCGATGATCGCGCCGTCAACGCGCAGGACAACCGCCGAACCCGGCGCGGCGGAGCCCGCGACAAGCGTCTCTCCATCGCG
>TARA_R110002124_G_scaffold31867_48_pt1 | contig 17772 bp, 30 predicted proteins | sample TARA_R110002124 | Tara Oceans TARA_R110002124 (sample SAMEA4397445) | marine metagenome | biome: Polar Biome; feature: [SRF] surface water layer (ENVO:00010504); material: water (ENVO:00002006), including particulate matter (ENVO:01000060) such as... | depth 5 m | reverse complement strand
GCCGCACCGTCGGCGCTGGCGTCGTCTCCAAGATCATCAAGTGATTGGTGCGCGGGGGCGCATCAGCACCCCCGCAGCCTTTCCAGAGGGAAGTTAGATGGCAGGTCAAACTATCCGCATCCGGCTCAAGGCCTTCGATTATCGCGTTCTGGATTCCAGCACCGCGGAAATCGTGAATACGGCCAAGCGCACCGGAGCCAATGTTCGCGGGCCGATTCCGTTGCCCAATAAAATCGAGAAGTTCACGGTTCTGCGTGGTCCGCATATCGACAAGAAGTCGCGCGACCAGTGGGAAATCCGGACGCACAAGCGTCTTCTCGACATCGTCGATCCGACCCCGCAGACCGTGGACGCGCTGATGAAGCTCGACCTCGCTGCCGGCGTTGACGTCGAAATCAAGGTATAAGGAGCCAAGACCATGCGCTCTGGAGTGATTGCAAAGAAGCTGGGCATGACCCGGTTGTTCATGGAGGACGGGCGCCAGATCCCGGTGACCGTTCTTCAACTCGACGATCTGCAGGTGGTTGCACAGCGCACCGCCGAAACAGATGGTTACACCGCTGTTCAGCTGGGTGCCGGTTCGGCCAAGGCCAAGCGTGTGTCCGCGCCGATGCGCGGCTACTACGCCAAGGCCAATGTCGCGCCCAAGCGCAAGCTGGCCGAGTTCCGCGTCAGCGCGGACAACCTGATCGAAGTCGGTGCCGAGATTTCGGCCGACCACTATCTGCCCGGGCAGTATGTGGACATTGCCGGCACCTCGATCGGCAAGGGCTTTCAGGGGGCGATGAAGCGCCACAACTTCGGTGGTCTGCGCGCCTCGCACGGTGTGTCGATTTCGCACCGTTCGCACGGCTCGACGGGCCAGTGCCAGGACCCCGGCAAGGTGTTCAAGGGCAAGAAGATGGCCGGTCACATGGGCGCCGTCCGTGTCACCACGCAGAACCTGGAAATCGTTCGCACCGACGCCGACCGTGGCCTTATCATGGTCAAGGGCGCCGTCCCGGGCTCGAAGGGGGGCTGGGTCACGATCAAGGACGCGGTCAAGAAGCCTGCACATGCCGACGCACCGCGCCCCGCCGCGCTGAAGGCCACTGCGGCTGCTGCCGAGGCCGCGCCTGCTGCTGAAGGAGCCGAAGAATGAAACTCGACGTGATCAAACTTGACGCCGGCACTGCCGGGTCGGTCGAGCTGAACGACGCGATCTTCGGTCTGGAGCCGCGTGCGGACATCCTGCACCGCGTGGTGCGCTGGCAGCGCGCCCGTGCGCAGGCCGGCACCCATTCGACGCTGGGCCGGTCGGACGTGTCCTTCTCGACCAAGAAGATCTATCGCCAGAAAGGCACCGGCGGCGCACGCCACGGGTCCAAGAAGGCGCCGATCTTCCGTTCGGGCGGTATCTACAAGGGTCCGGTTTCGCGCAGCCATGCGTTTGACCTGCCCAAGAAGGTCCGCGCCCTGGGTCTGAAGCACGCGCTTTCGGCCAAGGCCGCTGCTGGCAAGCTGGTGGTGCTGGAGTCGGCTGACCTGGCTGAAGGCAAGACCGCGATGCTGGCCAAGGCTGTCAGCGATCTGGGCTGGAAGAAGGTCCTGGTCATCGACGGCGCCGAGGTGAACGAAAACTTCGCCGCTGCCGCCCGCAACCTCGATGGCGTGGATATCCTGCCGTCGATGGGCGCGAACGTTTATGACATCCTCAAGCGTGACACGCTGGTGCTCACGAAGGCGGGTGTCGAAGCACTGGAGGCTCGTTTGGCATGAGCGCGAATGCAGAACATTACGATGTGATCCGCAAGCCGATCATCACCGAGAAGGCAACCATGGCATCCGAGGCCAACGCGGTTGTGTTCGAAGTGGCGATCGACTCGACCAAGCCGCAGATCAAGAGCGCTGTTGAAGCCCTGTTCGGCGTCAAGGTAAAAGCGGTGAACACCACGATCACCAAAGGCAAGCAGAAGCGGTTCCGCGGCATGCTTGGCCGCCGCAAGGACGTCAAGAAGGCGTATGTCACCCTTGAGGAAGGCAACGCCATCGACGTGTCGACCGGCTTGTGATGCGAGCGGTGGGGTAAAACCCCACCCTACGGAAATTGGAACGGCCCCCGCCCAGGTGGGGGCCTTTTCCATGTGTCCCCAACGCCCCAAGAGGCCCGCAGGACCGGAAGGGTCTGTCCGGCTCGAATGGGCATTTGAAGCCTTGGTGGATTTCGACTTGGGCTTGCGGATCCTTTTCGCCATGCTGGGGCGCAGGAAAAAAGGGACGCTGCCAATGTCAGGGAAGACAAAGCCTCGCCGTGCGCTGATTGAAGGCAAGCCCGCGCTGATTGTCATCGACATCCAGAAGAGCACCTTCATCGATGATGGCGCGGAACGCGCGATTGCCAACATGCCGGGATATCAAGATCGGATGCTGGCGGCGCGCAGGGCGGTTGACGCGGCCCATGCGGCCGGGGTCCCGGTGATCTTCATCCAGGAAATTCACCGTGCCGATCTGGTCGATTTCGGGCGCGAACTGGATGGGGATGAGGACATCCATTGCCTTGAAGGCGATCCCGGAACCGAGGTCGCCAAGGAGGAAATGGGGTTCCGTGCCGGCGACTACATCGTGCCAAAGCGCCGGTATTCGGCGTTCTTTGGCACGGACCTGGAGATCTTGCTGCGCGGATTGCGCGCGCAGACCCTGATCCTGTGCGGCGGTCTGACCGATGTCTGTGTCCATTACACCTTTGTCGATGCCCATCAGTCGGATTACTTTTGCCGGGTGATCGAGGATTGCGTGGCAGGGTCGAGCCTGGACGCGCACAACGCGTCGCTGCGGGCGATGGAGTATTTGCAGACCGGCGCACGCTGCAGCCTGTCCGACGTGGTGGCGGCGATGAGGGCGATGGCGTGACGTCCATTGTGACGGCCCCCGTGTTGTCGCTGTTCTGCGGCAAGATCGCGTCCGGGAAATCGACCCTGGCGCGGCGCCTGGCGGCGCAGTCGGGGGCGGTTGCGATCCATGAGGACGACTGGCTTTCGGCGCTGTATGGCGATCAGATGCGTTCGGTTCAGGACTATGTGCGCTGCGCCGCGCGCCTGAGGGCAGTCATGGAACCACATGTGACCGCCTTGCTGGGTGCGGGTATATCGGTGGTTCTGGATTTTCCGGCGAATACGCCACAGACCCGTGCCTGGTTGCTGGGGCTGGTCGGGCAAACCGGCGTGCGCCACGAGATGCATGTTCTGGACGTTCCGGACGAGGTCTGCTGGGCGCGGCTGCAGCGGCGCAACGCCGAGGGCGGCAACCCGTTCCAGGTCACGCGCGCGCAGTTCGAGCAAATCACGCGGCATTTTTCAATGCCCGGTCCAGATGAGGGGTTTCACCATGTCGAACACCGCCCTGGCGGCATTTCGGGCTAGGCATCATGCTGGCGCGCGCTATCTGCTGCCGGGTGTGGCGTGCAGGTGCCCGGCTGGCTGGAAATCCCGCCGAGCCCTATAGACACCCCCCAACATCCCTGCTATCCCCCGCGCATTATCGGCCTCGGATTCGTTCCGGGGCCGGTGATTTTTGGAATTTGGGGACCTTCGGGGCCCTTGTGAAAACCGAAAAGCCGGGGATACCCGGCGCAAAGCAAACGGAAGACAGAAAGAATGGCACTCAAGTCGTATAAACCGACGACGCCTGGCCAGCGCGGGCTGGTTCTGATCGACCGTTCGGAGCTTTGGAAAGGTCGCCCCGTCAAGGCCCTCACGCAGGGTCTTACGAAATCGGGCGGCCGGAACAACACCGGACGGATCACGATGCGCCGCATTGGCGGGGGCGCCAAGCGTCTCTATCGCATCGTCGATTTCAAGCGTCGCAAATTCGATATCCCGGGCACCGTGGAGCGCATCGAGTATGACCCCAACCGCACCGCCTTCATTGCGCTGATCCGCTATGAAGATGGCGAGCAGGCCTATATCCTGGCGCCTCAGCGTCTGGCTGTCGGTGACACCGTTGTCGCCAGCGCCAAGGCTGACGTGAAGCCGGGCAACGCCATGCCGTTCTCGGGCATGCCGCTGGGCACGATCGTTCACAACGTTGAAATGAAGCCGGGCAAGGGTGGTCAGATCGCACGCGCCGCGGGCACCTACGCCCAGTTCGTCGGCCGTGACGGTGGCTATGCCCAGTTGCGCCTGTCGTCGGGTGAGCTGCGCATGATCCGTCAGGAATGCATGGCGACCATTGGCGCCGTGTCGAACGCGGACCATTCGAACCAGAACATCGGTAAAGCGGGCCGCAATCGTCACTTCGGCATGCGTCCGTCTGTGCGCGGTGTTGCGATGAACCCAATCGACCACCCGCACGGTGGTGGTGAAGGCCGGACCTCGGGCGGCCGCACCCCGGTTACCCCCTGGGGTAAAGACACCAAGGGTAAGCGCACCCGCTCCAACAAGGCGACGGACAAATACATCATCCGCTCGCGTCACGCCAAGAAGAAGGGCCGCTGATCCATGGCACGTTCTGTTTGGAAGGGCCCTTTCGTTGACGCCTATCTGCTGAAAAAAGCCGAGAAAGCTCAAGAATCCGGCCGCAACGAAGTGATCAAGATCTGGTCGCGTCGTTCGACGATCCTGCCCCAGTTCGTGGGGCTGACCTTTGGCGTCTACAACGGGAAAAAGCACATCCCGGTGAACGTCAGCGAAGAAATGATCGGCCAGAAGTTCGGTGAATATTCGCCGACCCGGACCTATTACGGTCACGCGGCTGACAAAAAAGCGAAGCGGAAATAAGCGCCATGGGTAAAGAGAATAATCCCCGCCGCGTTGCTGATAACGAGGCCATGGCCAAGGCCAGCATGTTGCGCATTTCGCCGCAGAAGCTGAACCTGGTCGCCGGCCTGATCCGCGGCAAGAAGGTTGAAAAGGCGATGTCCGATCTGACCTTCTCGAAAAAGCGTATCGCCATCGACGTGAAGAAATGCCTTCAGTCGGCGGTTGCGAACGCAGAAAACAACCACGGCCTGGACGTCGACAATCTGATTGTCGCCGAAGCCTGGGTTGGCAAGAAAATGGTGATGAAGCGTGGCCGTCCGCGGGCACGTGGCCGTTTCGGCAAGATCATGAAGCCGTTTTCCGAGATCACCATCACGGTGCGTGAGCGCGAGGAGCAAGCGTAATGGGACAGAAAGTCAACCCCATCGGGATGCGCCTTCAGGTCAACCGCACCTGGGATAGCCGCTGGTATGCCGAAGGCAAAAACTATGGCAATCTTCTGCTGGAAGATCTGCGCATGCGCGAGTTCATCAAGACCGAGTGCAAGCAGGCCGGCGTCAGCCGCGTTTTGATCGAGCGTCCGCACAAGAAGTGCCGCGTGACGATCCACACCGCGCGTCCGGGCGTGATTATCGGCAAGAAAGGCGCCGATATCGAAGGTCTGCGCCGCAAGCTGGCGAATTTCACCGACAGCGAGCTGCACCTGAACATCGTCGAAGTCCGCAAGCCGGATCTGGACGCGGCCCTGGTGGCGGAGTCGATCGCTCAGCAGCTTGAGCGTCGTGTGTCGTTCCGCCGTGCCATGAAGCGTTCGGTCCAGAACGCCATGCGCGCCGGGTCGCTGGGGATCCGCGTGAACATCGCCGGCCGTCTGGGCGGCGCTGAAATCGCCCGGACCGAGTGGTATCGCGAGGGCCGTGTGCCGTTGCACACGCTGCGCGCCGACATCGACTATGCGCTGGCCGAGGCCTCGACCCCGTATGGAATCATCGGGATCAAGGTCTGGATCTACAAGGGCGACATCATGGAGCATGACCCGCAGGCGCACGATCGCCGGCATCAAGAGCTTCAGGACGCGCCGGGCGGTGGTTCTCCGCGCGGCCCGCGCCGCGACCGGTCGTGAGGAGATAAGAGATGCTGCAACCGAAACGGACGAAGTTCCGCAAACAGCACAAGGGCCGCATCAGCGGTCTGGCCAAGGGCGGATCCGATCTGAACTTCGGCTCGTACGGCCTGAAGGCCGTTGAGCCTGAGCGGATCACCGCACGCCAGATCGAAGCTGCCCGTCGTGCCATGACGCGTCACATGAAGCGTCAGGGCCGTGTCTGGATCCGCATCTTCCCGGATCTGCCGATCTCGGCAAAGCCGATCGAAGTGCGTATGGGCAAGGGCAAGGGCTCGGTCGATCGTTGGGCCTGCAAGGTCAAGCCCGGCCGCGTGATGTTCGAAATCGACGGCGTGAACGACGACGTCGCCCGTGAGGCCTTGCGCCTTGCCGCGATGAAGCTGCCGATCAAGACCCGCGTCGTGGTGCGCGAAGACTGGTGAACGGCGCGCTTTGCGCGCCGGGTGGGGTATAGCGGAAAATCGATTGTTTTCTGCGGGCCCCACACGGTCGTGGTAGTGAATGAACTCCCGTCGAGCGATCGGCGGGGGTTTTTCGTTGCGCACCCTCCGCAACGGGCACATGATCGGACAAATGCTGCGCGGGAGGGTGCAATGCACGAGACCGAACATGTCGTTCGACAGTTCCATGAAAGCTGGGATCTGCGCGACCCCGAGCGCGGGGCGGCCGTTATCGCGCCCGATTGCCGTTTTGAGGATGTCGCGCGTGACGAAGTGCAGATCGGACCCGACGGATATCGGATGGACTACGCGCGATGGCGCGAGGCCTTTCCAGATGGTCGATGTCTCGTGGACAATGTATTCGTTTCGGACGGCGGGGATTGGGCCGTTGTAGAGTTTCACAACGAAGGCACTCACACGGGGGTGCTGCGGTCGTCACTCGGCGATTTCCCGCCGACCGGTCGCAAATCTTACGTCAGGTATTGTTCTGTCATGCGCGTCCAGAACGGTATGGTCGTCGAAGGACGCGACTTTTACGACAGTGCCACAGTTGCGCGGCAGCTGGGGTTGATCGAGTAACCGAGATCACCCCCAGCGGTAGTTGAAGCTGACGGAGATGCGGTCGTCCTCGGCCATGTTCATCGGCACCTCGTGGCGCAGCCAGCTTTCCCACAGCAACACGTCGCCGATGTCGGGCTTGATGTAGACAAAGGTCTGCAATTCCCGCCGTGCGCCTTTCAGGCGTGTCGGGGCGGCCATCATGCGGGCGCTGCGCGGGTCTTCCAGCTTCAGCGCCGACGTGCCTTCGGGCATGGCGACATAGGTAGTGCCGGAAATCACCGAATGGGGGTGGATGTGCGAGGCATGCATCCCGCCTTCGGGCAGGATGTTGATCCATAGATCCTCCAACACCAGTTTTTCCTCGCCCAGATCGAATTCCAGATCCCGGGCGAAGGCCATCACATGCTGGTCCAGAACCTTCACCAGATCGGCGAAGATCGGAAACCGCCAGGGCAGATCGGTCAGAGAGGCATAAGAGGTATAACCGGGATAGCCGTGTTCCTCGCACCAGTTCTGACCGGCCTCGTCATCTTCGGCAATCGACAGGCAGGACGCATCCAGTTCCCGGGTGTCGATGGATGGTGAAAATTTGGCCAGCTTGGCGCGGTAAAGGCGGGTCGCGAAGAGGGATTCGATCTGTGACATGTCGCTTGAATACCCCAGCCAATGACCGGGGGCGAGGGGCTGCGTTTCTTTAGTCGCGCAGCTTGTTCCATGGCCTAGCCAGTTCTGACGGTGATATCGTCCAGTGACAGACCGGTCACCCCCTCAAGCTGCATCGAAATTACACGGGTATCAAACCCGTTCACCATGCTGACAGAAAGGGTTGAATTCCCGTTGTAATCGGAAACCGTCAGATCGCTCACGGTGAAGCCGTTGTCGATCGCGCTCAGATCAACGATCAACTGGTCCTCGGCAGGATCAAAATCCTGTATGCGTGGACCAGGTGCGCCCAGTGAACGGGGTTCGGTCAGACGGTCGCTATTCAATTCGATCGATGAATTGGCGTCGATGCGCACCTCGAATGTGTCGGCACCCTCTCCTCCGCGTAGGGACACCAGCCCGGTGGCGTCGGCCCACACATAGTCGAATGGAACCTCGGCGATCAGCGTGTCATCCCCTGCGCCACCGTCGTGAACAACAGACCCGACGGGCGCCCGCCCATACCAAGAGCCGCGAGTCATCAGCAGATCATCGCCGTCGCCACCGGAGGTGCTGGATTCAGTGCTCGCGCGGGCGTCAAGCGTGTCGTTTCCCTCGCCACCAATCAGTTCAAGCACATCGGTCGGATATGGATCGAGGTTGGATTGATCAATTGCGCGCCACTCATACGCGGTGGCTGTGATCAGATCGTTCCCCTCACCGCCGTCCAGTTCTGCGCCCGGGCCATTGCCGCTCAGAACATCATCGCCCGAGCCGCCCTGTAAAGTCATGGTCGCGCCGAGTGCGGAAATCGTGTCATCACCATCGCCGCCAACAATGTGAGATTGGCTCAGATCAACCGGGTCCGAGAGGTCCAGCAAATCAATACTGTCATTCCCCCCAGCGCCATCGAATTGAAGTGCTGCAATTTCAAGGTCGTCGGCTAGCGTTACGGTATCATCGCCCTCTGTCCCGGCCTGATTACCGTTCAAGGTCAGAACAATCTGCCCTGTTTCGGGTGCAGGCTCCAGCTCGGGTTCAGAGGGTTCGATCGGGGTCTCCTCGTCCGGTTCCCTGGGGCGTTCGACAACGTCTGGATCAAGCAGATCACCCTGACCTTCACTATCGTCCGGTGTCGGGGTGTCATCTTCCGGCTCTGCAGGTGGGTCTGATACGTCGTCACCGATGAAGGCAATGGCCACACCCAGAACCAAGATCGAAATCAGCGCCCACATGGCGAAATCCCCGAAAAACCACAATACAACCCAAGGTTAAGCGAAAACCTGTATTGGTTCAATTGGATTGAAGGCTTGGAAAGCGTCGCCCGAAATCCCACCCGGTGCAGTTCACGCTTGCCCTTTGCGCGGTTCTCCCTTAGAGGGGCACATCCCGCCGATTCCGGTCTCCGGAATCAGTGGGTTTATCATTGACTCCACCGGGCACAGGGTCACCCGAAAAGGGCCCTCTGGTGATGTGGAAAGGACCAGGCGCATGAACGCCAACGAATTGCGTGACAAATCGCCCGACCAGCTGCGCGATGAACTGGTCGCCCTGAAGAAAGAGGCCTTCAACCTCCGCTTTCAGGCCGCGACCAATCAGCTGGAAAACACCGCCCGTCAGCGCGTTGTGCGCCGTGAGGTGGCCCGGGTAAAAACCATTCTGAACCAGAAAGCCGCTGAAGCGGCGGCGAACTGAGGAGCACGCACATGCCCAAACGCATCCTGTCTGGCACCGTGACGAGCGACCAGAACGAGCAGACCGTCACGGTTCTGGTCGAACGCCGCTACACGCACCCGGTGATGAAGAAAACCGTTCGGAGCTCGAAGAAATATCGCGCTCATGATCCGGAAAACCAGTTCAAGGTCGGTGATTCCGTTCGCATCGAAGAATGCGCGCCGATTTCGAAGTCGAAACGCTGGAGGGTTGTGGTCGAAGCTTCGGCTTGATCGCAAACCTTCGGTTTTGTCGAAACCCTGGGCATGATGCCCAAAGGTCGGGAGTAACCCTATGATCCAGATGCAGACCAATCTGGATGTCGCTGACAACTCCGGCGCTCGCCGGGTTCAGTGCATCAAGGTATTGGGCGGTTCGCATCGCCGCTATGCCTCCGTAGGCGACATCATTGTCGTCTCGGTCAAGGAAGCCATTCCGCGTGGCCGCGTGAAGAAAGGCGACGTCCGCAAGGCCGTCGTCGTGCGCACCGCCAAGGAAGTTCGCCGTGCAGACGGCACCGCCATCCGTTTTGACCGCAACGCGGCCGTCATCCTGAACAACCAGGGTGAACCGGTCGGCACGCGTATCTTCGGCCCGGTGGTTCGCGAGCTGCGCTCGAAGAACTTCATGAAGATCATTTCGCTGGCTCCGGAGGTGCTCTGATGGCTGCGAAACTGAAAAAAGGCGACAAGGTCGTCGTCTTGACCGGCAAGGACAAGGGCAAGCAGGGTGAAATCACCCAGGTGATGCCTGCGGCCAACAAGGCCATCGTCGACGGGATCAACATCTCGATCCGTCACACCAAGCAAAGCCAGACCGCTCAGGGCGGCCGCCTGCCCAAGGCGATGCCGGTCGACCTGTCGAACCTCGCGCTGATGGATTCGAACGGCAAGGCCACCCGCGTGGGCTTTCGTGTCGAGGACGGCGCCAAGGTGCGGTTTGCCAAGACGACCGGAGAGGTGATCTGATGCTGGACGCCGCAACCTACACGCCTCGCCTGAAGGCCGACTTCAACACCCGCATCCGTGCGGCCATGAAGGAAGAGTTCGGCTACAAGAACGAGATGATGATCCCCAAGCTCGACAAGATCGTGCTGAACATGGGGGTTGGTGAAGCTGTCAAGGACACCAAGAAGGTGAAATCGGCAGAGGCAGACATGACCGCGATTGCCGGTCAGAAGGCTGTCATCACCAAGGCCAAGAATTCGATCGCGGGTTTCCGTGTGCGTGAGGAGATGCCGCTGGGCGTCAAGGTCACGCTGCGCGGCGATCGCATGTATGAATTCCTGGATCGCCTTATCACCATCGCTCTGCCCCGCGTCCGCGACTTCCGTGGCGTCAAGGGCACGTCGTTTGACGGTCGTGGCAACTATGCCATGGGCATCAAGGAACACATCGTTTTCCCGGAAATCGACTTCGACAAAGTTGACGAGGTCTGGGGTATGGACGTGATTATCTGCACGACCGCGCGCACCGACGCGGAAGCCAAGGCGCTGTTGAAGCTTTTCAACATGCCGTTCAACAGCTGACGCGGAAGGAGAGAATATAATGGCCAAGAAATCCATGGTCGAACGCGAGAAGAAGCGCCAGCGCCTGGTCGAGCAATATGCCGCCAAGCGTGCCGCCCTGAAAGCGATCATCAACGACCAGTCCCTGCCGATGGAAGATCGCTTCAAGGCGAACCTGAAGCTTGCCCAGTTGCCGCGCAATTCGTCGGCAACCCGTCTGCACAACCGCTGCGAACTGACCGGCCGCCCGAAGGCCTACTATCGCAAATTGAAACTCAGCCGCATCATGCTGCGTGAACTGTCCTCGCACGGGCAGGTCCCGGGCATGGTCAAGTCAAGCTGGTAAGGAGGACAGATCATGTCGATGAACGATCCTCTCGGCGATATGCTGACCCGTATCCGCAACGCGCAGCTGCGCGGCAAATCGAGCGTCCGCACCCCGGCCTCGAAACTGCGCGCCTGGGTTCTGGATGTGCTGCGCGACGAAGGCTACATCCGTGGCTACGAAGCCGGCACCTCGGCCGATGGCCACCCGGAACTGACGATCGAGCTCAAGTATGCGTCGGGTGAACCGGCGATCCGTGAGCTTGCCCGCGTGTCCAAGCCAGGTCGCCGTGTCTATGCCGGCGTCAGTGAAATCCCGCAGATTCGTAACGGCCTGGGCATTTCGGTGGTTTCGACCTCGAAAGGCATCATGACCGATGCGAATGCACGCGCTGCCAATATTGGCGGCGAAGTGCTCTGCCGTGTGTTCTGAGGAGGGCTGACATGTCTCGCATTGGCAAGAAGCCTGTAGCACTGCCCCAGGGCGTCACCGCGACGATCTCGGGTCAGTCCATTGAAGTGAAGGGGCCGAAGGGCGCCCGGAACTTCACCGCCTCGGATGATGTTGATCTGGTCCTCGAGGACGGCTCCGTCGCGGTGAAACCGCGCGGGAACTCCAAGCGGGCGCGCCAGCAGTGGGGGATGACCCGCTCGATGGTCGCCAACCTGGCTGACGGCGTCAGCACCGGTTTCAAGAAAGAGATGGAACTGGTCGGCGTGGGGTATCGCGCGCAGGTTCAGGGCAAGGACCTGAAACTGTCGCTGGGGTATAGCCACGACGTGATCTTCGCGATTCCCGACAGCGTGACCATCACCACTCCGAAGCCCACCGAGATTGTGATCGAAGGGATCGATCAGCAGGTCGTGGGGCAGGTTGCCGCAAACATCCGCGAATGGCGTTCGCCCGAGCCCTACAAGGGCAAGGGTATCCGCTACAAGGATGAGTATATCTTCCGCAAGGAAGGCAAGAAGAAATAAGGGCGTTTACGATGGCGAACACGAAAATGAAGCTGTTCCAGAAGCGTCGTCAGCGCGTGCGGAACAAACTGCGGAAAACCGCCAATGGCCGTTTGCGCCTGTCGGTTCACCGTTCGAACAAGAACATCAGCGCTCAGCTGATCGACGATCTCAACGGCAATACCGTTGCAGCCGCGTCGACGCTGGAGGCAGGGCTGGGCGTTGTCGGTGTGAACAACATTGACGCCGCGACCAAGGTTGGCACCGCGATTGCCGAGCGCGCGAAGGCGGCCGGCATCGAGGAATGCTATTTCGACCGGGGTGGCTTCCTGTTTCATGGCAAGGTGAAGGCTTTGGCCGACGCCGCGCGTGAAGGCGGACTGAAGTTCTAGATCAATGCAGGCGGCGTGCCGAAAGGTGCGCCGCCTCGATGATTGGGGTGCATCCTGTCAAGGATGCTCACTGCAATTGATACAACGGGCGCCCTGATGCGCCACCTTCGAAAGGATGCCGTCATGGCAGAACGTGATAACCGTCGGGGTCGCCACAACGACCGTGATGAAAACCCTGAATTCCAGGATCGCCTGGTAGCCATCAACCGCGTGTCGAAAACCGTCAAGGGTGGCAAGAGGTTCGGCTTCGCCGCGCTCGTCGTTGTCGGCGACCAGAAGGGCCGTGTGGGCTTTGGCAAGGGCAAGGCGAAGGAAGTGCCTGAAGCCGTGCGCAAGGCGACCGAGCAGGCCAAGCGTCAGATGATCCGCGTGCCGCTGCGTGACGGTCGCACCCTGCATCACGATATCGAGGGCCGCCATGGCGCGGGCCGCGTTGTCATGCGGACCTCCGTTGAAGGGACCGGGATCATTGCCGGTGGCCCGATGCGTGCAGTCTTCGAAATGCTGGGTCTGAAGGACGTTGTTGCGAAGTCGCTGGGCTCGCAAAACCCCTACAACATGATCCGCGCCACGATCGACGGTCTCAAGAAGCAGGCATCGCCCCGCCAGGTTGCGCAGCGTCGCGGCAAGAAGGTCGGCGATATCCTGAAGAAGCCCGAAACCGAAGCCGCTTCGGCAGACGCGTAAGGAGACCGGACCATGGCAACCATCACCGTCAAGCAAATCGGCTCGCCGATCCGCCGTCCCGCCAGCCAGCGTGAGACGCTCAAGGGTCTGGGCCTGAACAAGATGCACCGCACCCGCGAGCTGGAGGACACCCCGTCCGTGCGCGGCATGGTGAACTCGATCCCGCACCTGGTGCAGATCATCGAAGAAAAGGCCTGACAGCCGCCGTAGGGCGGGGTTCACCCCGCCATGCGAGGATTCGGAAACGTCCTGGTCGATCGATCAGGGCGTTTTTCTGTTGGCGGCACCGTCATCACAACGCATTGTTGCACCGGAACACGGAGAGTCCGATGCTTGTGAAAACGCTCGAGTCCCTACTGGATACCTCCGCCCAGGCGCCGTAGTTGATGACGGTGATCGCAATGCTGGCCTGTCCCTAGAGGCTGGCCGCGTGGTTTCGTTGCCGATGAATATCAACCCATTGTGAAACGATTCTGGGCATTTCCTCGACAACCTCGCGGCCAAAGAGGATTTCATCCGCATATCCCATGTGGCGACCAGGATCAGCGAAATGAGGGCGAACCAGATCAGGGAGGCGGTAATGGTCATGGAAAAATCCTTGTCGGTGTCGAATGTGTGCTGAACAGGGCAGGTGGCCTTGCCGGACGAAGTGGTTCCAGCTAAACTAACCGAACGGATAGAATGAAGCAAGTCACTTGGATATAAATATTGCCGGAGGGGCAGAATGGCGCGAAGCAGGAAGTCAGACCCTGAGCACGCCTTGCAGGCGGCGATTTCCATGTTCTGGAAATCCGGCTACGCGGCTGTCGGAACGCGACAGATCGAAGACGAAGCGGGCATCACGCGGTTCACCCTGCAAACCAGTTATGGCGGCAAGATGGCCCTGTTTCTGATGGCCGTGGATCGCTATCTCGACATGTTCGAAACCGTCGCGCCGCCGGTCGAACCTGACACGCTGGATGCGCTGGCCGACTGGTTCACGTTCTTTCTGGCCCCGCCGGTCATGCCCGAATGCATGGCGTATGGCTGCTTCCTGCTCAACACGCTTATCGAATTCGGCGGCGCCAGTTCAGAGGTCAACCAACGGGCATCCCGGTATTATCGGCTGCTGGGTGGACGCTTTGAATTGGCGCTTGAGCATCTGAAGCGGCTGGGCCAATTGCCCGGCGATTTTGACGTGAGACAGGGTGCCCAGCTTTTGCAAAGCAGCACGATCGGCTTGAACGTGCTGATCCGCGCGGCCAATAGCAGCGAGGCAGGCAGGCCCTCGATCGACGCGTGCCGCAGCATGATCCATGGCTGGGCGCGCTCCTGAAGCCATGGCACAGTGCAACTGCACTTGATCGTGCCGGGCTTCCCGTCTATACGCCCCCGGTTGGCCCCGATGGTCCGACTCACAACCAAGAAATGCCGTGTTTCCCCTTTCCGTCGCTGGTGGGGAGTTCCGGCCAAGGAGAAGCGACATGAAACTGAATGAACTTCGCGACAACGAAGGCGCCACCCGCAAGAAAAAGCGCGTCGCGCGCGGCCCGGGTTCGGGCAAGGGCAAGACCGCCGGCCGGGGTATCAAGGGCCAGAAGTCGCGTTCGGGCGTTGCGTTGAACGCCTATGAAGGCGGCCAGATGCCGCTGTATCGCCGCCTGCCCAAGCGCGGCTTCAACAAGCCAAACCGCAAGGAATGGGCGGTCACCAACCTGGGCGCCATCGAGGCCTTCATCGAGGCCGGCAAGATCGACGCCAGCGCCGAGATCAACGCCGATGTGCTGGTCGCGTCGGGCCTGGTGCGCCGCAAACTGGACGGCGTGCGCGTTCTGGCGAAGGGTGACGTCACCCGCGCGCTGAACATTTCTGTGGCTGGTGCCTCGAAAGCGGCGATCGAAGCGGTCGAAAAAGCCGGTGGCTCGCTGAAAACTGAAGCCGTGGCGGTCGAAGCCGCCGAATAAGGTGTTGTGACGGGGCGCTCGGCCCCTTACATCATTCCTATAGGTTTTCCTGCGCCGCCACCGGGAACCGGTCTGGCGGCGCTGTCATGCAAGAAAGACGGACCATGGCATCAGCTGCAGAGCAAATGGCGGCCAACACTTCCTGGGCCACCCTCGTCAAGGCGAAGGACCTGCGTCAGCGCATCTTCTTCGCGATCGGTCTCTTGATCGTTTACCGCATCGGCACCTATATCCCGGTGCCCGGCATCGATGGCGGCGCGCTGCGCGACTTCATGGATAACGCCGCGGCGGGTATCGGCGGGATGCTCAACATGTTCACCGGCGGGGCGATTGCCCGCATGGGGATCTTCGCGCTGGGCATCATGCCCTATATTTCGGCGTCGATCATCGTGCAGCTCGTGGCGTCGATGTATGGTCCGTGGCAGAACCTGCGCAAGGAAGGCGAGATGGGGCGGCGCAAGCTGAACCAGTATACCCGCTACGGCACGGTCCTGCTGGCCCTGATGCAGTCCTATGGTCTGGCCGTCAGCCTGGAGGCCGGCGAACTGGCCACCGATCCGGGCTGGTTCTTCCGGATCTCCACTGTCATCACGCTGGTTGGCGGCACCTTGTTCCTGATGTGGCTGGGTGAGCAGATCACCGCGCGCGGCATCGGCAACGGTGTTTCGCTGATTATTTTCGTCGGCATCATCGCCGAGATCCCCGCACAGCTGGCGCAGTTCCTCAGCCAGGGCCGCTCGGGCACGATCAGCCCCGTCGTGGTGATCGGCATCATGCTGATGATGATCGCGCTGGTCGGCTTCGTGGTGTTCATGGAGCGCGCCTTGCGAAAAGTGCACATACAGTATCCACGCCGCCAGGTGGGCATGAAGGTCTATGACGGCGGTTCGTCGCATCTGCCGATCAAGGTGAACCCGGCCAACGTCATCCCGGCGATCTTCGCGTCCTCGCTTTTGTTGCTGCCGACCACGATTTCGACCTTTTCGGGGAATTCCACCAACGCCCTGATGGCCACCATTCTGGCTTACTTTGGACCGGGTCAGCCGCTGAATCTGGCGTTCTTCACGGCTTTGATCGTGTTCTTCACCTTCTTCTACACACTGAACGTGGCGTTCAAGGTCGATGACGTGGCCGACAACCTGAAGAACCAGAACGGTTTCATCCCGGGCATTCGTCCAGGCAAGCGGACCGAGGAATACCTGTATTTTGTCGTCACCCGCCTGACCACGGTTGGCGCGATGTATCTGGCCTTCGTCGCGCTGCTGCCGGAAATCCTGCGCGCTCAATTGAGCATTCCGTTCTATTTCGGCGGCACTTCGGTTTTGATCGTTGTGGCGGTGACGCTGGACACCATGAGCCAGGTGCAATCCCATCTGGTCGCCCACCAGTATGAGGGGCTTCTGGAGCGCTCGCAATTGCGGGGCCGTGGCGGCAAGAATGGCGCCAGGAAAGGACACCCCCGCAAGAAGGGACCCGCGCTGAAATGAACATCATTCTTCTGGGCGCCCCGGGCGCGGGAAAGGGCACGCAAGCGCGGATCCTTGTCGATGGACACGGGATGGTCCAATTGAGCACCGGTGACATGTTGCGCGCCGCGCGCAATTCCGGCACCGAGATGGGGCGCCGGGTCGCCGCCATCATGGATGCCGGCAAGCTGGTCACCGACGAGGTTGTCATCGGCCTGATCGCCGAGCAACTGGAAGCCGATCACGGCGACCACGACGGCGGCTTCATCTTTGACGGGTTTCCACGGACGCTCGCGCAGGCTGATGCGCTCGGGGCGCTGCTGGATGCCCGGGGTCTGCACCTGGCGGCCGTCGTGGAGCTGCGCGTGGATGACGAGGCACTGGTCGAGCGCGTCACCGGGCGCTTTACCTGCGGCAATTGCGGCGAGGTCTACCACGACATCACCAGGCCGACGAAGGTCGAGGGCACGTGTGATGTCTGTGGTTCGCACGATCTGAAGCGCCGCGCCGATGACAATGCAGACAGCCTGCGACAGCGTTTGCTGGAATACTACAAGAAGACCTCGCCCCTGATCGGCTACTACCACGCCAAGGGCAAGCTGCGCGTCGTTGACGGATTGCAGCCCGTTGCGACCGTGACCAAGGCTGTCGACCTGGCCCTGCAAGGATAACGCAGCTGGCCCTTGACGCCCGCGCGAAAACCTCATAGGCGATGCCCCTGATACGCTGATCCGAGTCGTCCGCCGACTCGGGTCTTTTACTTGGCACGGCCACCAACGGCACGTGTTGTGAAAAAAGGTTCTGGCATTACGGAACCGCAACGAAAAGGAAATGCTGCGTGGCACGTATTGCTGGCGTCAACATCCCCACCGGAAAGCGCGTTCCGATCGCGTTGACCTATATCACCGGTATCGGTCCGGCAACCGCGGAACAGATCATCACCGCCCTGAACATCGAGCCTTCGCGCCGTGTGAATCAGCTGTCGGACGATGAAGTTCTGGCGATTCGCGAGTATATCGACGCGAACATCACCGTCGAAGGCGACCTGCGCCGCGAAACGCAGATGAACATCAAGCGCGCCATGGACATGGGCTCGTATCGGGGCCTGCGTCATCGTCGCAACCTGCCTGTGCGCGGCCAGCGCACGCACACCAACGCTCGCACCCGCAAAGGCCCCGCAAAGGCCATTGCCGGCAAGAAGAAGTAAGGGGAGGCAGGACCAATGGCTCGTGACAAGACGCGCGTGAAGCGCAAGGAACGCAAGAACATCGCCGCGGG
>TARA_R110002124_G_scaffold2781_3_pt1 | contig 17784 bp, 13 predicted proteins | sample TARA_R110002124 | Tara Oceans TARA_R110002124 (sample SAMEA4397445) | marine metagenome | biome: Polar Biome; feature: [SRF] surface water layer (ENVO:00010504); material: water (ENVO:00002006), including particulate matter (ENVO:01000060) such as... | depth 5 m | reverse complement strand
TTCAGCACGTAATAGAATGTCTATTGCATATTTCGGGTTGAACTACTTTGAAGTGAATTAGTACCTACCTTGTAATAGATAAAAAAGCAATAATCTAAAGGCATAAAAAAAGCCCGATACAATCGGGCTTTTTATTTTCTTAATTTTTATTTCAGAAAGAGCATCTCTCTGTATTTCACCAATGGCCAAGATTCGTCGTCCACTAGTAATTCAAGTTTGTCTACTGCATATCTGATTTTATCGAAGTAGGCGTCTTTTACGTCATCACTATAAAGCTTGGCTTTAGCAGTAATGTCTTCTTCTTTATTTACACGCTTCCTAGCTTCAACCATATTTCCCACATCAGATTTGAGTGATTCAATATGTTTAGAGATTTCTTCAATTGTCTCAATAGCTGCAGAATGGTCCAAACCTAAACCTTTCAAACCATTTGCATTTGCAATAAGCTTGTTTTGGTATAAAATAGCTGTTGGAATAATGTGGTTCAAAGCCAAATCACCCATAACACGTGATTCAATTTGAACTTTCATTATATAATTCTCCAATCTGATTTCATGTCTTGCATGTAGCTCTCTTTCGTTCAACACATTGTGTTTTTTGTAAAGATCTGTTACTTGCTTAGAAATAAGAACATCCAAGGCATGAGCAGTGCTCTTAAGGTTAGAAAGTCCTCTTTTCTCAGCTTCTTGTGCCCATTCTTCAGAATAGCCATCACCTTCGAAACGAACTTTTTTACTTTCCTTAATATATTTTCTAAGTACATTAACAATGGCAAGTTTCTTTTCTTTACCACCACTAATTTCCTTATCGATATCTCGTTTCATATCCATAAGGATATCAGCAACGATTACATTAAGCGCAGTCATTGGACCTGCAGGGTTTGCAGTGGATCCTACTGCCCTAAATTCAAATTTATTTCCTGTAAAGGCAAAAGGAGAAGTTCTATTTCTATCGGTATTGTCAAGAATGATTTCAGGAATTTTAGAAATCCCCAATTTCATATACATGTTGTCCCCTTTTTCTATTTTCAAGTTGCCATTTTTCTCCAATTCGTCAAGAATCTCAGTCAATGTACTTCCCAAGAAAATAGAGATAATCGCAGGAGGTGCTTCATTTGCTCCTAATCTGAAATCATTACCAGCTGATGCAATACTTGCTCTAAGTAAATCTGCATTTACATATACTGCTTTGATAGTAGCTACCAAGAAGCACAAGAACTGAAGATTTTCTCTAGCTGAATTACTTGGCTGAAAAAGGTTAACTCCTGTGTCTGTGATTAAAGACCAGTTGTTGTGCTTACCACTACCATTAAGTCCTGCAAATGGCTTCTCATGGAATAGCACTTTAAGACCATGCTTTTCAGCCACTTTTTCCATAACCTCCATCAACAATAGGTTGTGGTCAGTAGCTTTATTGATGTCCTCAAATAAAGGAGCAACTTCAAACTGTCCTGGTGCAACTTCGTTGTGACGCGTAGAAACAGGAATACCCAATTTCAAAGCTTCAATTTCAAAGTCTTTCATATACTCCTTAACCCTAGAAGGTATAGAGCCGAAATAATGATCATCCAATTGCTGACCTCTAGCTGGATTGTGACCGAAAACGGTTCTTCCAGCCATTACTAGATCTGGACGTGTTGCATATAGTGCTCTATCTACAACAAAATATTCTTGTTCAACCCCCAAAGAAGGATTCACCTTCTTTACATTTCTGTCAAAATACTGACAGATTTCTACTGCAGCGGCATTAATTGCCTCGGTAGATCTGATAAGAGGTGTTTTAAAATCAAGTGCTTCGCCAGTATAAGAAACAAATATAGTTGGTATACAAAGCGTTTGGTCGAAAATAAATATTGGTGAACTAGGATCCCAAGCAGTGTATCCACGTGCTTCGAAAGTAGTTCTTATACCACCATTAGGAAAAGAAGATGCATCAGGCTCTTGTTGAACCAATGTGCTACCTTTAAATCTCTCCATTCCTGCCATTGCATCGAAAAAAGTATCGTGCTTTTCAGCTGTTGATCCTGTTAATGGTTGAAACCAGTGAGTATAGTGCGTTGCACCTTTGGACATGGCCCATCCTTTTACTGCAGTTGCGATTTCATCAGCAGTGGACATATCTATTTTTGTTCCCTTTTCAATCGCAGTTTTGACTTTTTTGAAAACAGGACTAGCTAAGGTTTCCTGCATCTCTTTTAAGCCAAATACCTGAGAACCGAAATAATCAGAAATTTTTAAAGAAGGTGCCACTGCAGTTAACTTAGCTCTGCCTTGCACTTTCATTAACGCTTTTTGTCTTAATGTTGCCATTTGAATAGTTTATGGTTTAAAAACTAATTACAAAATTAGAAAAATAAATGGTTTTTTTTCAATTATGGTGATTTTTAAAGGCCATTTCCGTGATTTTTACAGTTTTGACAACAAACACACCTAAAATATCCATCAGAACCCGCGTTTTTTTTCGAATTAGTCAATTTTATTGCAAAAATGGAAAACTCAATGATATTCACTAAATTTGTCCCAGAATATAAAGAAGTTAAAAGTTTGAAAAAAGTAGCATTCTATACCCTCGGTTGCAAATTAAATTATGCAGAGACCTCTACCATCAGCCGCATGTTTGAAAAAAAGGGCTATAAAAAGGTGGGGTTTGAGGAAACCCCTGACATTTTTATTGTCAACACTTGTTCGGTTACTGAAAATGCCGATAAGAAATGTAAGAAAATCGTAAAGGAGGCTAAAAAAATATCCCCAAATGGTTTTATTGCTATTATAGGATGCTATGCCCAACTCAAACCTCAGGAGATTGCCACTATCCCTGGCGTTGATGCTGTATTAGGAGCCGCAGAAAAATTCCGATTAATAGAATTGCTAGATGATTTTGCTGCTGGTCAGGAAGCTAAGGTCTATGCTTCATCAATAGCAGAAGCGGAAGAATTTAACAATGCCTATAGCATACATGATCGAACCCGTACTTTTTTAAAGGTTCAGGATGGATGCAATTACGGCTGTGCTTTTTGCACAATTCCTTTGGCAAGAGGAAAAAGCAGAAGCGACACCATTATTAATATAGTGGCTGCCGCCAATGAGATTGCAGCTACCGAAGTAAAGGAAATAGTAATAACAGGGGTTAATATAGGAGACTTCGGTATCCACAATGGTAAAAGAAAGGAAAAGTTTATAGATCTGATTCAGGCTCTAGATAAGGTATCAGGAATTGACCGATTCCGTATTTCCTCTATAGAACCAAATTTACTAACCAATGAGGCCATCACATTTGTGGCCCAATCCAAACACTTTGTACCCCACTTCCATGTTCCTCTACAGTCTGGAAGCAATACCATTTTAAGGAAAATGGGGCGCCGCTACCTGAGAGAACTTTATGAAGACCGGGTTAGCAAAATTAAAGGCTTGATGCCTCACTGTTGTATAGGTGTAGACGTGATCGTAGGTTTTCCTGGGGAAACTGAAGAATTGTTCCTTGAGACTTACGAGTTCCTTAAAGAACTTCCCATTTCTTACCTACATGTATTTACTTACTCTGAAAGAGCCAACACCCGGGCTGCCGAGATGGATGAGGTTGTCCCAATGAAAACAAGGAATAAACGCTCAAAAATGCTCAGAATTCTTTCTGAAAAGAAAAAAAGGGCTTTTTATGAAGAAAATCTAGGTAAGACGTATACCGTTCTATTTGAAGGAGATGTGGAAGATGGTAAAATGCACGGTTTTACAGAAAACTACATTAGAGTAAGTGCCAAATATGATCCGCTTTTAATTAATGAATTAAAAAATGTGACATTGGTTAATATAAATGAAAAAGGTAGTGTTGATGTTTTTGAACCTGAAACTGAAGAAATTCACCACTAAGAATAAAAATTGGTAACGTTAATCAACCGATAATCTACGTATTTTTAAATTTTATAATTTTTTTGATGTAAGATTGAAAACCTTATCTTAAATTGGGTAGAAGAAAGATTTATCCCTCAATCCAATTTATTAAAATGATCACCAATTCTAAGAAGCTCTTTTTTACAATTATTATTGCACTGTTTCAGTTCAACAATGCCTTTTCCCAAAATTCGGTAGGAAAAGACATTGACCCTTTCCAACCATTCAAAATTGTAGAAGATGGAAGCTGGTGTTGGTTTCAGGATGAACGGGCACTTTTGATTGATAACAAAGTGGTTTTTACTGGAGTCACGTCCAAAGGTTATAACACTGTCAGTGAATGGAATCTGGATGATTACAGTTCTAAAACCACGGTATTAACGGAAGGTTCACTTCCTGCAGATGACCACAATGTTGGCTCATTAATGCTTAGACCTGATGGAAAACTTCTAACGGTCTATGCTGGACATACCATCGATGAATTCGTAAGGTACAGAACAACGACCAACCCCTATGACATAAGCAAATGGACAGAAGAGGCTGCCTTTGCTGCCAACGGAAAGGTTTGTTACTCGAATACCTATTACCTTGAAGATGCCGACCTTACCTATAATTTCTTTAGAGGCAATGGCAACAATCCACATTATATTGTCTCCAAAGACTATGGAGATAGCTGGACTTTTGGGGGGAGACTATTCGAATTTCCGGGAAGGTCCTATCTAAGGTATGCTTCAGATGGAAAAACCCGCATCCATTTTATTACCACAGATGGGCATCCAAGACATATGAACAATAATATTTACCATGGTTATGTGGAGAATGGTAATGCTTATAGGTCTGATGGAACATTGGTAGGACCATTAAGTACTACAGAAAACAGCAAATTTAAGCCTTCAGATTTCACTATGGTTTTTGACGGTGATATTGATACCCGTGAAGACATAGGATGGACAAGTGATATTCAATTGGATGAAAACGGACAACCTTATTTTGTTTTCTCTGTCACCAAGGACCCTATTACAAGAGGTGAAAGGTTTAATGTCGAAAAAGGTGGTTTTGACCACAGGTACCATTATGCTAGATGGGCAAATGGAGAATGGATCGAAGATGAAATCGCCTATGCTGGTAGCCGTTTGTATCCTAGTGAAAATGAATATACAGGTCTTATTAGCTTGAACCCAAAAGATAAAAACATCCTTTACTTTTCAGGGGATGTACATCCAGTAACTGGTGATCCATTACTTGTAGATGGTGAAAGAAGATATGAGATATTCAGAGGTGAAAGACTGAATGAAGAAAGTCCTTGGAAATTCACTCCTGTAACTTTTAACTCAAAAGAAGACAATATCAGACCCATAGTTTTGGCTGATGACAATAAAGAAGTGGTAATGTGGTTGACAGGAAGGTACACTACCTATAAAGATTACCAACTTAAGGTGTACGGTAAAGTCATTAAAAAAAAAAGAATAGTTAAGGAGGAGGAAAAGAACAAAAAAATAACCTTTCTCATCAGCAAGGATCCTGACAATTACGAGGCTGACCTTACCATTCCTTACTTTGCAATGAAACTTGCAAAGGAAAGCGGTTTCGAAACCAATGTAATTCTCGGTGAAGGAGAAAGAAATGCTTTTAAATTGCCTGGATTAGAAAGCATAGTAGACACTGATCTACTGGTGTTTTTCTTGCGTAGGGTAGCCCTTTCCTCTGACCAAATGCAACTTATTAAAAACCATATTGCAGCAGGAAAACCTGTTCTTGGTATCAGAACTGCCAACCATGCCTTTTCGGTCAAAGATGGAGAAATTCCCTCTGGCTATGAAGACTGGTGGGAATTTGTACCAGAAGTAATCGGCCATGAAAACATGGGTTATGGAGCAGCAAAAGAAGCTACTCAGTTAATCACCGAACAAAAAGCAGGTAAAAAATTATTGAAAGGAATCCCAGAAGGAAAATGGATAAGTCAAGGCAACCTTTATTTAATGGGAAATAGTCTTGACAGTAAAGCAAAATTAATATTAAGCGGTGAGTCCGATGGGAAAACCATGCCTATCGCCTATACCAGAAAATCAGGTAAGTCAAAGGTGTTTTATACTTCCCTGGGTTTCCCTACAGACTTTACCCACCCCAATTTTACCCAATTGTTGAAAAATGCAATTGACTGGACTTTAAACATAAAATAAGCATCCCACTAACGTATACATCAGCTCATGAAAAGCTTCATTTTATCTCACCAACAGGTTATATTTTCCACTTGTCTGTTATTGTTTTTATCTATCAGTTATCAAGGCTTTTCTCAAAAGTCAATTGGCTGGAAAACGGGAACAGATAAAATCAACATAACACCCAGCCAAGCATTATGGATGGCTGGATATGGCCATAGAGATCATACAGCAGAAGGAAAGTACGGTGACCTTTGGGTAAAAGTTTTAGCCTTAGAAGATGCGAAAGGAAACCAAACAGTAATTGTCACTTCGGATCTTCTTGGCTTGCCTAAGAACCTATCTGATGGGATTCGCGAGGCAGCAAAAAAGAAATATGGGCTAGAAAAGTCCCAAATTGCACTGAACAGTAGTCATACCCACTCTGCACCTGTACTTGGAAAATCCTTGTTTGATATCTACCCAATGAATCCTCAGCAACGAAAAGATGTAGAAGATTACACAGATAAACTGCAAGGGGATATAGTAGTAAGCATAGGCAAAGCTCTTTCTAAATTACGTCCTTCAAAGCTTTATTCAAATAATGGAACGGCAAGATTTCAAGTAAATAGAAGAAACAATAAGGAAAGTGAAGTTCATTTGTCTACGGATTTGAATGGACCAATGGACCATGCTGTGCCCGTTATAAAAGTAACAGATGAAAATGATCAAATTACTACAGTCCTTTTTGGTTATGCCTGTCATCCTACTGTCTTAAGTGGCTATCAATGGTCTGGAGATTATCCGGGATATGCCCAGGAGGTAGTTGAGAAAAATTACCCAGGTGTTATGGCCATGTTTTTCCAAGGTGCTGGGGGTGATCAAAATCCATTACCAAGAAGAACCCTACCTTTAGCTAAACAGTATGGTACAGTACTGGCTGCCACTGTAGAGAGGGTTTTATCTGAAGACATGATGCCATTGGGTTCAGAGCTAGGAAGTGCCTATAAAGAAATAGACCTTGATATAGAAGACCCTCTTAGTAAGGAAGAACTCAATAAAATGATCAATGAGGAGAGTGGCTACCTGAAGAGGTGGGCACAACGAATGCTAGGAGAAATAGAAGCTGGAAATAAGCTACCCTCCTCCTACCCTTTCCCAGTTCAAATCATTAAAATTGGTGAGCAACCAATCTTCACTATGGGAGGTGAAGTAACTGTAGGCTATGCCAATAGACTTAAAGAAATGTTTGGCCCGGATGTCTTTGTAATGACCTACACCAATGATGTAATGAGTTATATCCCAACAGAAGTTATACTAAAAGAAGGTGGATACGAAGGACATACTTCTCAAATGGTTTATGGATTGCCTAATAAATGGAAACCAGGATTAGAAGAACAGATTCTAACAGCATTTGATGAACTTGCTTCAAAATTAGCAATTCAAAGAAAAAAATAACCCGGTAATCCCACCTATAATATTATGGTAAATTTCAAAAATTACATCCGATTAATCGCAATAATACTCTTAGCTGGCGCTTTCTCCTCTCAGGAATTATTGGCTCAGTCAACAAATTACGAGATACTATTCGATGGGAGCTCTTTAGATAAATGGCAATCAAAAAACAATCCATCCTCAGCCATGAAAGGCTGGAAAATAGATGGTGGCACCCTATTTATGGACGGTAAAGGTGGGGGAGACATCATTACTAAAGAAAAATACGGCGATTTTGAGCTGGTTTTCGAATTTAATCTGACCGAAAATGCCAATAGCGGCATCAAGTACTTTGTAGATACCATCTACAATGAGAAAACTGGGAAAATGATGATCAATGGCCCCGAATATCAGATTATTGATGATTATAATTATAAAGGTGTGAAAGACGATCCCAATGGTTCAACTTCTACTGGAGCTGCCTACCTATTCTATCCGCCTAAAAACAAACAACTAAAGCCTGCTGGAAGTTGGAATCAAGGCAAAATTATAGCCAAAGGAAAGAAAGTGAGCCATTGGTTAAATGGAAAAAAATTATTGAGTTACACTCGTGGTAATAAAGACTATCTGAAGAAAAAATCAGAAAACAAATTTAAGGACGACAAAAACTATGGAGAGCTAAAAGAAGGCCATATTTTGATAACGGATCATGGAGACAAGGTCTTTTTTCGAAATATAAAAGTCAAGAGGCTCTAATTTGATCTTGGAGGTATTGTTAAAAAAACACAACAATACCTCCATAATCGTTTCGTATCATTTTTTTAGTAGGTGCTGCCTCCTTAGCTACATAGACTCACCCTCTATAGCATGCTAATTCACATTCACTAGTGTTCCATAACCATCCCATAGTATTTTGTGATGGGGTATAAGAACTAGGACCTAACCTTATTTTTACACATTCAACCCGGATTATTTAATAGAATTTCTCCGCCCTGACTGTCAGGGGTGAAGCCTGTCCTGTGTTTACGGGAAGTGTTGCAATCGCAAGAAAATCAGGCTGTTTGGAGATTTTAGCATAGCCCCGCTATGGTGAAAGTGAAAACAGCAACGAAGTGGCTGATTTTAAAGCGATTTCAGCACGAAATAGAATGTCTATTGCATATTTCGGGTTCAAGTCAGGCTCAATTCATCATTAAAAGCAGCCTAACAAGCAGTAACTTATTTGTATTCTTCTAGCATCAAAGATGATTTCTCATCGAAGGTATCAGAGATAGATGATTTACTTGTTAACTCCCAATAACTTTTGTCCTGTAAAACCAACACCTGAGTGGCCACAATCCAGCTTTGAGTCCATCCAGTCAAGGTTCCCCAAGCACCCCAACCGGCATCAGCATTTGATGCCCAGTATTCCCAACGGTCGTAATCAAAAGCTCTAAACCAAGCACCATCAAGGTCTTTAATTGCCTCACTCTTAACCTGTATTCTCGTCATAAAATCGGATAATTTCTCCAATGCGGCAAAGTATTCCGGATTATTGGTCGCATGGGCAGCTTCATTTAAGCTAAAAAAGGCGAAATTACTGGTATACAACATGTCCGCTATGGGATCACCGTTCTCAAATATCAAAGGAGCCTCATGTAGACCGTATTCCTGATTGGAAGAGGTTCGACCATATCTTCCCTTATCTTCTCCACCCAACTCTTCTCTAATCGCACCACTTTCTACTTGATTTTCTAAAAGCTTGCTCACTATTCGGTCCAGCCATTCCCTATGTTCTGGTGTATCCTCCACTTTTACTAACCAAGCCAATGGCAAAATCATTCTTGCACGTTCTTGTTGAATACCATTGGTCCAAAGCCATTCCTCTGGGTAGTTGTCCATGGTAATTTCAATCGCTGTTTTTGCTTTGGTCAGCAATGGTTCGTATCCAGTTTTGTCATACAACCACAAATAAATGGCCCACATCCAGGATTCAAAATGAGGGGCTGGATTAATGGTTTCTTGATTCCAGTAGTGTTTCCATCCCAAATTGTGAAGATTGGTATTGTTTAATCGATTGCTTCTAAAACCATATATCCCTGTTGTCCTAAAGTTCGCCAAAATTGCTTCTACCATCTCTTCATTCCAATCCTCTTTTCCCATGTGCGCCATTGCACCCACAACCCCTAATATTGCTCTGGCATTGTCATCTCCATAATACACATAAGGATGAGTATTGGACCAACCTATTAATCCAAAGGCGGCTGAATCCGGCTCACTACGTGGGCCTCCACGAAGATTTTCTCTAAATAAAAACGCAATCAAATTTTCTGCCGGAACAATATAAGCAGGCTCTTCCAATAGGTTGGCTGCTGCTGCTAATGCATAGGCTGCTTCTCCCTGAACATCCGCTCTGATCCAATACCTGTATTGTTGACTACCATCATAAAAGATATTGGAGGAATGACCTTCCAACAAACCCTCAGACCCATCTCCAACCGGATAGTTTGCAGGCACTGGAGGACCAATGGGATTGGTACCATCACCTTGGTATTTGAGCCAATAATCTTTCCAATCTTTTGCTATATAAAATTTTCCTTTTTCAAACCAATCCACTCCATTTTTAACGCTATTCATTTTATCTTCCCTGTCCAATTCAGCAGTAGCACTGAAGGATGGTTCAAGTAAACGAGGCCATGAATCAAAACTAAAGGATTTATTTCCAGTAAGTTCAGTAATAATATGAGACCACATGACTTTCCAGTGTGCTTCAGGGCCAAACCTCCCTTTAGCAAAACCAGACAACTTACTTAGTCCTACAAACCCTTGGTCTTTTTTGAACAGCAGCGGATATGCTGGAACTCCTTCCAATCCATAAACAGCGCTATCAAGACCGGCCACTTTAGCGACTACCAACAAAGGGTCACTTACTTCCGAGGATATAACATGGCAGTCGTTAATGCCTAGTATTTTCATAGGACTTAATTTGGTGCCAAATTGATCACTCACCACTACGGCTCGTTCAAGTCTGGTCTTCATTACTTCACCATTACTCTCAAGCCCCTCAAAGTCTTCTGGAAACTCAAGGTAAAATTTAATGTTTTTCTCCTTAGTGACAGTAAAAAAATCTTCAGGTATTGCTACTCGTTTATGCGGATAATCTCCTGAAAGCACCAATAAGGTGGCTTCATTTTCCATTACTTCTAAGGCAAAGCTAATGTCAGAATGGAAAGCTAAAGCAAAACCTTCGCCTTCCAACCACTGCACTAAATCATTGTTTTCAGGACCAACTACATTGATCTTTTCTTTTGAGGTAGAACCACAGGAAGTGAAAACAATAGTAATTATTATTAAAAGCCAATACCGAAACATATATCAAATAATTTATTTTACAAACCGCAATATAAAGTAATTCCGCAAGTTCTGTCAATCCATTTATAAAATATTGCATTACCAATAAAAATGCCTTATTCCTTATGTTAGTCCAGATTTTAAAAGGAAAAACAGTTTATTTTAAAGGCTTTAAGAACTGAAATTCTTACCTTTAAATAAACATAGACCATTCAGAAAATGCCAATCAAATTTATATCCTTCCTCTTGTTTACATCATTAGTGGCCACTGTTTCAACACTATATACAGAAGTCACCAATGATTCACCCTTATTGGAGATCAATCAAACAACAAATGGAAAGAACCTAAACAAGGAAATTGATGGGGAGATCATTCAAGATCCTTATAAAATAATGGTTGAATGGAATGACCTTGCACCTTATTTCACTGTCCCTGCTAAATACGAAGGAAAAAAAGGGAATTTTAAGAACCCCTTTATCTTCAATGACAAAAGCCGGGTGACCACTTTAGATGACTGGAAAATAAGGAGAAAAGAAATACTGGATTCCTGGCATAAGCTTATGGGCGAATGGCCGGATTTAATTGTAAAAACTAATTTCGAGATACTGGAAACAGTCAACAAACCTGATTATATCAAAAAAAGAATTCGATTTGAGTGGATACCTGGCCAAATGACCGAGGGCTATCTCTTACTGCCCTATGAAGCCAATAACCGTCCTGCGGTGGTTACTGTGTATTACGAACCTGAAACGGCTATAGGAGAAGGAAAACCAGATAGAGACTTTGCTTTACAATTGGTCAAAAGAGGGTTCGTCACGCTCTCTATCGGCACAACAGAAACCTCCAATGCAAAGACTTATTCTTTATACTATCCAGACATCGATCATTCCACAGTTCAACCACTCTCTTTAATGGCTTATGCTGCTGCCAATGCCTGGCATGTATTGGCTGATATGAAGGAAGTCAATAAAAACAAAATAGGCATTATGGGACATAGTTATGGAGGCAAATGGGCTATGTTTGCATCTTGTCTGTTTGAGAATTTTGCTGCTGCTGCTTGGTCAGACCCTGGAATCGTATTCGATCAAGTTAGGCCAAATATTAATTATTGGGAGCCTTATTATCTGGGGTATCACCCAAGACCAAGACGAGAACGAGGTGTTCCAACTAAAGATAATCCAGCCAGAGGATTGTATCCTCAGCTAATAAAGGAAGGGAAAGACCTTCATGAACTTCATGTGTTAATGGCTCCCCGTCCTTTTTTGGTTTCTGGTGGTGAAGAGGACGGGGAGAATCGTTGGATTCCTTTGAACTATAGCCTAAAGGCAAATTCATTCTATGGCTACAAGGACAGAGTGGGCATGAGTAATCGACCTGACCATTCTCCAAATCCGGAATCCAACGAGATTATTTACAACTTTTTTGAATATTTCTTGGCACAATAAGGTATCAAGAAAGGAATTTCTCAAGATTGTTTGCTACAAACTCATCGTCATTCAACCATGGATAAGCATTGTATACTCGGTCAATTTCTTCAGATTGGCCTGGTGACAGTACCTCATTAGGGTTTAAACACCAGGTTCCTTTAAGCAAGCCTTGACGTCTTAGCACTTCGTGAATTCCTGGAATACAGCCTTTAAATTGATGTTTCGGATCGAATATCACTGCATTGGAATCTGTGATTTGAACGCCTAATTCGAGTAATTCTTGTATTCCTCTGGAATCATTGTCTCTACATTCCTTTATTCTCTCCATTAGAGCTACTGCTTTGGTAGTCCACACTGCCCAATGGCCTAGCAATCCTCCAACAACCTTTTTGGTGACCTTTTTGCCATCGACCACAAAAGTAAATGGAGTAAGCAAGTCTGCCACTATATTGTCATCATTACCTGTATACAAGGCTATTTCCTCATGTCGACTAGAGGAACAAACTGCCCTTACCACATCTAGAGACTGGTACCTGTTAAACGGAGCCATTTTTATGGCCTGAACATTAGGTATGTCGGCAAAATCTTTCCAGAAGTCATAACTTAACAACCTTCCACCAGCAGAAGGTTGAAGGTAAAATCCGAAAATTGGAATAACCTCTGCCACTTTTTCTGCCCTTTTAATTAGGTCTTTTTCGGACCAGTCACCCAATCCTCCGGCACTTAACAAGCCTAAATCATATCCCAACTCCTTAGCCAAAGTAGCTTCTGCTACTGCCTGCTCTGTATCTCCTACAATTCCTGCTACCATTGCGAATGGTCTATCTATCGCAGCAGCCTTGACCTCTTCCATGGCCATCCTTAATACCGGCTCAAAAAGTCCGTATTTCTCTTCCCTGATCTCAAATTGGGTACTGTGGACACCCACAGCTATGCCACCTGCACCTGAGGCAATATAATAGCGCGAAAGCGCCCGTTGGTACTTCTCATCAAGTTTTCTTTCTTCATTTAAAGCCAGTGGATGGGCAGGTATCACTGTACCATCATGTAACAATTGCTTGATAGCGGGGTTTAATTCACTCATTATTTTATAATTAAAATTTTCCTTCTCTTTCTTGGAAATGTGTGGGTTTATTCAAAGTCTTTCCATCTTGTTGAATCCATTGAGCAGTCATCTCAATCATGGTAAGTAAGGAAACGCTTGGGTATCCGAAAAGCTGATGACACAGCGAGGCATTGTTAAGCAAAACTTTGGGCTCAGGTTCATTGATGAACACTGGATGTTTATCCAATAATTTGCCGAACTTTTCAGCCACCTGTTTAATGCTGATTGTTTCAGGTCCGGTTACATTAAGAATTTTCGGGGGACTAGTAGTATGTAGCAAAGATCGAATAGCAATTTCATTTGCATCTCCTTGCCAAATTACATTCATATGGCCACTCCTTAAATTAATAGGTTTTTCGGTATTGACCATCTTGCCAATTTCCAATAGGTTACCATAACGCATGTCTATGGCATAATTTAACCTATACATCAACATTGGAATATTGTATTGATGACTAAAATATTCAAAAACTCGCTCTCTTCCGAGGCAAGATTGAGCATACTCTCCAATTGGCTCAGGTGGGGTTTCTTCTAAAGCTCCACCTGATGCATAATGCACAAATGGATAAATATTACCACTTGAAAACACCACAATTTTTGAGTTCTTGTACTTAGTAGCTACCCTTCCAGGTAAATAGGCATTCATGGCCCAGGTGGAATGCTCCTGCCCTGTTGTACCAAATTTTTTGCCTGCCATATAAATGACATTCTCTGCATCTGGTAAGGCTTGTAAAGCCTCATCATCCAATAAATCTGCAGCTATGCAAGTTACCCCATGGCTTTCTAGATCTGTTCTCAAACTTGGATCAGAAAAACGGGAAACACCAATGACCTTACTTTTCTTGCCTGCATCTTTTAATGCTCTGCTTGCAAGCTTGGCTAGGCTTGGTCCCATTTTACCAGCCACACCTAAAATCAGGATATCGCCTTTAATTTTTTTTATATCCTCAACCAGATTGCCTGTAGGCTTACTTAGTATTTCTTCTAACTCTTCTATAGATTTCATTGATTCAATAGTAAATTTTAGTGGTTTATTAAATCATCCCTTTCATTCATTCAGGATAAAAACATATTATGCGTAAAACAAGGAATAAGCATTACTAAATGCCAAGGTGAATAGCACTATTAAACCAATAATCCCAACCACATTGGTGAAAGTATTGTTTTTTAAGCCACCCATTATAGTGGTATCGTTACCAATTAAGAACAGGCCTAATCCTATAAATGGCACTGCAAATATGGTAATGCCTTGTGCAAACACTATCAATTCCAAAGGTAGTCTCCCAAAAATTAGCGCAATAGAAGCACCAATTATAATAATTAGGGAAATCAATATTTTAACTGGAGTACTATTAAGATTCCTACCCAATGACATGGAATCTGAAAGCAAGGTACCACCGATACTTGCATTCCCTAATAGGGAGGAAAATGAAGCTCCAAAAAGCCCCACCATAAAAACCATAAAAGAAAATTTACCATAAACGGGTTCTAATGCCATACCTATATCACCTGCTGAAGTAACTGTTACTCCTTTAGGGTACAAGATGGTAGCGGCACTGATCATTATCATGGAAGAAATTAAACCCAATACTACTATTCCTGTATAGCTTTCTCTTAAGGCATCGTTAGACTCCTCTTTCTTCCATCCTTTTTCCTGCACCAAATAGGATTGGTAGAAAGCGCCTGCAATAGAAAAACTGGATGCTACCAAGGCAATTACCAAGATAAAGGACCCTTCCGGAATATTTGGGCTCAACCCAGACAGAACCTCATCCCATGCAGGTGGAGCAAGAATTAGGGTGAATAGGAAAGAAATCAACATAATGCCTACCATTAGCATCATCACTTTTTCTAAAATCTTATAGAAAGATTTAAAAAAAAGCAGAGAGATGGCCATTAATGAGATGATTACAATCCATAAACTATTGGTCTGGCCTAGAGATTCGGACAAAGCCAAGCCAGCTCCTACAGTATTACCTGCCTGAAAAGCAGCGGTCACGAAAAACACACTAATTCCAGCTAACAAAGCGGCTGATTTACCCCATTTATTTCTAAATAAAGTAATAAGAGAATGCTCTGAAGCCAAACCTATCCTCGCTCCCATCCCAGTAAAGGTCAGCATCAAAAGTGCAGCGATTATAATTACCCAAAGTAAGTGGTAGCCATAAACGGCTCCCAATTTGGAAGTAATTGTAAGGCTACCTGGACCAAAAACCAAAGCGGCTGTAATTAGTCCCGGGCCCAAAGATTTAAACCAACGTTGGATCATATTTATATTTTCTGCGAAGTAAAATTGTATATTAATAAGTGCCTGAATAATCTAAAAATGTTTCCTATTGAAGATTTCAGTCAAAATGACGGCGTCTTTTACTGATTCTGGATTTTTTAATAGTTTGGAATACCTGTTCCCTGTTTTGTATTCTCCTGCTACATCGACAACTTCTCCGAGGATTTTTTTACCATCCTCTATTACTACCTGATCGTCTAGTTTAACAAAGGGTTGTCGAACATCACGGTAAGCGCTTTTAAATTCTTTTTCAACAGGTCTTTTTTCTTCAGCAAAAACTTCCTGCTCCTCTATTTCTTTATATTTTCTATGCCGGGTTTCCTCAACCCATTCCTCTTCGACTTCTTCAACTATATCCGGGTTTTGGTCTTTTCGTATCTCACGCAACAACTCCTCAAAAGAGGGCCCCTGCTTTGGCATGTTTTCGGGTTCTTCCATTTCACCCCGCGCTTCTTCTTCTTTCTTTTTGGTGAAAGAAGAGTAAATAAAATAGACAATTACTGCTATGATATAAAATATTGTGCTGCCGTCCATATACCTCTTGGGTGATTTAAAAATAAATTTACAAAAATTATCCGGTATGAGAGAATTTTTTTGATGGGTATCAAAAATTAAGGTTTAATGGTTTTTTTAAAATTACTTAAAAAGGTTTTTGCCATTTTCTTAAGGAGGAAGAGAAAAATCCTGAGCTAAATTGTTTTAAAACATGATTTAAATCAATTACTGATAAAATTTTAATTTTTCTATTAATAATTAAATTTATTTTACTTAAATTAATAATATGTTTAAAGAAGGCTAATAGTATTCATAAAAACCTGACCCTACCATGAAAACCAATCCAATAGTTCCCTACTTATTTGAGAAAAACATAGCATTTCCAAACATATTGGTAAAAACACGCTTTGGAAATATTCACTTGAAGTCTTTAATTCAAAATAAAAGAATTATAATTTACACCAATCCTTCTGAGTTAATCCCAAAAACCAAGAAGGAAAAGGAAAGATTTGAATTGGCACTAAAGCAATTAAAAGAATTAAACTATCACTTGATTGGTTTTAGCAAAAACTCCTTTGAAGAACATTTGTTTTCAATTAACTGGCTCAATTCTCAACTAGAAGATTATTTGGTTTTTCCCATATTCTATCAACCTCAAAATGAAGCCAAAAAAACTCTAGAAGAAATCCTATCAAAAAAAATATTGATTGATAGCCCTATATATTTTATCGACAAGGCAGGGAATGCCCAGTCTATCCTAAATGGAGATGTTTTAAAAGAAAAAGGGCTTGAAAATATCGTGGAGTTTGCCTCTAAAATGGTCTTATCAAATCAAAGTTTCAACAACCCAAATCTTGCTTTAAAAAATTAATTGATAGCAACTATGGTAGAAACCAATCCTTTTGGATGCGGTTCGGTATTTCTGTTTACCGGATTAGGTTTGTTTTTGGTTTCAGCTGGTAATTCATATGTTAAACCTTTAGGTAATGGATTTAATTTCACAATACTACCATCCACATCTGCGCCGAATTCCACATGCAAATTGTCTGTCACAGCACTCCCATGAAGGAGCCCTTTATTGCCAACAATAATGGTTTTAAATCCTACTACTTTACCTACAACCTCTCCTAAAATTACGACTTCTTCTCCTTTTATATCCCCAATTACCTGTCCTGACTCTCCTATAATAACTTTTTTGGTTGTACTTATATCTCCTTGAATAACGCCTTCTATCCTTATGTCATTTTCTGTAATCACATTACCAACTACCCTAAAGCCATGAGAAAAAAAGGAAACATTATCCGATGGATTTACGATTAATTTAGCAGTGTTTTTTGGTGACCACATTTGAAATCTTATTTATACTAGTAAACGGAAAAAGCAAAGAAACAAAACTTGCTTTAAGAATACAATTCTCCCATTGAGGTGATTAATAATTAAAAATACCAAAAAAGTCAATTTTAGCAATTTTTTTATTAACACTATTGTTTTTTTTCTTTCCTATTCATCAAATAGCCTTTTTCATTTAATAATTTAATTAGTGTTCCATCTCATTTTAATTTAGATTTTATTTTAAATAAATTAAAATGGAGAAATTATCTGATTTTTTAAAACAAACCATTCAAAATTATAAACCGTTAGGACTGACTTTAAAGCAGTTATTGGTTTTAAACCCGGATTATA
>TARA_R110002124_G_scaffold128172_3_pt1 | contig 17787 bp, 14 predicted proteins | sample TARA_R110002124 | Tara Oceans TARA_R110002124 (sample SAMEA4397445) | marine metagenome | biome: Polar Biome; feature: [SRF] surface water layer (ENVO:00010504); material: water (ENVO:00002006), including particulate matter (ENVO:01000060) such as... | depth 5 m | reverse complement strand
TAGAAATAAAAATAAAATCACGTTTCTTAAGTGTATAACTCAATTAATTTTTATCTTCAAGAAGTGGCACAAATCGAAATTTGCCAAACTCGTGCTTTTCAAAGTCTTTTGGCCCTTTTCGAATAAACATAGTCATGACTTGAACATCTTCACCAACAGGAATCACTAAACGTCCTCCTATAGCTAATTGACTCAACAAAGGATTAGGTACAAATGGTGCACCAGCTGTTACTATAATACTATCGAAAGGAGCTTCATCTGGCAAACCCTTATAGCCATCGCCAAAAATGAGTTTCTTAGCTCTATAACCTATTTTAGGCAAGAATTTAAATGTTTTTTTAAACAATTCTTGCTGACGCTCTATACTATAAACTTTAGCACCAAGCTCAATCAATACAGCACACTGATAACCACTTCCTGTTCCTATTTCAAGTATTTTATCACCAGTTTTAATTTGTAATAATTCTGATTGAAAAGCAACAGTATAAGGTTGTGAAATAGTTTGATCTGCAGCAATTGGAAACGCTTTGTCTTGGTATGCATGATCTATAAAACCAGAATCCATAAATAGGTGTCTCGGTATTTTACCAATGGCTTTTAAAACGCTATTATTTTTTATTCCTTTTTTAATCAGCGTTTCAACAAGTTTCTGGCGCATTCCTTGATGCTTAAATGTATCTTTCAAAAGCGTAGTTTAGTTTACGCTAAATTAATTTAAAGAAGTTCAAGTTCAAAGGAAGATTTTAAACTTTATTCAATTAATGATTTCTAAGTATTTTATATTTTCTTTTTCAACTTTTTAAATCAAAACGACTATTTTTGTTAAAAACAGAAAAACATGCTAAAAGCTGGTGTTCTTGGTGCTGGTCACCTTGGTAAAATTCATCTAAGACTACTTAACCAATCTAAAAAATATGAGCTCGTAGGTTTCTATGATGCTGATCCTGAAAATGCAAAACTTGTGGTTGCTGAATTCGGTTATACATATTTTGATACCATTGATGCTTTAATAAATGCTGTAGATGTTGTAGATATTGTAACTCCTACGCTTTCGCATTACGAATGTGCAAAACAAGCTATTAAAAAAGGAAAACACATTTTTATAGAAAAACCAATTACCAATACGGTTGAAGAAGCCGAAACCATTAGAGCCTTAGTTGCAGAACATGAAGTTAAAGGACAAGTTGGACATGTTGAGCGTTTTAATCCTGCCTTTATTGGTGTAAAAGATCAGATTGAAAATCCAATGTTTATAGAATGTCATAGACTTGCAGAGTTTAATCCTCGTGGTACAGATGTGCCTGTGGTATTAGATTTAATGATTCACGATATAGATATTATTTTAAGTGTTGTAAACTCTCCTGTGAAACACGTTTCTGCAAGTGGAGTTTCTGTAGTTAGTGAAACACCAGATATTGCCAATGCACGAATTGAATTTAAAAACGGTTGTGTTGCAAACCTTACAGCGAGTAGAATTTCACTAAAAAATATGAGAAAGACTCGATTCTTTCAAAAAGACGCCTATATCTCTGTAGATTTTCTTGAAAAGAAATGTGAAGTAGTAAAAATGAAAGATGCACCAGAAAACCCAGGTGATTTTGATATGATACTTCAAAATGCGGAAGGTCTAAAAAAACAAATCTATTTTGACAATCCAGAAATACAGAATAACAACGCCATTTTAGATGAGTTAGAAACGTTTGCTGACGCTATTAATAACAACACTAAGCCAATTGTAACTTTGCATGATGGCACAGAAGCATTGCGTGTAGCTTCAATGATTATTAATCAATTTTAAATAACATAATAGAGTACGTCAGTTCTAGTGATTTCGAAATATCGAAATTGTATCGAGAACTCATCTTTAAATAAATAACCTGAGACACTACGACAAGCTCAGTGCTACAAAAAAATAGAAAAATGAAAAACATAGCAGTTATTGGAGCAGGAACAATGGGGAATGGTATTGCCCACACGTTTGCACAATCTGGATTTAAAGTTCAGCTTATAGACCTTAGTGAAGCATCGCTAAAGCGAGGTGTAGATACTATCGCAAAGAATTTAGACCGAATGGTTTCTAAGGATAAAATTACAGAAGAAGATAAAACAACAACTTTAGAAAACATAACTTTATTTACCAGTATTACTGAAGGAGTTGAATATGCAAGCTTAGTTGTTGAAGCCGCCACTGAAAACGTAGATTTAAAACTTAAAATCTTTAAACAGTTAGATGAAGCTTGCAGTGAAGACACCATTTTAGCTAGCAACACCTCTTCTATTTCTATTACACAGATTGCTGCAGTTACCTCTAGACCAGACAGAGTCATTGGTATGCACTTTATGAACCCAGTACCTATTATGAAATTAGTAGAAATTATTCGTGGTTATAATACTAGTGATGAAGTGACAGATACTATCATGGAATTATCTAAAACCTTAGGTAAAATACCAACTGAAGTTAACGATTATCCTGGCTTTGTTGCCAATCGTATTTTAATGCCTATGATTAACGAATCTATTGAAACTTTATATAATGGTGTTGCTGGTGTTGAAGAAATTGATACCGTTATGAAATTAGGTATGGCACATCCAATGGGTCCTTTACAATTGGCTGATTTTATTGGTCTAGATATTTGTTTATCTATTCTAAATGTGATGTACGACGGCTTTAAAAAACCAAAATATGCACCTTGTCCTTTATTGGTTAATATGGTTAGAGCTGGAAAATTAGGTGTAAAATCTGGTGAAGGTTTTTATGATTATTCTAAGAGTAGAAAAGCTGAGAAGGTCTCTAGTCAGTTTTTAAAATAAACATATGAAATGTCATTGCGAGCCTGCCTGTTAGCAAACAGGGACGCAGAACCTGGTCGTCTTTTTCATTGAAACTTATTTCTTTATAAAAAGATTGTCACGCTTTTTTTCTAATAAAAAAGCTCGCAATGAAAGATACGATATACATGGCAAAAATAATTCCATTTAAAGCTGTAAAACCAACGAGAGCAATTGTTGGTCTCGTTGCTGCTCGTCCATACCAAAGCTACACAGTTGATGAACGTGAATCTCGAATGGATTTTAATCCATTTAGTTTTCTTCATATCGTTAATCCTGGTTATAAATATGATCAAGAAGTTACAGGAAAGAAACGCTATAAACTGGTTAAAAATCGGTATTCAGAATTTAAAGAGGACGGCGTTTTTGTTACCGATGAAAAACCTTCATTATATGTTTATAAAATTGTGAACAGACATGGTCAGGAATTTAATGGTATTATAGCCGCAACAAGTGCTGAAGATTACGAAAATGATGTCATAAAAAAACACGAAGACACTATTACCAAGCGTGAGCAAACTTTTAAAACCTATATTCAAACCGTAGGTTTTAATGCCGAACCTGTACTTCTCACCTATCCCGATAACAATGTAATCTCAAACATTATAAAAGAAACTCAAAAAGAGCATGCAGAGTTTGAGTTTACTATGACCTATAGAGATACTCATTATTTATGGAAGATAGATAATAAAGATTCTATTGCTATAATTCAAAATGAATTTAAGCAAATGGAAACTATTTATATTGCTGATGGTCATCACAGGTCTGCTTCATCTTATTTATTATATAAAGATGAAAAAGAACAGAATCCAAATCATAACGGAAGTGAATCGTATAACTTCTTCATGTCTTATTTAATTCCAGAATCAGATTTAGTTATTCATGAATTTAATAGACTTATTAAAGATCTCAATGGACTAACCAAAGAAGAATTTCTAATAAAACTAGATGCAGTCTATCGTATTGAAAATAGAGGAATTATACCATATAACGCATCTAAATCTCATCATTTTAGTATGTATTTAGATGGTGAGTTTTATTCTTTATACTTACGAAAAACAAACTATAAATTTAAAACAGCACTAGACGAGTTAGATGCACAATTGTTATATAAAACAATTCTTCAGCCTATATTAGGCATTGATGATTTAAGAAACGATAATCGCATAGAATATGTGAATGGAACACACGAAATGATTACCATAAAAACGAGTGTAGATAGTGGTGAATTTGCGGTTGGCTTTGGTATGTGCCCATCTAATGTAGAGCAGATGAAACAAATTGCTAATGAAGGCTTAAAAATGCCGCCAAAAAGCACCTATATCTTACCAAAATTAAGAAGTGGAATTACTATTTATGAGTATTAGTAAAAATCTTAAAGACATAAAATCAATATTACCTGACCATGTTACTTTAGTTGCAGTTTCTAAAACCAAACCTATAAGTGATTTAATGGAAGCTTATGATGCTGGTCAGCGAATTTTTGGTGAAAATAAAATCCAAGAAATGGCTGATAAACATGAGCAAATGCCAAAGGATATTCAATGGCATATGATTGGGCATGTGCAAACAAACAAAGTTAAATACATGGCTGAATTTGTGAATCTTATCCATGGAGTTGACAGCTATAAATTACTGAAAGAAATTAATAAACAAGCTAAAAAACATGATAGAGTTATAGACTGTTTGCTACAAATTAAAATAGCGCAAGAAGATCGTAAATTTGGGATATCAGCATATACTGCTTCTACTCTACTTCAATCTAACGAGCTTTCAGAATTAAAACATATAAATGTTATTGGTGTAATGGGAATGGCAACATTTACAGACAAAACAACACAAGTGGAAAAAGAATTTAAACTCTTAAAATCTACTTTTAATAAACTAAAAAATTTGAACTCTAAACTTAAAACTATTTCAATGGGAATGAGTGGAGATTATCAGTTAGCAATTGACTGTGGTAGTACTATGATTAGAGTTGGAAGTAGTATATTTGGAGCACGAAATTATAATTAATACGTCATTCTAGAAGATACGACGAAGCAATCTCTACGATTAAAGAGATTACAACAGCTTTTTCTAAAAGCTTCTTAATGACAACTAAACAAATTAACAACATTTACGCAATACTAGACATAGAAACCACAGGTGGTAAATACAATGAGGAAGGCATAACGGAAATTGCGATTTACCAGTTCGATGGTCATAAAGTAACGGATCAGTTTATTTCTTTAGTAAATCCAGAACGCGAGATTCAACCCTTTGTAGTGAATCTTACAGGTATTAATTCTAATATGCTTAAGAATGCACCTAAATTCTACGAGGTTGCTAAACGTATTGTAGAAATTACTGAAGATTGTATAATAGTTGCGCATAACTCTTCTTTTGATTACAGAATTCTGAAAACAGAATTTAAACGATTAGGCTTTCCTTTTAAACGAAAAACACTTTGCACTGTAGAGCTTTCTAAAACATTAATTCCTGATATGGAATCTTATAGTTTAGGAAAATTAGCACGAGCACTTGGTATTCCTATGAGCGATAGACATCGTGCCAACGGAGATGCAATGGCTACTGTAAAACTCTTCAAAATGTTATTGAACAAAGATTTAGAAAAAGTGATTATAAAAGATGCGGTAAAAGTTGAACAAAAATCAAACCTTGCTCCTAATCTTACAGAAATTATAGAAAAGTTACCATCAGATACAGGCGTCTATTATATACATAAAGAAAATGGCGAAATTATATATATAGGAAAGAGTAAAAATATAAGGAAGCGTATAACACAACATTTTACTAATAAGAATTCAAAATCGAAGAAGATTCAAGCTCTAGTTCACACAGTTACTTACGAAAAAACAGGTAGTGAATTAGCAGCACTTTTAAAAGAAAGCGAAGAAATAAAAAAAAACAAGCCTCTCTTTAATAGAGCCTTAAGGCGTACCGTATTTACTCATGCGCTCTATAGTTACATGGATGAAAATGGGTATATCAATCTAAAAATTGATAAAGCCAATAGTAAAGAATTACCTATAACTACATTTAGCACTAGATCTAGCGGAAAACATTTTATGTTTAAAGTTGTAGAGGATTATAACTTATGTCAAAAACTAACTGGATTGTACACTACAAAAACCAGTTGCTTTAAATACGATGTAAAAGAATGTCTAGGGTCTTGTATTAATGAAGAACCCGTTGAAGCCTACAATAAACGTGTTAAATCTCTCGAAGAAAAACATAGTTACGAAAATAAAAATATGCTTATTATAGATAGAGGTCGAGATATAGATGAGAAAAGTGTGTATTTAATTGAAAATGGCATCTTTAAAGGCATGGGCTTTTTCGATTTAAACCACCAAATAAACAATAAAGAAGTATTAATGTCTTTAATTACTCCTATGAATAACAACAAAGACAATCAGCATATTATTCAAAGTTATATGCGACGAAATAAGCGATTAAAAATTATTGAGTTAAACAAAAAATAATGAAATTAAAATTATTATTTCTTGCGGTTTCTATTTCCATGTTAAGTTTTTCTCAAGACTACAATGTTGCGATGAAAGTCTCAAAAAGTGATTTAGAAAAAACTTATTACGAAAAAGATTCAACTGCAAACGCTTTAGTTATTTACGACTATGGTAATAGTTTTATAGACAAAAAAACATTTTGGCTCAGAGTACAGGTAAAACAGAAAATAAAAATCTTAAAAACTGACGGAATCAGCAGAGGTGAAATTGAAGTAAAATTATATAAAGATAAATCATCAGAAGAGCAGATAATAAAAATACGAGGTGCATCCTACAATTTAGAAAATGGGCAAATGGTTAAAACAGAATTAAAGCCTAGTGCCATTTTCGAGGAAGAAAACAAAGATTATACACTAGTGAAATTTGTTTTGCCTAATGTTAAAGTTGGAAGTGTTATTACTTACAGCTACGAAACACAATCTCGTTTTATAAGAAAATATCAACCTTGGTATTTTCAAGGGTCAGACCCCGTTTTGTATAGTGAATATAACACTAGCATTCCAGGGAATTACGAATATAATATTAAACTTGTGGGCTCAACACCACTGCATACCAACACAAGTCGAATAGAGAAAAACTGTATAATTTTAAGTAATGGTGCAAGTACTGGCTGTTCTATATCAAAATACGTGATGAAGAATATCCCTGCATATAAGCGTGAAAAGTTTACTACAACATCCTTAAACTATATTGCAAGAATAGAATACGAATTGAGTATTATAAGAGGGTTCGATGGTAGCATAAAAAAACTAACTAAGTCTTGGGCAGATGTAGATAAAGAATTAGAGAGTAGCGCCAATTTTGGACGGCAAATCAGCAGAAAAAGTCTAGCAAAGAAAGTTCTACCTGAAGAAATAAAATCAATAGATAACGATTTAACCAAAGCTAAAGCGATTTATCAATTTGTACTAGACAATTATAAATGGAATGGAAAATCTGAACGTTATGATGTTTCAGTCAAAAATTTGCTAAAGGAAAAAATCGGTAATTCATTTGAGATTAACTTATTATTAGAAAATCTATTGACCAATCAGGATTTTGAGGTTTATCCAATACTAATGTCAACACGTGCCAATGGGCTAGCTACAAAGGTTCATCCAGTTCTTACTGATTTTAATTATGTGATTTTAAAGGTAATAATAGGTGAAGAAAACTACTTTTTAGATGCAACTGATCCGTATTTATCATTTGGCGAATTACCATTTAAATGCCTAAACCAATACGGAAGACTTATAGAATTTGAAAACGGAAGCTATTGGGAAAATATTGAGATAGATGCTTTGTCATCTCGACAGCATAAAATAGAATTATTGTCCTTTGAAGATGATGCTTTTTCTGGAACTATTGAAAGTAAATTTACAAGATATCATGCTCATAATGTGAAACAGAGGTTCTATGAGAATTCTCAAGTATATAGAGAAAAGAAGGCTGACAAATTTGTGGACATCATAATAGAAGATCTTGATATTATAGATTTTGATAAAACGAAAAATGAATTTAGCGAAAAGATTACCATAACCATAAAGCCCGAATTTATCGGAAACAAAATCTATCTAAATCCATTTTTTATCAAATTTTTTGAAGAAAACCCATTTAAGCTTCAAGAACGGTCCTATCCTATAGATTTTGGCTATAAAGACATTTATTTCTATGTAATGAAAATAAACTTAAATGATAAGTTAAAGGTTGTAGGAATTCCTGATGGATTTAAATATAACCTACCAAATAAGTCAGGATCTTTAGTTTTTAATATAGATAATAATGACGGTGAGCTCATTCTATATTTTAAAGTTAACTTTGACATGACAATCTATCCACCAGAGTTTTATAGTCACTTGAAAAAATTCTTGAATAAGGTTGTTGAGATACAAAAAAATACTGTTATAGTATTAGAGAAACAATAGTTTTACTTTTTGTAATTTTAAAACATGGAATCAGAAAATAATCATACTTGGAAAACCAAACTACACGAAATCATCTATGAAGCGGACACACCTGCAGGAAAATTATTTGATGTAGTTCTTCTCATAGCTATTCTTGCTAGTATTATTTTAGTAATGTTAGAAAGTATTAATAGCTTTGATGAAAAGTATCATGTTTTTTTAAATGTTTCTGAATGGGTTATCACCATATTATTCACTATAGAATATATTTTGAGAATCGTAACCGTAAAAAAACCGTTAAAATATATTACGAGTTTTTATGGTGTTATTGATTTATTATCAACCATACCAAAGTACTTGTCTCTAGTATTTGTTGGTACACATGCCTTAGTTGCCTTGAGAGCTTTGCGCCTACTAAGAGTTTTTAGGATTCTTAAATTAGCACGATATTTAGGTGCATCAAATCAATTAACCAATGCAATTAAAGCTAGTAGAGCAAAAATTTCTGTCTTTCTATTTGCCGTAATAATAGCTGCTATAATTTTTGGGACTATTATGTATTTGGTAGAAGGCGAAGAAAATGGGTTTACAAATATACCAAAAAGTGTTTATTGGAGTATTGTTACCTTAACCACGGTTGGCTTTGGTGACATAGCGCCACAAACTCCTTTAGGTCAGTTTATAGCCAGCTTAATTATGATTTTGGGTTATGGTATTATTGCTGTACCTACTGGTATTGTTTCTGCCGAATATACAAAAGCGTCAGAAACTAAAGGAAAAATCTCTGATGAGGAACATAAGCATTTAAAAAACGTTGCACTTAACACACAATGCTGTGTAAATTGTTTAGCGGAGACACATAAAGACGACGCAGAATTCTGTCATAAATGTGGAGGTAAATTGCACCATGAGTAATACACTTATATCAATCGTTGGCCCAACTGCCATTGGTAAAACTGCTTTGAGTATTAAACTGGCTCAACATTTTAATGCTGAAATTATTTCTGCAGATTCTCGTCAATTTTATAAAGAGATGAATATCGGTACTGCTGTACCAACTATAGAAGAACTTAGTGCTGCCAAGCAACATTTTATTCAACATAAATCTATACAAGATAATTATAATGTTGGTGATTTTGAGCGAGAAGCTATTTCTAAAATAGAAAAATTACATCTAAAAAACCCAGTAGCAATTATGGTTGCTGGTTCTGGCTTATACGTTAAATCAATAATTAAAGGGCTTGATTATTTCCCTGAAGTAGATTCTAACATTAGAACTGAATTGATCAAAAAACTTGAAGAGAAAGGTTTAAGAACATTGCAAGAACAACTAAAAATACTTGATTTAAAAGCATATAATCTAATTGCGATTGACAATCCTAAACGTATCATAAGAGCTTTAGAAATCTGTATAGGAACGGGGAAAACCTATTCGTCTTTTTTAACTAATCCTAACAAACAACGAAAGTTTAAAACTATTTCTATAGGACTAGATGCGGATCGCTCTATTATCTATGATAGAATAAACCAGCGAGTAGATATAATGATTGAAAATGGATTGTTAGAAGAGGCAAAAGCACTGCTAAAGTTTAAACATTTAAATGCCTTAAATACGGTAGGTTACAAAGAACTCTTTGGTTATTTTGAAGGAAACTCGACCCTAGAGTTTGCCATTTCAGAAATTAAAAAGAACACAAGGCGATTTGCAAAGCGTCAACTCACATGGTTTAGAAAAGATGAAACTATAAATTGGTTTAATTATAAAACTGATGTTAAAGAGATTATTCAGTTTATTGAAAAATAAGTATTAAAAAAATCCAGCTCTAAGGGCTGGATTTTTTTATACTTAAGTCTATTCCGGTTTATTATTAATTACTAATCTAAAACCTTCCCCATGAATATTTAAAATTTCAACATTTGGATCTGGTTTTAAATACTTACGAAGTTTAGCAATATATACATCCATACTACGAGATGTAAAATAGTTATCATCTCTCCATATTTTAGTTAATGCTAATTCTCTTGGCATTAAATCGTTTTCATGCAGTGCTAACAATCGTAGTAGTTCATTCTCCTTTGGAGACAACTTTGATGGGTTTTCTCCATCAAATTTCAAGAAACGAAGTTTTGAATTTAAATCGAAACGACCGATTTTAAATTCAAATTGTTTGCTATCCGCTACAGTATCTGTTGCCTTACGTTGTATAATTGCTTTTATCTTCATTAAAAGAACTTCACTATCAAACGGTTTATTAAGATAATCATCTGCACCTACTTTATAGCCTTTAAGTACATCTTCTTTCATTGCTTTGGCCGTTAAGAAAATGATTGGCACATCTGTATTTTTTTCACGGATCTCTTTAGCTAATGTAAACCCATCTTTATATGGCATCATTACATCTAAAATGCAAAGATCGTAATCGTCTTTTTTGAACTTTTCAAAACCTTCCATTCCGTTTTTGGCATGGACAACGTCGTAATCGTTCATCATTAAATAATCTTTTAAAACTGTTCCAAAATTTGGATCGTCTTCAACCAAAAGAATTTTTTTGTTCTGTTCTTCCATAATTCGTTTTTAAGATATTAACGGCAATTTTATAATAAAAGTACTGCCTTTTCCTTTTTCACTTTCTACTGATATATGACCTTGATGGTCATCTACTATTCTTTTTACATAAGCTAATCCTAACCCATGCCCTTTAATATTGTGTACATTACCTGTATGTTCTCTATAAAATTTTTCGAACACACGCTTGGCTACTTGTTTTGGCATACCATTGCCTTGATCTACTATTTTTAATATGATGCTGTTTCCGATGCTCTCAGTATATACATCAATTTTTGGTGCTTCGTCTGAATATTTAATAGCATTATCTAATATATTAACAATTACATTGGTGAAATGTGTTTCGTTTGCCAAAACTGATGACTTAGCAGCACCTAAATGTGTGTTTATAAAACCTTGTCTATCTTCAACTATGAGCTCAACATGAGTCATGGCATCTTCAATTAGGTCGTGTAACTCTAAACGTTCCTTACTAATATTTAGCTCATTTTTCTCTAACTTAGAAATACGCAGCACATTTTCTACTTGTGCATGCATTCGTTTATTTTCTTCCTTTATCATTCCTAAATAACGCTTCACCTTTTCTTGGTCATTAATTATTTTAGGATTCTTTATAGAATCTAAAGCCAAATTAATTGTTGCTATTGGCGTTTTAAACTCATGTGTCATATTATTAATAAAGTCTGTTTTTATCTGCGATATTTGGCGTTGTTTTATTAACTGGTAAATAGCACTAGAATAAGCAATTATAATAATACTTGTAAATACTATAGAAAGCACAATCATCCATAAAATAGAAGATAGTAAATATTTTTTTCTGTCTGGAAAATCTACCCAAAGCCTATAACTACCTTCATTGTTATTATCTAAAAAAATAGGAATACCATAAGCTTTTTCTTTTTCAAAATTCTGAGTTTGCACTTTAGTTGCTAAGTCATCATCGTAAACAGCAAATTCAAAATTTAAGTTTACACCTTCATCTTTTAGCTCCCTTCTTAATAAAGCCTTAACTTCTATAGGAGTTATCCTTTTATAGATTGGTATATCATTTAAATAATCCATAAATGTATCTTCATACATTTGCTTTTGCAAATCTGGCATTGAAGAATATTGGATTAAACGTTTCTCTGGTGCTATGGTCCGTTTTTTGTCTATACTATTATTATTATAAATTTCAGTGACACGTTCGTTAGACAATTTGCTAATATTAAAACTGTCTGCATCAATTTCAAAGAACAATGAAGGCACTTTAAAGCGTTCTTCAAAAACCGTATTACGATGTACTATGGTTTTATCATTTATATCATCCTCTGTAGTAATAAAAAGTTGTCTAATTACAGTGGAATCTGCTTCAGTGTTATTATCAATAAAGGGTTGGATTTTTAAGAGATAATCTCTTAACTCTATTTCCTTAATATCCCTAGACGTAAAACTCAAAGCTCTTCGTACACTTAGTTCAAAATTCTTTTCTTCATTTTCTAAACTATTATTAATAAAAAATGATTGAACGAATATGATACCAATAAGTGATAAACTCATTAAGACTACCAATAAGACGAATAGCTTTTTGCCCATCAGTCAAATTTAACATTTTAACATTTAGTACAAATTAGCTTTAACCTTACATTAACAAAAGAAATCGTTAATCTTTTATGTTGATGAATCGAAGTATTTGATGATGAATTTCAACAGCTTCTTGCTTTGCTGATTCTAAATCGTTATTTGTGATCACAAAGTCAGATTTTTTAACCTTCTCAGCATCTGGTAACTGGTTTTTAATAATAGCTTTTATTTTTTCTTTCGAAGCGCTATCGCGATTCATCACACGTTTAATTCGTAAGTCCTCATTTGCCACAACAGTAATAATATAATCGTATTGATTTTCAAGTTTATTTTCGAAAATAATTGCTACTTCTTTAATAACATAAGACGCGTCTTGCTTTTTTAACCAACGTTTAAAATGAGATGCCACTTTTGGATGTACAATGGTATTCATTTTAGACAGTAAAGTTTTATTATTAAAGATTTGTGAAGCTAAAAAGGGTCTATTAAGTATCTCGTCTTTATAAGCAGATTTACCAAACAATTGTATCAGCTGTCGTTTTATAACTTTAGAGCGATTCATTAAAGCCTTAGCTTCATCATCTGCAATATAAACAGGAATTCCAAAAGATTCGAAACACTTTGCGACTGTGGTCTTGCCACTTCCTATTCCACCTGTGAGTCCTACTATTACCATTCTATAGCTTTATAAAATCTATACGTTTTTGTTTTATACTTATACGCTTTACAAATTCGGGTTTTTTAACAATTTTTGGCACAAGGTATGCTTGATCCTCATCTCTATCTCCATAATTACATTCTACTACAAAGTCTGAAGCCTTAATAGCATTAAAATTATCTAAATCTACATAATAAGAGAGAGTTACGAATTTAGGAAAATAGTTGATTTTAATATTATTTGGCATATTTCTTACAGTTATCGGAATTTCAATAGTCCCTTCTGTAAATCTAGTCACATCTGCTTTTACATTTATTGATTTAGGAAATATTTCAATAGCATTATACTCAGAAATATTTAGTTTTACCATCTCATTAATGTTAGTGTTAACATCATTTAGCTCTAATAGCTCAGTACTTAATGAATTTATGTTATCTACTTCCGCGGATGAGCCAACAATTTTTACACTATCTAAGTCAAACCTAAAATCTTCTTTTATATCGTAGCCTATAGCATAATTGATGTTACTATTTAAAATTACAGGCACTAGTTTTGAAGCTCTTTTAGAATAAAACATTACTAGTGTGTCTGGTTTTATCGAAAGAATTTTATACGATTTACCTAATTGTCCTTCGATGAGAAATTGGTACCTCTGTACATCGAAAATAAATTGATTTGGCTTAGAAGCGACATCCGTTTTTACATCTATAACAATGTCTTTATGTTTTTTAAATATAAAAGGTAATAATGAAAAGCCTTTTGCTTCAATATAAGCGTTAATAGTATTTAACGAATCATTCTGTAAGATAATTTCATCTTCAAGATTAACCAAATTTACTTTTAATTTTATCGTTTGCTTATAGTCATTAGATAATTTAGAAAAAATTAAAAATACAGATGCAATCGCAAAAAACAAACTAAAGCGTTTGACGTTTTTCGTTTTTAAGTAATCTAATATGTTCAATTTCTTATTAGAATTCATAATTGAATTAGAAAAATAATTGAGGAAATGTATCCTCAGGTTTCTTGCCCAAAACGACTAAATTAAAGGTTGATTTAAAAAAACCATAGCCATAACCAAAAAATTGTACCGCTATTGCAACTAAGGCTTGTAAAGCAACAGTTAAACTTTTATTTGAAATTAATGCTAAAATAAACACCAAGCAAAAATAGAATGTATATAAATACAATGGCAGTTTTATATTGAATAACAGCAACACAACAGAAAAGATGAATCCCAAACTAAACAATGTAGGAAACCAATATACTAAACTCTTAGACTTAGGATGCCATTGATTGAGAATTGGTCTTACCATACCAAATTTATAAACTTGTTTATAAAACTTAGACCAAGATATTCTACGTTTATGATATACATAAGCATTTTTAATAAGCGTCGTTTTAAAACCTAATTTATGTAATCGCAATGATAAATCTGGATCTTCTCCCGGATGAATTTTACCAAAACCACCAGAAGCCATAAATGCTTTTTTAGATATGCCCATATTAAAACTACGCGGTTGAAAATCTTCAATCTGTTGCTTACCTCCTCTTATGCCTCCTGTAGTTATAAACGATGTCATAGCAAAGTTGATGGCTTTTTGAAGGCTTGTAAACGAAACATGCGCAGCATCAGGTCCACCAAAACAATCGTAATACGATTTAGCTAAGATTTTTTTTACTTCTATTAAATAATTAGAAGGCAAAATAACATCAGAATCTAAAATGATAAAGTAATTCCCTTTAGCTTTATTCATACCATAATTTCTTGAGTGACCAGGTCCGGAATTTGCTTTAAAAAAATAAGCTATATCCAATTGGTTTTTAAACATCTTAACGATGTTTTCTGAAATTTCAGAAGAGCCATCTTCTACGATAACAACCTCAAAGGTATGCTTACCATCTAAAGTTAAAAAACTTTCTAATAGTTCTTTAATTTCGTTAGGTCTATTATAGACAGGAATAATAAAAGAAAAAGTAATATCCTTCATACACTACAAAGGTAAATAAACCAAACACATAATGTGTCTGTTAACTAATCCTATTATTTTTCAATAATCGGCTATGTTTATAATATTGTTTAAAAAAAACGGTAAGTGTATTCTTTAGTACAAGCGTGGTTTTCTTAACAAAAAATGATTATAATAAAAAAAGCCGCTAAAAATTAGCGGCTTTAGTGTATTAAAAAAAGTGTCTTAAACTTATTGCTTAATCACACGTATTGTTTTAGTAACAGTTGCAATAGTTACTTTAACAAAATAAGTACCAGTTTGTAAACTAGACATATCTAAATCACTATCAACAGCATTAGGTGTCGCACTTAACACTTCTTGGCCTAGCATATTATACATTGTTACATTCTCAATAGTATTTTGAGCATTTAATGTTAATGTATTTTTAACTGGGTTAGGATAGTATGTAAAAGCTGCTACATTTTCTAAATTATTAACATTTAATGCAGGATCTGATCCAACACTAATATCAAAATCATTATACTGAACAGATGTAAACCATCCATAAACTCTTACATAATAAGTAGTACCAGCGACTAAACCTGTTAGGTTTAGAGTATCAGGATCACTAGTTGCAGTAAACACTAATCCAGCACATCCTCCTGTGGCATCATATACACCCATACCCATATCTGTACTCGTAGAAGTTCCTCCTCCTTGATTTGCAACATTTAATAGTTCTACTCTATGTGCATCGTATATGGCTACAAATGAAAACCAAACATCTGTATTTGGTGTACCAGAAACATCATCAGCTTGAGCAGATGCAGTTGCGCCAACTGTTGTTCCTGCTGTTACTATTCCATTATTATAATCTAAGTTAACTGTTAAACCAACAACATTATCACACTCATCATTTGCTGGTGCAGGTGGTGGAGGTGGAGGTGTTCCAATACATACATCAAAAGTTGAAGTTTGACCAGGTGTAGCAGTCCATGAGTAAACTCTTAATAAATATGTATTACCAATCGTTAATCCGTTTACTGTACTACTATTAGGGTCACTACAGCTTAAATTAGTTAGTGCACCACAAGATCCCGACCATACAGAATGATATAAATCTGTTGTTCCGTTAGCTACATTTAATAAATCTATATTATGAGATACAGCAGTAGCAACAAAAGAATACCATACATCATCATCTTCCGTACCAGAACAAGAAGCTTCATCTTCACCTGAAGCTGTAGCAGCAACAATTGTTCCTGGTGTTGTTGTTGTACAAGTTTCATCTGCATTAACGGTCAATTCTATTGCATTAGCACAATCATCATTTGCAGGTGGTGTAGCTGGCGTAGAATAACTAACAAGCACCCAAGCACTAAATGAACCTCCACAATCTGAACGTACATAGAAATCATAATCCGTTGCTGGAGTTAATCCTGTAAACGATGCCGCTGTGGTCATCGTAGAAGTACCTGAGACTGGTTCTGTAGAAGGAGATGGCAAATTAGCATACTCCCAAACTGTCTCTGTACCACCTATAGCCCATGTGAAATCTGAAGCTGAATCAGTTAATACAGTATTCATAACAGTTGCAGGATCAGCACAAGAAGGTATTGATCTTACTCTAAATTTACCAACATGAAAATCATAGTCCTCACCATCATCAACAGTACCGTCAGTTGCCCATATGGCAAATGATACATTACCAGTAATTGCAGTTAGATCTTCTACATATTCAATTCCACCAACTGGTGGCTCATTTGCAGCATTCCAAGTAGCAACATTAGCCCAAGTCGTTCCTCCATCAGTACTCATTAATAACTGTACTTCATCGTCACTACCCATTGTGTCATCAACTGTGCCTTGATTCCAATTAGTAACAGCTACATTAACCTCTAATTGGTATGGTCCTCCTGTTGATAAATCAAAAGATGGAGATAACAACCACTCACTATCAACGTTAGAATATAAATTAATTGCATTACTACTACCTAAAGCATAAGAAGTACCATCTCTCCAATCTGAAGCACCTAAATCCATTGGCCCAGATGTTGAATCACCACTACCAGCCTCATCCCAACAAGCATCTGGTACATTTACAGACATATCTGCTGTGTAATCTGGTATAATTACGGCACATTCTGTTGTAAATGCGAATGGTCCAACCCACATTGAAGTATCACCAGCACAATCTGCTCTTACATAAAATTCGTAAGTATTATTAGCTGTTAATCCTCCTTGATTGTAAGGATTTGAAACTCCTGTAGCAGTCGCCGTTCCTGTAGCAACTCCTCCTGCAGTAATATCTACTAATTCAATATCCCATAACGCAGCTGAACCTGTTTCTGTCCATCCTAAATCTGCTGATGCACCTGTAATATTTGTAGCACCTAAAGCAGAAGGGGCTGGACAAGATGGTAATTCACCTAGTGAAACATCATCAATTGCAATATCATCATAGAAGCTTCCAGAATCTGCAATAGAGAATTGCACTTGTGCATCTCCTGTAAATGTTAATCCGCTTAAGTTAATTGTTTTTTGTTCCCATCCTGCAACAGTATTTGTATTGTATGTTCCAACGACATTCCAAGCTGCTCCATCCCATACACTAACCGTAAGTGTAGCACTAGCATTTCCTGAATTATCACTAATTTCATAAAAAGTAAGTGCAGGTGTTGTTAAACCACTTACATCTATAAATGGAGAAGTTAATAATGCATTTGTTGCATCTGGTGTAGAATCATCTACTACTGCGTAATAACCTCCTGAAGTAGTGCTTCCTGAAAGTGTTCCTCCATTACCA
>TARA_R110002124_G_scaffold75186_3_pt1 | contig 17791 bp, 5 predicted proteins | sample TARA_R110002124 | Tara Oceans TARA_R110002124 (sample SAMEA4397445) | marine metagenome | biome: Polar Biome; feature: [SRF] surface water layer (ENVO:00010504); material: water (ENVO:00002006), including particulate matter (ENVO:01000060) such as... | depth 5 m | reverse complement strand
ATTCATAACCCGGAGGTCACGAGTTCAATTCTCGTTCTCGCTACAGTAGTAAACCCAGAATGGATGTTCTGGGTTTTTTTATGCCTTGTATTTGAGCTCGCTCAAAAATACAAAAGCATAAAAAAACCCATAAACAAAACGCAGTTTTGTAGGTTTTACTATTGTATAGCTCAACTGCGAAGAATCACCGACAGGTAATTCTCTCACTCTATTCCATTATTTATTATACACATTTCTAGTGAGCAATAAAAAAGCCCAATAGATAAAGATTATCTATTGGGCTTTAAACCTATTAGAGCTAAACTTATTATTGCTTTATTATCAGTTTTGCTTGGTATAACATTCCAGAATTTGCAATGGCTTTAATATTATAAATACCATTAGGTAATCCATAAACAAAAATCTGTTTACCATCTTTATCTATTTTACCACCTTTGATCTGTTGAACTAACCTACCTGTGAGATCAAAAATCTCTATCGCTTCGATGTCTTTTGCTTCTTCAAAGCTAAGCAATGTTTTACCAGAAGATGGGTTTGGAGATATTCTCATCTCATCTTTAGTTACTGCATTACGTATTTCTGCTGGTGTTAAAGCTGGTAAATACTGAATAAGTGTAGCCTTAGTCGTTGTAGATCTATCATCAATTCTATTTGACAATCCTCCACGACCTCTAAGATGAATACTTACTAAATCGTTACTACCATCACTGTAAACTTGCACTCGTAAGGCTTCTGCAGTTAACGCTGGTCCGTTTCTACCGTCCCATAGATAAATACCACTATCTATCCAACCTCCTTGGCCTGCTTCTAAAATGGTCCACAATCCATCATTAAGATAACTAATTCTCCATAACGAATTTGGCTGTGGTTGATTTGAATACGTTCCACCAATAGTAACGTAGTTCATTAATTTTGGTGTCTCCCAATCTACTTGCCACAAGAAGCCATTATCTGCATCTGGTGTCCCAAGATTTTCATTAAAAGCAACTCCGTATTCATTCCAATCGGTTCTAATAAAATAATCATCTATTGCAGGATCATATAAAATAGCGTCTGGTGTACCACGTCCATTAGAAACTGAACCTGATAAGGTTGCATCATCTAACAGTGCTAGGTTGATACTATCATCCGGATCATTATCCGCATTACCATCACTTACTGTGATTACTTTAGTCTTAACACCTGTTTGACCATCATTATCTGTAACTGTTAAAGTCACCGTATAAGTTCCTGATGCTGCATACGTATGTGATGCCAAAACTCCTGATGCTGTATTACCATCACCAAAGTCCCATGCATAATTAACAATACTACCATCGTCTGTAGAATTATTAGCATCAAAATCTACATCAAGCATGTTTTTTGCTACTGTAAAATCAGCAACTGGCGAACCTGATGGTGGTAAATACATAAAAAGTGTAGCCTTAGGTGTTGTAGCACTATCATTAATTTTAGTAGATATACCTCCACGTCCTCTTAGGTGAATACTTACTAAATCACTATTTCCATCGCTATAAACTTGAATACGCATTGCATCTGCTACTAAAGGTGGTGAATTTGTACCATCCCATTCGTATATACCACTATCTATCCAACCGCCTTGGCCTTCTTCTAAAGTCGTCCAGTCACCATTGTAAAGGTAACTAACTCTCCATAACGCATTTGGTTGTGGCTGATTTGCATACGTACCTCCAATAGTTATATAATTAACTGCTTTTGGTGTATCCCAATCTACTCTCCAGAAAAAGCCATTATCTGCATCTGGTCGTCCCAGATTTTCTTGATAATTAACGCCATATTCATTCCATTTGGTTATAATACGATAATCTTCTATTAATGGATCGTATAATATAGCCAATGGTGTACCACGACCATTTGAGACAGAACCTGATAAAGTCGCATCATCTAAAAGTGCTAAGTTGACACTATCACTTGGCTCGTTATCTGTATCTGGTGCATCACAACCATCTGGTGTGCCATTGTTATTAACATCAATATTATCATCGAAACCTTCACAAATATCAAATTCATCACAGACACCATCTCCATCTGAATCTGACTCAGTTGTAGTGGTTACCGAAACATCTTGAGGTAGTGTTAATATATTACCATTACCATCATCAAAAGTCCAATTAACTACATAATCTCCTGCCATAGTATATTCAGTAGAATCGATAGTAGTACCAACAATTGTACCTCCACAATTATCTAAAGCTGTTGGTGGCACAAGAGACACTGAACACTCTTCAGTAATACTTGGCACTGACGTAGCACCTTCAATACACTTATAAATTTCTATATTTCTTAAACAAAAACTATATCCATCTCCTAAAGCCGCATATTGCGTTATAAAGTCTAATGCTCCTGCTAAAGTAAGTTGACTAATATCAAACTGACTAATATCTATATTCTCTACATCAATTGCGTTGGTATCTACGGTTAAAACTAAAGTTTGGTCTAAAAAAATTTTACCAACACCTCCTATATATTTAACCTCCACGGTATGCCATTCATTTAATGGTACATTAACCTCAGCATATAATATATCTCCATTCTCGAGTAAAACGCCTACTTGTTCTGTAACAACATTGAGTACTACACCTAAAAAGTTAAGATAAGGATTATCAATAGCTCCTAAGGTAACTACTGAGTTTTGTGATTTAACTATGGCACCCTCTATTTCAAACGCTCCATCAGATTCTACCGCAATAGCTGGGAAATACGATAAATTAAAATCTAGTTTTATACCAAAGTTATGAGGATCGAAATTGTCTTCTAAAGGAGTAACATCAAAACTATCTATGATACTTAAAAGATCTGGGTCATTTATTACATTAGAAATATCATCGAAATTATCTACGATAGCATTATCTAAACAAAGACCATCAGTATCAGAAATGTTTACTCCTGGTAATATATCAGTGTTGTTATTACCTGATGCATCGCTTAAATCCGTTAATGGGAAAGAAGCTATAATCTCTTTTAAAACTGGCGCTTCTGAATCTGCATCACAAAGGTCTTCTAAAGTAGGTGTACCACAACCATAAACTGAAAATCTTAAATCATAAACAGCAAAAAAAGGATTTGCTACTAAACCACTAGCAGTTAAGAATGTAATCATACCATCTGCATAAGGATCATTATTTGATGCTCCAAAAGTCACATTCACAACTCCAAATACTGGTGTTATAATTAAGTAATAATCAGTCCCAGAGTTTAATGTCACTGGATTATCAAACAGAAAATCTCCGCCTTCATCACCCATTGAGAGAGGATCAACTCCGTTATTTGGATCGTATGAATACGTACCAGAAGCTAGAGAGCTAGCCGGTAAAGCTCCTGATGCTGCACCCTCATATACATTTAAAGTAAATTCAACAGGACCTGTTGCATTATGTGGCGTCATTTCAACTTCAATACCTCTTGCCTCGATAGTTTCAGGAACCATAAATGATTGCCCAAATCCTAAATATATTGGATTAGCTGGTGCTAAACCACTATTAGTCGTGACAGTGTTTCCTGCCAGTGATTCTTTAGTATCACAAGATCCTTGTGCACTTAGAACATACGACATTAGTAATATTGGTATAAAAAACCAATTCTTTAAATAATTAGTAGTTTTTGTTTTCATCTTTAAAAGTTTAGTTTAAAATTCAATATCCCATAACTAAATAATACAAATACAAAAAGACCAATACCAGTTTCTGGCATAGCCTATAATAATACTATATTAGATATAGTGTAAAACATTGAGGGTTGATTAATTAAATAATAGCTTAATAAAAATCGTGTTTAAATAGCGCTTGTGCAAATGATTAATACTACTATTCGACAAAACGCCCTACAAATCAGTTAAGTAGAAAAAAAAAATCGATAAACAGTGGCAAAACATAGATAAATGTTATACATTATTTGCAAATAAAAATTGATTTATAAAGTATATACTTTAAAAAATAAAACACTAAGCATAAAGAATTTAAAAAAAAAACTGATAGGCACATGGGTTAAAATATAAAATAAGTAACCTATAACCTTACCGCTTACGACTACGATCAATATTACAGCGACGACATCTAGACAAATAAGTAACGGACAACTCATATACTCCATTGGTTCTACCAATTTTAGATGTATTAGCATCGTAAGAAAGCCCGAACCTAAACTCATCATATTCTAGACCAAGAAATCCGTTAATAGAGGTTAGCAGATGACTATTATCATCATTCATAGCAGGATTAGTTGCTACCGTAATACCAATTAGAAACTGATTTACCATAAATAAAGAACCAATATCTAAACGGTTATATTCTCCTTGTTGCATAAAGTTAGCAGTCATCATAATACTATAATCATTTAAAAAAGGAAAACGGAAATTACCATGTAAGGAATAGAAAATATCTAATGGTAATTTTTCACCTTGAACAAACGAAATATTAGGGCGATTAAGATGCTTGGCTGAAGCACCAAACCAATAGGTGATGCCATTAAATTCTTCACGTTCAAAAACAAAACCTGCTGAAATATCTCCAAAAAATACATTGTCTGTATTATTGCTTAAAGGATCAACTGATACAGGATTAATAACACCTGTATTTATGTTAATCTGGTCGGCTAAAGTAAGGTTACTGAACCCTATATCTTTAAAACCAAGCCCTACTTCTAATGCTGGTCTAAAATACCAACCTCCATCAAGGTTAACTCGATGGACATAATTGGCATTAAGCTGGTAATAATTGTATTTATTAAAAGTTTCGTGCTGCCTTAAGAAATTAATACCTACACCAAACCCTAGACTTGGGCCATAATCAAATGATTTATTAAGGTAAGCATATTGGGTATCTATTCTTAAATCTAAATTAGGCCATTGTGTTCTACTTAATACACCTGCTGCAATTCTGTCACTATCTTCAAAGCCAGAAAACCCAGGATTTAGTGTCTCTTGTATATAGTTAGATTGGGTGAAAATTGGATCTTGAGCATTGGCACAAAAACTTAATAAAACCATTATTAAAATTACCCTTTTTTTATTGAATGTCATTCTGGTTTTATTTGATATATACAAAAGCCCCTTGTTTCTTAATTTCATCACCATAAAAGGTCTTGGCGGTAAATCTGTAATAATAATTTCCATTTTCTGCGACTTCATCTTTTACTTTACCGTCCCAACCTGTAATAGAATCACCAGACTCAGAATATAAAAGACTTCCCCATGTATCATAGATACTAATTTCTAAAGTATTAAGACCAATATGGACTGGCCCAAAGAAATCATTAAGTCCGTCTTCATTTGGAGTAAAAGCATCTGGCATTATAAGCCTGTAGCCTTCTTCTACAATAAGTGTAATTACCTTTTTATAAACACAACCAAATGGATACGTAACAGTCTGTGTGACTATATAACTTCCAATTTCTACATAAGTGTGAACTGGGTTTTCTTCACTAGAAAAGCTACCATCTCCAAAATCCCATAATATGTTTTCGTAATTTCCTGTAGCCGTATTTATAAACTCAATTGGATCTTGAATCGCATACACTCCATAATTTAAAAACCCAAATGATGAAATTGTAAAATCTGGATCTCCCAAAACTGGAGCTTCAACATTTAAACTATAATTAGTCGTACAACCTAAACTATCAACAACTTCTAAAATGACGAGTCCATCTTCATCTGTAGTCATCAATTCATTATTAATACCACTTACAGTTCCGCTTGACCAATTGTATAGAAATGGTGGCACTCCTCCACTTGCCATAGCCACGAAAGTCTGATTTACCGTTTTAGCTTCACAATCTACTACAGACTGTGTTTCTACATCTAATACTAAAGGTTCAAATCTTATAACTTCCCAACTGCCCTGTATTTCACAGCCGTTTGCATCTGTAACATTTGCCACATAAGTATTTGGAGGGACATTGTCTAAATCTTCAGTAGTTGCTCCATTAGACCAAACAACATTAAATGGTGGTGTTCCTCCTTGTATTAATAAGTTAATCGCTCCACTATTGGTATCATCACAATCTAGAGCATTAGTAACGTTTGTTGAAAGCTCTAAAGGTAATATGTTAAAAATTGTAAAACTGTCTTGAATCATGCAAGGAGTACCATCTGTAATTGTTACTGAATAAGTTCCTGGCGCCAAATTATTTCGTTCTGTACCAACAGTGGTATCGTCATCCCAGACGACAGTGACAGGATCAATACCTCCTACAAAATTAAGAGCAATACTCGCATCATTCTCACCAGAACATGACATTTGAATTACCACAGGATCAATCAAAAATATTGGAGCTTCATCTATAACTATTGGAAAATCTCGCACACAGTTTTCTGCATCTGTTATGGTTATGGTATATGTACCTGCAGACAAATTGGTTTGTACATTACCTGAACCAAAATTACTCCAAGTAATAGTGTATGGAGGTACTCCTCCAGAAATAGTGTTAATTGTTATTGAAGCATTATTATCCCCATAACAAACTATCTCAGTAATAGTCGCATCAATATCAATTTGATCATTTTGAATAATTTCAACTTCAAGCGTATCAGTACAACCAGAGCGATCTGTAACTGTTAAATTATAAATCCCTGCAAACAATGCATTGGCATTCTGATTGGTATTTGTATATCCATTTGGCCCTGTCCAAGCAAAGGTGTAATCTAGTCGTCCTCCTACAATATTGACATTTATAGCTCCTGTAGATTCCCCAAAACATAAGACATCCAATTTTGTTTCTAAAGTGGCATCGAGTAATTCAGGTTCTTCAATAACAAAATTGAGACTTATCGGTACACAATTATTAGCATCAGTTACAGAAACCGCATAGTTTCCAGGTCCTAAATCAATTAAATCTTCAGCTGTTGAAAATGGTAAACCTCCTAATGTCCAAGTATAGGCATAAGGTAATATTCCTCCAGCAACATCAATATTAATATCACCATCATTAGCGCCAAAACACGAAATCGTTTCAGATTCAAAATCTACAAAACTAAATGTCAATTCAGCTGGCTCAGTAATAGTGAAGGTTTCAGAATATGGACAACCTCCATTATCTAAAACATCTAAGGTATAAGTCCCAGCTTCAAGATTAAAAACATCTTCATCTGTACTAGTGTAGCCGTTAGGTCCAATCCAATTAATATTATAAAAATCCCCTGTTGTAAAAGGTATACCACCAACTAAATCAATTTCAATAGCGGCATTATTAGATTCAAAACACGTATTATTCATTACTGTAGATGCTACCGAAATAGATGGATTTACAGTCACAACAACTTCAAAATTTAAACCTGTGCAATCATCAGAAACTGGAGTCACTGTATAAGTCACTATTGCCGGATTGATAGTTGTATTCTCTAAAAATTGAGAAATAGTTCCTAAAGGAGTTGATTGGTCAGTAGCTCCATTAATACTTCCTACAGGATTAACCACAGGATTTGTCCATGAATACATAATGTTTGCAGGTACTGTATCTCCATTGGCAGCGTTAGGAAAATATTCAAATGTATTTCCACTACAAATTAAGATAGCGGTACTACTGATACTTGGTGTTACATTGACAATAATTTCAGCTGTATTCGATATAATTTCAGTACAACCACCAGAATTAAAAGTGAGAACTACGTAATAATAAAAAGTTCCAACAGTATCGATAATAGGATTATAAGTATTTATCGTGGCTCCTGAAATCGCAATACCAGTTGTAGTATCATCTACAGTATTTTGATACCATTGGTAAGTTGGTGTTCCTGTACCATTGATAAAAGACACCATTAAAGCATTAGTGGTTTCACCAAGACATAATTCATTAGAAATTGGCTGAACATTAAATTGTGCTCCTGGATTTATCTCTACTTCGCTAATAGCACTAGTCACTTCACAACCCGAAACATCTTGAGTAACCTCACAATAATAATATAAAGTACCAATTGTTGTAGATGGTGGAGTAAATGCACTTGCGGTAGCCCCTGAAATTTCCGTACCTGTAGTTATATTATTCACGGTGTTAACATACCATTGATAAGAAATAGTTCCCAAACCATTTAAAATATTTACTTCTAAAACTTGTACTACAGTGTTTTCGCATAGGCTCTGAAATGGAAGCGGTTGTATTGTAATCGTTGGATCATCAACCACAATAATTTCTGAAACAGCACTTGTTAGTCCAGCACAACCACTAGTTACATAACTCACTTCAACATAATAATAAAAAGTCCCTATACTTGTAAATACAGGAGGTGTATAAGTTGAACTTGTAGCTCCCGGAATTAATGTTCCACCTATATTTGTATTCGTAGTATTAATGAACCATCCATAGGACGCTACTCCTGCTCCACCAGAAACTACTATTGAAAGTTCTTCTGCAGTACCTCCAATACATATCGATTGTGTACTTAAAGGCTGTGTGTCAATCTGAGTCGTATTGGCGACTTCAATTTCTGCTGTGTCTGAAATAATCTCATTACAGCCACCAGTAGAAAATGTAATAATGACATAATAATACCTGGTATCTACTGTGTCTGTAGATGGAGTGAATGTAGCTGATGTTGCTCCTGCTATGGCAGTTCCTGTTGTGGTATTATCAACCGTGTTTTCGTACCACTGATATGTAGCTGTGCCAGTACCTTGAAATGCAACGGATAAATCATTAGCAGTTCCATTTAGACAAACCGCATCAGACTGTGGCTGGGTTGTAATTAATGGGGCTGGTTCTATTATAATTTCAAAATTTATTGGAGCACCTGTGCAACCGTTAATTTCTGGAATTACTGTATAAATAAACGTTATTGCTGAAGAAGTAGTGTTAATTAAAGTTTGTGCAAGTATAGGATTAGACGTTCCATTAGGAGTATAACCCATTAAACCTACAGGATTGTTAGAAGACCAATTATACGTTGTATTGGGAGTATCTGAAACGAAGTTTATAGCTACAGATTGAGAGCCAGAGCATAAGCTCTGTAACAAATCTGTATTTATTATTGATGGCATTTCATTTACCGAAAAATCTTCTGTCACTATAGATGTCCCACAGGAATTAGTTACACTAAACGTTACAGTATAATCACCAACTGTAGAATAAGTAATCGTCCCAGGGTTTAATTGATTTGATGTCGCAGGTATTCCTCCAGGAAAAGACCAATTATAAGTTATTGGATCCAGAGATGGAGCACAAGTGTCAACTGTTACAACGGGAATAAAAGTAGCCATGCCACACGCATCTGCAATAGCATCAATAGTAGGGATTGGTGGTCGTTTTAATTCTACCGTTTGCATTGTTGTAAAATCTCCACAAGAATTTGTTATTGTCATGCTAATCGAGTAAGTCCCTGCTGTATTAAATTGAAAAGACGGATTTTCTGAGGTTTCGTTAGTTCCACTGGTAAAGCTCCAAGATTCTGTCGTACCGCAAAACTCGGGAACATAGCTCACCTCCCATAAATAGATTTCACCTCCACAAGACTGTGATAAATCTGTTATATTGGTTCCAACGATATCTAAAGGAACAAAAGGAATACATCCTATATTAGTATCTAGTACAAAGTTGGGAACCAATTCTTCCTCTATACAAATAGTTTTAACGATAGGATCGGTAGTTCCGCAAAAATTCTCTTCAATCAATGTTACATTATATGTTCCAGGTGCAGTGTAGATATGAATTGGACTTTCTAAAGTTGAGGTGTCTCCATCTCCAAAATTCCAGATATGCGCAGCTAGGTCTGTACAATTGGGTCCAAATCCACCTTCTGTTAAATTAGTGAACTGTATGGCTGTATTCACACAACCTGGTGATTCATATTCAAAATCAACTTCAGGTAGCTTTAAAATAATAATAGGGCCTGCAGTTAAAAACGTCTGCCCACAAGATGTTGAAATTATTAAGGTGATGGTATAACTTGAATTAGGGCAACTAGATTCAGTATATTCATGTGGAATAGGAAACGGATCAGCTACAGTAGGATTATTTGGATCATAATTTGCAACAGCTACAATGAGTTCGGCTTGTGTATAAGTATCTTGTACTCCATCTCCATAATCTACAAAATAAGTTGTGTCAGACGGATTTGCACCCCAAGATCCGATGGCAAAATCGAGTTCGTTAATAGGTAAGCACAAATTCACTGTATTACCTGGACTTATTATCGCACCAATCGGATTACTCGAATTTTTCACCAAGATAGTTTCAGTGGCATTACAACCACTATCTCCATAACCTGTTATCATCATATTATACGATCCTAAGTTTGGATAAGTATGCACTATAGGAAAGGTGATATTTGTCTCAGTACTTCCATCTCCCCAATCTATATCATAAGTTGTTACACAGCTATCAGATGGAGATGTATTACCAACATTTATAGTATAAGCAGGATCTAAAGTGTTATTTCCACAGTTATCAAACGGAGGAGTAAACTGTGCATCTAAATCTACAAAACTAAGATCTGGTCGCTGTTCTATACTTACGTTTTGTGAGACTGAAGCTGTACAACCGTTAGAATCGGTCACTGTCAAAGTAGCCATAAAACTCGAAAAACCACAACCTCGTGCATCATAAACATGCATTGGGTCTTGATCTGTGGAGGTGTTGCCATCTCCAAAAGTCCATGCAAAGGTGAAAGGACTAGAACCAATAATATTCGATGAAAATTGAATAGGTATTTCCGAACATTCACCATCGTTAAAGGTAAAATCTACCGTTGGTGGACTACCCACTGTAATGGTTGCTGCTCCACTTTCTGGTGTGCTGTCTCCAGTACTATCCGAGACCGATACAATTTCATATACAAAATCACCAACAACATTGGTATTAGTTGTTAGAGATACAGAATCGTCGGTGCCTAAAGTTAAAATACTTTGTTGTGCACCATTATTAATGGTATAAACAAAAGTGTAAGGTACAGTACCACCTGAACCTGTAAAGGTGATTTCTGGCAATGGAGTATCATTAAGACAAACCGTTGCAGTACCTGATATCGTAGCACTAGGCGGCACTAAAACCAACACCTTTGTGGTTGTTACAGATACAGTATTAGTATCTAGAAACTTGCTTGTATTATTAAAAGCAGCCGTTAGACCTACTACACAACAAATCACTAAAAAGAGTAAGCTATGTTTAATTTTCTTCATAAATTGATAATAGCTAATTACTTAAAGAAATTCAATGTAGTTAAATTCTTGTTAAGTCAATATCAAACAGCGCTAATATTCGACAAGATTATTTTAAACTCTACAAAAGACCTTTTTTATTATAAAATTTATACTAAAATGCAAACTAAATGCTTTTAATTTTAGTTAGAAATACTTAGTAATGGGTATTTTAACTAACAACCGTTAACAACGAATCAAGTGATTCTGCACTTTTAAAGATTTAAGACTTAGTGAATTGAAACTAAATTTTATTAAAAAATTAAATAAAACCAACTGTGTTAAATTTTTAGGCGTCAGTATTAAATTCCCTATTTTTAAACCATCATATCTAATCCACCAACAACTCATGAAAAAGCACATCCATTTTTGTATTGCCCTATTCTTACTTTTTACTTTAAATAATATTTCAGCTCAAGACACTTCTAAAGTTAAAGACTCAATAAAAAAAGCCACTAAAGAACTGCCTTTAGAACCTACTAGAAAAGTCAATTTTACCACTAATAAAGGGACTTGGATTTCGGTAGATGTGAGCCCAGATGGTAACACCATTATGTTAGATATGATGGGAGATTTATACACTATTCCTATAACAGGAGGAAAAGCTACTAGAGTAACAGAAGGTATGCCTTACGATGTTCATCCACGCTATAGTCCTGATGGAAAGTCTATTCTCTTTATTTCAGATAAAAGTGGTTCAGACAATCTTTGGACAATGGACTTAGCTACAAAAGAACAAAAACAACTTACCAAAGATAAAAATAAGTACCACGTCTCTGCATCTTGGAGTCCGGATGGTGATTATATTGTTGGCACACGAGGAAGGCGCAACATAAAACCTTTTATAGTGCATAAAGATGGAGGTTCTGGTGCCGATATACTGAAAGAACAAAAAGCAAATAAGTATATCGATCCAGCTTTTAGTGCAGACGGTAAACATATTTACTTTTCAGCACGTCGTGGAGCATGGAATTATAATGCACAGTTACCACAATATCAGATTATGAGTTTTGATCGCGAAGATGCTAATACCGAAATGGTGACTTCTCGTTATGGCTCAGCATTTACACCTACCTTATCAAAAGATGGTAAATGGATGGTTTATGGCAGCCGATTTGAAGAACACACTGGTTTGGTTCTACGAAATCTTAGTTCTGGAGAAGAACGTTGGTTAGCGTATCCTGTACAGCGCGATGACCAAGAGTCTATTGCTCCCTTAGGAGTATTACCAGCGATGGCTTTTACACCAGACAGTAAAAATTTAATAGCCTCCTACAGCGGAAAACTATACAAAATAGGAATTGCAAATGGTAATGCAACAGAGATTCCGTTTTCGGTAGATATAGATTTAGATATGGGACCAATGGTAGCGTTTAAATATCCAATCGATGATTCACCTGAAGGTTTTGTAACGCAAATACGTGGAGCCAAGCCATCACCAGATGGGACACAAATTACTTTTACAGCATTAAACCGCTTATACGTTATGGAGTTACCAAACGGAACTCCAAAACGATTAACTGACCACAACTTTACAGAAGCGATGCCAGCTTGGTCACCAGACGGAAAGCAAATTGTATTTACTACATGGAAATACGATGGAGGACATTTATATAAAGTAAATGTCAGTGGTAAAGGGAAACCTGTTCAACTCACAAAAGAACGTGGTATTTATAGTGATCCTGCATGGTCTTATAAATCTAACCGTATTGTATTTACAAAAGGATCAGCACAAACCTACGATGATGCTATAAATCCATTTAATGGTAGAACGATTGAGGAATTAGCTTGGATTTCTGGAGATGGTGGAGCCATTACAATAATAGATCGAGCTAAAAGACGAGGCTTACCTCATTTTACAAATGTGAATAATCGCATCTATTTAAATCATGGCAGCAAAGGCTTAATTTCTATACGTTGGGATGGTAGTGACGAAAAAGAACATTTAAAATTAACAGGAATTAAAACTTATGGGTCTTCAGACGTCTTCGGAAAAGAACACGACCTTGCCTCTGCAATGCCAAGTCATCAAGAAGGCTGGCGAGAAAACAATAAAGGATCAACTCCAAGTGAGATTAGAATTTCTCCTGATGGCACACATGCTTTAGCTAAAATTAATAATGATATTTATTCGGTTATTATTCCAATGATTGGAAAAACACCTTCTATCTCATTGGCCAAACCAGAAAAAGCAGCCTTTCCTGCAACTAAACTTACGATTATGGGAGGTGAATTTCCAGCTTGGTCAAAAGATAGTGAAAAAGTGCACTGGTCTCTTGGATCAAGCCACTTCGCCTATGATTTAGCAAAAGGTAAATCCTTCTCTGATAGTTTGGCTTTAACTAAGAAAAAAGAGAAAGAACTCAAGAGAGCTAAAAAAGAAACTGATTCTACTAAAACTAATGGAGATGAGGACAAGAAAAAAGACAAGCCAAAGTTTAGAGCAGATGAGTATAAAGTAAAGGTTAAATACAAACGTTCAATTCCAAAAGGTAAAACCCTACTTAAAGGAGGTCGTATCATTACTATGAATGGTAAAGAAGTAATTGAAAATGGTGATATTTTAATAGAAAATAATCGCATTGTGAATGTTGGTGTTTCAGGAAGTTTTACAGTGCCTAATGATGCCAAAATCATTGATATTAAGGGTAAAACTATTACACCTGGGTTTGTAGATACACATGCACACATGTGGCCAAATTGGGGAGTTCATAAAAATCAAGTATGGATTTATTCTGCAAATTTAGCCTATGGAGTCACAACGACTAGAGATCCACAAACCGCAACAACCGATGTATTAACATATTCTGATATGGTTGAGGCAGGTATGATTCATGGCCCAAGAGTTTACAGTACAGGTCCTGGCGTTGGTTTTTGGGCTTATAACATCACAAGTTTGGAGCATGCTAAAGAAGTTTTAAAGCAATACAGTGAGTACTATAATACCAAGAGTATAAAAAGTTACCTCGTTGGTAATCGTCAACAACGTCAATGGGTAATAATGGCTGCTAAAGAATTAAAACTAATGCCTACCACTGAAGGTGGTTTAGATTTTAAACAAAATATGGTGAATATGATGGATGGATATCCTGGTCATGAGCATTCATTCCCTATTTATCCAATTTTTGAAGATGTGATTACGACAGCTGCACAATCTCAAATGGCTATTACGCCTACCCTTTTGGTGAGCTATGGTGGACCATGGGCTGAGAATTATTTCTATTCTAGAGAAAATCCCTATAATGATAAAAAGTTGCAGTACTTTACTCCTTATGAAGAATTAGCCCAGAAATCGAGAAGAAGACCAGGTTGGTTTATGGATGAAGAACACGTATTTAAAAAACACGCAGTGTTTATGAAAGATCTTATCGAAGCCGATGGCATTGGAGGTATTGGTAGCCACGGACAATTACAAGGTTTAGGTTTTCATTGGGAATTGTGGGCTGTGGCAAGTGGTGGCATGAGCAACCATGATGCTTTACGTATTGCAACGATTAAAGGCTGTGAAGCATTAGGTTTGGATAAAGATTTGGGAACTCTTGAAGTAGGAAAAATCGCCGATATCTTAATTATGAATAATAATCCACTTGAAAATTTACGGAACACTAACACATTGACTCATGTCGTAAAAAATGGAGTTGTGTACGATGCAAATACATTAGATGAAGTTGCACCTGTAGAAAAGAAAGCAGAAACGTTCCATTGGCAAACTAAAAAACCTGAGGGACTTCCTGGAGTAAAAGATTAAAAGATTTTGAGAATTAACAGGTTTTACTAAATAGTATTCAATTTTATAATAAAACAATCTAAAAATCAACACATTATATTGTAAGAATTGTAAACCGACAAAACTGTCATAAATTTAAAAATATGCATTTTGTCGGTTTTTTATGCGTTTTATAGATTAATTAATAAAATTAATTCTATATTAGCTCTTTAATTGATTTCATTTCACCCCAAATCTAATGAAGAAAATTACATTAAGCCTAACCGCATTTCTATTGGTTTTTATGTCTGTCATTGCACAGCAATTAGACCAAAGCCAAATTAATAACTTACTTGACACACAAGGTGAGCTAACATTTAAATTCAATATTGCCAATAAAGCGCAATTGATGGAATTATCTAAATCACTAACTGTTATCAATTTTAATAGTGCAACCAAGGAAGTAAAAGCTTGGGCAAGTCGTAATCAGTTCAAAAAATTTTTAGATTTAGAGATCTCTTTCAAAGTCTATAAATCGGATAATGATATTAATGATCGTTTATTATCTAGTGACATTAGTGAGTATACTAGTACTAAACCAGGCTATACTTTAGAGTTTCCATTAACAGTTTACCCAACTTATAACGACTACGAAGCTCAAATGCAGAATTTTGAAACTGAGCATTCTGATATTGTAGACTATTTTAGCATTGGAGAAACAGGACAAGGTGACAAAGAAATTCTATTTGTAAAGATTTCGAACAATGTATCTAAAGATGAAGCAGAACCAAAATTATTATATACATCTTCAATACATGGAGACGAGATTACTGGTTTTCCTATAATGTTAGACTTAATCGATTACCTTATCACTGCATATAAAGACAATTCGCATCCAGACCACACACGGGTTAAATACTTAATAAATAACTCTGAAATATGGATTAACCCAAACGCAAATCCCGATGGTACATACCATTTAAGTACTAATAATACTTCGGTCGCAAATGCAAGACGTGGAAATGCTAATAATGTTGATTTAAATAGAAATTACCCTGATATATATGAAGGCTCGCACGCAGATGATGAAGCATACCAAACAGAAACCCTTCATTTTATGCAGTTAGCGGAAGACAACCACTTTGTTCTTTCTGCAAATTTTCATGGAGGTATTGAAGTAGTCAATTATCCTTGGGATACTACTTTCGAAAGACATCCTGATGATTCTTGGTGGCTTTTAACTGCTGGAGAATATAGAGATAATGCTCAGAGTGATGGTCCTTCTGATTATATGAATGGCGAAAATAACGGCATTACACATGGTGCAGATTGGTATAAAATAAATGGAGGTCGACAAGATTACATGAATTATAATCACCACTGCAAAGAGGTGACAATTGAGTTATCAAATACTAAAAAGCCATTTGCAAATGAGCTAGATGATTTTTGGGAGTATAACAAAGAGGCATTACTCGATTACTTAGTACAAGGAACGTATGGCTTTAATGGCCTTATTAAAGACGCATATACAGGCATGCCAATTAAAGGCGCTACAATAAAGGCTATTGGGCATGATGATCTTGGTTCTTGGACGGTTTCTGATGTAAATGGGGACTATTATAGACCAATATTTGCAGGAACTTACGATTTAATATTTGAAGCCCCATTTTATCAACCAGTTATATTAAACAATAAAATAATAGCAAATTACGAAACAAAAGTATTAGCAAATGTTCTGATGAAACCATTAGTACCAACTATTACAAATAGTTTAAAAGTTACAGATATAGATTTATCATCGAAAACACTCAACTCTCCCTTAGTCACAACTCTAAGTTCTGATTTAAAATATAGAGTAGTTGATTCTGATTCTTGGATAAAAGTTTTAGAAATCGATACAAATTAGTTTAAAGGAGTCTGTTTTTACCCAAATACATATTATAAATAAAAAGTCCTCCCAATAATACTTAGAGCTCTTCAAACTACTACTCTAAATAAAATTTTACAACTGCTCATATTTCTTATTATGCAGCTTCTGGGATAGAAATCATCTAAAAAGTGAATTTATATTCTAAATAATAAAATCTAAGAACACACAAATCTAATGCTAAACATCTTATTAAGCAATGGTGATTAATCAAAATATGTTCAGAAACAACCCATTTTAGTTAAATAGAGCTTTTTTTACCCTACTGAATTACAGGTGGTTAAATTTTAATAGTGTATTTCATCGATTAAATTTGCACTTAATGGATGCTTCTACTATATTTGAGGCATAATTTAGTCCCAAACTAAAGTTAACCGCTTATGACACTTATTACCCTAAACCAAAAAAGGTTTGCACTAGTTTTTTGTGCAATCTTGTTTACAAGCTTTACTTTTTCACAAACTTGTGGAACAACCATTATAAGTTATCCCTATTCAGAAGACTTTGAATCTAGTATAGGTGCTTGGACACAAGATACAGGAGATAATATCGATTGGACGAGAGATAATCTTGGAACAGCTTCTGGTTCTACAGGACCATCTACAGGAGACGGAGACACATGGTATATGTATGTTGAATCCTCAACCAATGGTGTAGGCTTTCCTAATATGGCAGCGAATTTTGAAAGTCCTTGTTTTGATTTAACAGGATTAGCAATAGCTAATTTTAATTACAGTTATCATATGTATGGCGCTAGTATGGGCACAATGACTATTGATATTAGTACTGATAATGGTTCTACATACCCAACAACTTTAAGAACATATTCAGGTAATTTAGGAAATATCTGGAATACTGACACTATAGATTTATCTGCTTACATTGGACTTACCGTAAAACTAAGATTTAGTGCTACTACAGGATCAAGTTACCAAAGTGATTTTGCTATAGACAATGTAACTTTAACTGATAGCTTAGCCTATTGTACTGCAGTAGCAAGTAATGATAGTTATGAAT